>Ga0156170_1169_pt1 | contig 20742 bp, 18 predicted proteins | sample RifCSPlowO2_12_FD_107823 | JGI IMG/M metagenome (GOLD analysis project Ga0156170, IMG submission 107823) | Acidobacteria bacterium RIFCSPLOWO2_12_FULL_54_10
TCGATGGGCGTGGAAATCCATGGTTTGCCGGGAACTGGATACCAGCTCAAAAAGATTCCGGATGTATTAACTCCGCGAGTGGTTCGCCTAGCATTGCACGCGGGTGAATTTGGTCACCGAGTGCATCACTACTATAAAATAGACTCGACCATGAATGCAGCCGGGCAGTTTGCGGCGCAAGGCGCGAAGCACGGCACGCTGGTGATCGCAGAGGAGCAAGAAGCGGGCAGGGGACGGTTCGGGCGCGAATGGCATTCCGAGCGAGGCGCGGGATTATACTTTACACTGATTCTTAGACCCAAGCTCACACCGGCAGAGGCGCCCATCATTACACTGATGGCTGGAGCAGCGCTGGCGGAGGTTTTGGGAGAGATATTGCATGTGCCAACTGATTTGCGCTGGCCCAATGATGTGTTGATCGGCGCAAAGAAGTGCGCGGGGATTCTGGTGGAAATGACGGCGGAGCCGGAGCGCATTGCATGGGTGCTGCTAGGGCTTGGCGTCAACGTGAATCAAATCAGGTGGCCCGAGGCATTACAAACGGAAGCGACGTCATTGCGGATGGAGACGGGGCGCAACTGGTCGCGGTTGGAAATCCTGGCGGCAGTGTTGAAGAGGCTGGAGCAATACTACCTGCTGCTGATGCAGGATGGCCGGGAACCGATTTTGAAGCGGTTTGCGGAATTGTCGAGTTACGCTCAGGGCAAGCGCGTGAAAGTAACGGACGGAGATCGCGTGGTCAGCGGAGAGACGGCAGGATTGTCGCCGGAAGGAATCCTTCTGCTGAGGCGACAGGATGGGCAAATCGAAAGGGTGCTGACCGGGCAAGTGCGCGAGGAGTAAATCGATGCTTTTTGTCATAGACGTAGGAAATACGAATGTTGTGCTGGGCGTATTTGACGACAAAAAATTGATCGCGCACTGGAGGCTGAGTTCGCAGCACAAGCAGACGGTAGACGAATGGGGGATACTGGCCAGGAACTTGTTCAGCCATGAAAAGATCGATCCGCTGGAAATCGACGGATTGATCATATCCAGCGTCGTGCCGCCGCTGGATACAGTGCTGGAACAAATGGCGAACCGCTATTTCAATTTGACAGCGCAGTTTGTGCGGCCGGAAAGCCAAACGAAGATGGCGGTGCGGTATGAGCAGCCCCATGATGTGGGGGCAGACCGAATTGTGAATGCCGTGGCGGCATTTGAGAATTACGGCGGACCCTGCATCGTAGTGGATTTCGGAACGGCGACGACGTTTGATGCAATTTCTGCGGGCGGAGAATATATAGGAGGCGTGATCGCGCCAGGAATTGGAATCGCTGCCGAAGCACTCTACTTGAGGACGGCGCGGCTGCCGCGCGTGGACATTCGGGAACCGCAGCGGGTGATCGGCAGGGATACGGTGGGCAGCATGCAGTCGGGACTCTACTATGGTTATTTGAGCCTGGTGGACGGAATATTAGAGCGCATGATTAAGGAACTAGGCCCGGCAACTCGCGTGGTAGCCACGGGAGGATATGCTGAATTACTGGCGAAGGGATCGAAATATATTCAGCACATGAATCCGATCCTGATGCTGGAGGGATTGCGACTGATGTGGGAGCACAGGCGCGCAGGCGGCCGGTAGCGGATGGAGAACTATTTCAATTACTTTACGGAGATCGAGGAATATTTCTGGAAGAAACGCGGCACGGCGATGATGGTGTCGACGCTGGATTGGGCGTTGATCGAATCCTGGAAAGAATCCGGAATCCCGCTGGAGGCAGTGCTCAAGGGCATCGACCGCTCGTTTGAAAAATACCATGCGAAGCGGAAGAAGGCGCAGCGAGTGAACTCGCTGGCGTATTGCCACCAGGAAGTGTTGCAGGCAGCCGAAGATGCGGCGCGCGCGGGAAGTGCCAATGAGAAACATGCGGAAGCATTCCCAAGAGAGGAATTGGTGAGGCATTTGGAGCGCAATGCAAAACGAGTGTCGGAATATGCCGAAATACTCAAGGAGCAGGGAAGAGAAGAGTCAGCGGGAAATGTCCGGCAGGCGGCAGCGTCACTGCGAGAGATGATGGCAATGGCTGCACAGGCGGGCGATCTGGATCTGGAAGACATGGAGCGGCGGTTGACGGTGCTCGAAGAAAAAATGTTGTCGACGCTGATGCAGGGGGCGGCGGAAGAAGACCTTGTGGCGATACGCAGGGAAATGGACGGGGCATTAGGCGCGGCGCGCCAGAAGATGACGGCTGAGCAGGCTGCGCAGTTGCAGAAGCAATATCTAAACAGGAAATTGCTGGAGAAAAGCGGATTGAATCGATTAAGTCTGTTTTATATGTAGTATTCCGAAGATCAATTTGAAGCAGGAAAGCAGGCAAGGATGGAAGCGGAAACGGAAACTCGCGAACAACTTCTGGAAGTTGTCATCGAGAAGATGGTATACGGAGGCGAGGGGTTGGCGCGGACGCCGGAAGGCGTGTTGCTGATGCAAGGCGTGCTGGCGGGCGAAACGGTGCAAGCGCTTGCGGGAGAGCGGCACCAGGGCGTGCGGCGAGCGCAAGTCAAGCAACTGCTGACGTCTAGTCCGCAGCGCGTTGTTCCCCAATGCGCCCATTATGGTCAATGCGGCGGATGCCATTACCAGCACACGAGCTATGAGCAACAACTGGAACTAAAAAAGCAGATATTGATCGAGTGCTTCGAGCGCATCGGGAAACTCACGCAGCTAAACATCCTACCGACGATCAGCGCGAATCCATGGCAGTATCGCAACCGCAGCCGCTGGCAGATCATGAATGATGCGTCCGGATTTGCGATGGGCTACCATGAGCACTCGTCACACCAATTGTGCCCCGTGAAGGAATGTCCAATCAGCTCGCCGTATTTGAACGCAACAATTGAAATTCTGCGCAACGGCTCTGGGAAGGAATTATTTCCAGAAGGCAAAACGGAGTTGGAGGTGTTCGCATCCGACGCGGACCGATCCGGACTTGCAACGGTATGGGCATTTGGTCCGCCGCCGATGGGATTTGGCGAACGGCTGATGCGCGCCGTTCCGGGGCTAGAGTCGGTGTGTTGGATCAACAAGTCCACAAAACAGCGTATCGGGTGGGGACCAGGGGCGATCACCTATCATGTGGGGGATTATCATTTCCATATTGGTCACGAGGCGTTTTTCCAAGTGAATCGCTGGCTGACAGCGCAGATGATTGAGGCTGTAATTGGGGACATCAAGGGTCGTGAGGTGTTGGACCTTTATGCGGGGGTGGGATTATTTTCATTACCCCTGGCGCGAAGATTCGAGCGCGTGACGGCGGTCGAGAACGATGCGGAAGCCGCGAAAAATCTGCAAACCAATTTGGGCGTGGTTGCACAGCAGGCGAATGCGGTTCGCAAGAACGTGGAGCAGTTTCTAATGACGACCGATCAAAGATGGGATGCGGTGATCGCGGACCCGCCGAGGTTGGGGATGAGCGCACCGGTGCGCGAGAATCTGCTGCGCGTGAAGCCGAATAAGCTGGTCTATGTATCCTGCGATCCCGCGACTTTAGCGCGAGACTTAAAAGAGTTTGTCGGATCGTCGGCGTACCAGATTGTTTCGGTGCAAATGATCGATCAGTTTCCGCAGACTTTTCATATCGAAACCGTAGTACATTTAGAACGACGCGAATAGTGCTCGCAGACAAGCGATGCGGAATCCTCTGCTGTCCATTACGGGGGTATTTGCCGCTGGCATATGGTTCGCACCGCATGCCTACCTATCGGTTCCTGAACAGCTTCTAATCTTAGGCGTGATCCTGCTATCAGCCGCTGTGCTGCTGCGAGCAGACTATTACGGCTACGGGATGGCTTGCGCGCTGAGCGGCATCTTCGTGTGCGGAATCTTGCTCGCGGCCATCGAACACGCCTACCTTCCACCCAATCATATCGAATCGCTTGCCGAACGGGGAATGATCCGGGCAGAACAGCCTGTGGTGATAACCGGCTGGGCAGTGAATGGAAAAGTTGCGCGGCCCGGCGGAGAAACCATTGACCTTGCCGTGAGCGAGGTGCAGCAAGCGGGCCGCAAAATGAATGCGGAAGGCAGCATCAGACTCTATTTCTTCAATAATCCAAAAAGAAATCCTTTGCCGCCGGTCGCTGCGGGGACGCGCTTGAGGTTAAACCTCAGAGATTTGCGGCGGCCAAGAAACTACATGACGCCCGGGTCGTTCGACTGGGAAGCGTACTCGAAGAGGCGGGGGATTTACTTTACAGGGCTAGTGCGGGATGCAGAGGATTTGGAGATTCTTCCGGGAAGGGGCGGAAGCGCGTGGACAGCAGAAATCGATAAGGTCAGACGCAACATGCTGGCCAATCTGGATAAACTTTTTCCAACCGATCATGACCCGGTGCATAAGGCCGCGATTCTAAAGGCGATGCTGCTGGGCGAAGATGACTGGATCGGGCCGGAATCCGAGCTGCTGTTTCAAGAAAGCGGAACGTATCACGTATTGGTAGTGTCCGGTTTTCATGTAGCTGCATTGGCAATCGTGTTGCTGTGGCTGCTGGCTGCGCTGCGTGTGCCGAATCTGCTGGGCACACTGGTGGTGGCTGGTTCCGTGATTGGTTTTACAACGCTTGCTGGCTCGGGAATCCCATTGCAGCGCGCAACTCTGATGGTTTTGATTTACCTCGGAGGAAGATTAATTTACCGCGAGCGCGCACTGCTCAATTCGATTTCCGCAGCGGCCTTGATTCTTTTAATCCTGCATCCCTCCGACCTGCGCGATGCAAGCTTCCAACTTTCTTTCTTAGCGGTGGTTGTACTAGCGACGCTTGCTCTTCCCCTGGGGCAGTGGACGGTAACACCATACCGCATGGCTTTGCGCGATCTTGAAAATAAGGAATTGGACCAAATCAGCGAGCCGAAGAAAGCGCAATTCCGGCAGGATATGCGCATATTGCTTCGATATATCAGCGGCCGGGAGCGAGATAGCGGCGTGCTCGGAAGAGCGACTCATAGCGGATTAACTGCACTGGTTGCGGGGATGCTGGCATTGGGCGAGGCTCTGATATTTACGATGCTGATGCAAGCCGGATTTGCGCTGGTGATGGCGCAATATTTCCAGCGATTGGCGTGGTCAGGAGTAATGGCCAATCTGGCGGTGCTGACGATTACCGCTGTATTGATCCCGTATGGGTTTGTGGTGTTAGCGGCAGCATTCATTTGGTGGCCCGTAGCGCAGGCCGGAGCGTGGCTGCTGGGGCAGATGGTGCAATGGGTCCACGCTGTGGTTTCCATCGCTGCAAGGATGGATTGGTTGAATTATCGCGTGCCTGGTCCGCCGTGGTGGGTTGCGGCAGGATCGCTGGCGGCATTGCTGCTACTGGTTTTTGCAGTTTCGCGGCGATCCCGATGGAGCTGGATAGGCGGGGGAGCGGTGGGGATATTTTCCGTGATCCTAACGGTTGCACCTTATACGCCTGTAGTCCAGCGCGGGAATTTGGAAATCAACGTACTGGACGTAGGGCAGGGCGATTCCATTTTGGTCTCGTTTCCCCGCGGCAGCACGATGCTGATCGACGGCGGAGGAGCGATCCCGGTAAACGGCGCGCCACCGTCGGTGGATATCGGGGAAAGCGTTGTGTCGCCGTATTTATGGAAGAGAAGAATCCAGTGGCTGGATATTGTGGTGCTGACACATGCCCATTGGGACCATCTGGGAGGATTGTACAGCGTGCTGAAAAATTTCCAAGTGCGGGAATTGTGGGTGGGGCCAGGGGCGGAATCGGAAAATCTCGACAGACTGTTGCGACTCGCCGCCGCGCGAGGAGTGAAGGTACAAAAGCATTACGACGGCTATGCGCGGGAGGTGGACGGAGTGAACGTGGCGGTGTTGTCGCCTCCAAAGGATTGGGGTCCGCGCCGCGTAGGGAACAATGATTCGCTGGTGTTGGATGTGACGTATGGAGCGAGAAGATTTATGCTGCCAGGAGACGTGGAATCGCGCATGGAGCGCCGACTGGCAGAACTTGGCGGGAATCTGAAAAGCGATGTTCTTAAAGTCCCGCATCATGGAAGCAGGTCTTCCAGCACGACAGGTTTTCTCACACGCGTAGCGCCAGCTTTTGGGATCATTTCCGTAGGGGCTTTCCGGCGGTTCGGACATCCACATGAGGAAGTTCTTGAGGCATTAGAGCATGCGGGAATCAGGGTTTATCGCACGGACCAAGATGGCACGACAACGGTTGAAAGCAATGGACAGCGCATGATGATTAGCACGTATCGCGAGAATCGCGAGAGTTGGCCCATGTTAAAATTGCATTAGAGCATTTTCATGGTAAGTGTAGAGGGCAGCCTGACGAAAGGCCGCCATCCTGGCTGCGCAATGGGCCAGCAGGACGCTGGCGCTACACATTCGCAGAAGCGGCATTTTATAAGGAAAATATGAGCCAGCGAAAAGCAAGCGATGCCGAGATTCAAGAGGAAAGCCGAAGAATTAGAAGATTGCAACTCGTCGTGCAACTGGTGACGAGCGTCATCAGCGAAGGGAACCTGCCGCTCGAAGAAGCTTCCGAGCTGGTAGCATCGGCAAAGCGGGCGGCATTGGCCTTATTTCCGGACCGGGAATCGACCTACGATTTGATTTACCATTCGCGGTTGCAGCGAGTGATGAGGGAGATATACAGGATTTGCTAAAGGACCCGGAAATTACTACTGGAATTCGTCGTTTTCAATGCCGGCCAGGGACGCGGTGATAGTCCCTAATGAAGTTTGCGCTTTGAGTTGAACAGGAATGCGATTCGCGTCATTGCTGAACCAAACAAATAACCTGCCTTTTCCCTTAAAAAGATTTCCGTCGAACACATCAGGCTCGACACGGAAGGCTAGAAATTTGCCGATCTCGGTTTGCACTTCCTCTATGGCTTGCACCTCGGCAGTGATGCGCCTGGTTGGCGAACCGTCATTGAGCGAGAACTCAAACTGCTTGCCTTCCTCGAGCTGCACGGTGCGTGAATAATAGAGCGCTGAAAGAATATCGTGGACGCAGATGGGAATATTGAATTGCTCCTGCTTTGGCTCAGCGCCGTTAGCGAGGTTCTTATCGCGCAGAATGGCTTTTTGGTGCTGCTGATCGAATTGCAGCGAGATTTCGCGATGGCGGTCGCCCTGATTGATGGTTTTCTTTATTTCCGATGAGCAGAATGTGGAGTTGTTGAAAACGGAGGAATATTCATCCTCAACTTTATACAGATTGGTAACGTAACCGACCGAGTTAGCCTTGGCGGTGACTTTCCATTGGCTGGATTGCGTGTCTGAACCTAGCACTAGTTCGGCTTCGCCCGCGGGGATGAGCCGCCAACGCACAGAATAACGAAGCTTTTCTCCCAGCTTAAGCGCGGTTTTAGGGCGGTTTTGCGATAGTGCGTTGTGGTAACCGGGAAGGCAGGCGAATGCCACAAGCAAAATCAGAAATAAGAATCTCTGAGAGCCGAACATGCCGCCTCCTCCTACTCATTCATAACAGACATCTTCACGAATAGGAAGCAAAGAATCACGAGATAGCCTATAAAAGCTTGGTATTCCCTGTTGGCGAAATAGAGCTGCCAAGAAAAGCGGGAGGGCGTAAAGGGGAAATTGTCGGGGCGAGATAACCTGGGCAATAGAGCAGGCACGGCTCGTGCGTAGCGCGGGAAATCGTCAGGAAAAATCTGGCGCAAATGAGCTTCCTCCTTGCGAATGACCGGCCAGTAAACGGCAGAAAGAAAAATTCCAAACAACAGATAAAGCCACCATTGACCAGCCGCGATGCAGAAGCCAATGCCAGCCAGCGAAGAGCCGACGTAAAGTGGATTGCGCGTGTAGGAATAAGGGCCGCCGGTGGCTAGTTGGCGATTTTTTTGGAGATGACCGGCGCTCCACAGGCGAAGGAGCAATCCTGCGAAGGCAACTGATGCGCCCCACAACAAAGTTAACGGCGAAGGGTCAGCAAAAATCATATAGAGAGCGGCCATGAGGAATCCCATGGGGACTCGAATCCGGGCGGCGATATCAGAATAAGAACGAGGCATGATGTGCAAGCAAACGCAAGTTGGACGAACCGTAAAACCAGATCATCGCAGTTGTCTGCGAATTCGTCAAAAACATAGCGCTATCGGGAAGTGAAAAACTCTCGAACCAGGGACAGCACCGCATCGGGGCGAATCTCAAGAAGACTTTCATCTGGCGACGCGGAGTGGCTATACGAGGTGAGACTGTGTTCCGAGCGGAGCCATCGCGTGTTGCTGCCGTAGGGGCCGTTGCGCGCCGGGTTGGTGGGACCGAACAAAGCGATAGTGGGAATGCCCAAGGCAGCAGCAATGTGCACGGGGCCGGTGTCGGAACCGATGACCAGGGAACTTCTGCGTAGCAATGCGAGCAGCGCCGGAATGTCGCCAGTGAAAAATAAAGGATGCGATGTTTTGCAGGCGCGAAGAACCTGTTGCGCAAGGTTCTCCTCGCCGGGACCACTGTTGACGACAATCCGAAAATCATGATCGCGCGCCAGGGCGTCGGCGACGGAAGCATAACCTTCGACGGACCAGCATTTGGAACCCCAGCCTGCGCCAGGATTTAGAACGGCGACTCTTCCATGCGAAAGTTCCGGCGGAAGAGCGTCAGTGTTTCCGAGAGGAAGATCAAAGCGGGTGACGGGTCGAGCAGCGCCTAACGACTGCGCGAGAGCCAGGTTTGCGTCAACGACGTGAACCGCGTCGGGACTGACCCGCTTGGTGTAAAGAAGACCGGCAGGCAGCTCGCGAAGCCAGGGAGAATCAAAACCAACGATGGAGGCAGAACCGCTGAGAGAGCAGGCCATGGCGGATTTGATGGAACCCTGCAAATCGAGGGCGAAATCGTAGCGGCGGCTTTTTAATTCCGAGAGAATGGCGTTCACTTCGGTGCAGGTTGACGCGGACAATAGGTCCTTCCGCAACGCGAATGTATCGATTTGCAGCACATGGCGCAGCGCCGGGTGACCAGCGAGCAAAGGACTCCAGCGCCGTTCGACCAGCCAGTCGATCTCGCATTCCGGGAAATTATCTTTTAGGGTAGCGGCAACGGGCAGCGCGTGAACGATGTCGCCCATTGATCCGAGCCGGACGATCAAGATGCGGTGTGGAGCCAGGGCGGTCATGCAGAAGACACAACCGATTCGGAGTGTCGCAGCGCCCAGCGCACGGCCTGGTAGACGTTCTCAGCAACGTAATCGGGCTGATGCTCCCAGCCGGAGCGATTAAATTCCCATTCGCCGAGGCCAAAGCCAGTTAGAACGAGCACGCTGCGAGCGCCAGCGCGCCGGGCCATCAGAATGTCCACATAACGGTCACCGATGACGTAGGAGTTCGGCAGATCAATTCCGTGGCGCGCCGCCGCCGAGTGGAGCATGCCGGGAGCAGGCTTGCGGCAGTCGCAGGTGAGGCGAAACTCGGGCAGAATGCCCTCCGGGTGATGGGGGCAGTAAATGATGTCGTCCAGTTTAGCGCCGCCAGCAGCAATCTTTTTGCGGAGTTGCACATGGACCTTCTTGAGAAGCGATTCGGCAAAATGGCCGCGAGCGATTCCAGATTGGTTGGTGATGACGATAGACAACCATCCGGCTTGATTGACGGCGCGAACAGCGCGGGCCGCGTTGGGAAAAACGCGCAAGCGTTCGATATGGTTGATGTAGCCGACCTCCTCGTTCAAAGTGCCATCGCGGTCGAAGAAAATAGCCCGGCGCTCGCCGCGCGGCGGGCGGGCGATGCGCAACGGATTTCTATTCGACTTGATGAGTTTGCGGCGGTTGGGCATTTCTCGAGTTCCCATATTTATTGTACCTGGGAGGCGGTGGCAATTTTCAATGCTGTTGCACGTTCCAGCAGAGCGTTTGCAGATGCAAAGACCATCTGGGGAGTGATGGATGTCATGCAACGATGATCAATGGGGCAGTGCCGGAGCTTGCAGGGGCGGCATTCCGCCTCGCCGATAGCGATGGACGCACACGCGCCCAGGGGCCTGGTGCCGAATTCATCGGTGGGGCCGAAGAGGGCCAGCGTGGGGACGCCGAGCGCGGCGGCAACGTGCATGGTGCCTGTGTCATTGGTGAGATACAAGTCGCAGCCTTGCACGAGGCGGATGAAATCGGACAACGAAGTTTCACCGGCGAGCGAAATGGAGCGAGGGCCAGACGATGCGAGCAAGGAATCCACGAGTGGTTTTTCCTCCGCAGAACCAAAGAAAATGCAGGAGGCGCCAAGGTCTTGTTGCAATTGCTGCGAGAGTTGAGCAAAAGAGCCCGCAGGCCAGCGCTTGGCGGTTCCGAAGGAGGCTCCCGGGCTGATGCCAATCACGGGATGGGATTCTGGTGCGATATTATCCTCTTCGGTTTTACGAGCAAGCAAATCCTGCAAGAGTTTTCTCGATGCGGTGCGCTGTTCCGTTGAGGCGCTCAAAGAAATTTCCCGGACTTCGTTATAGGGCGCGATCAGGCCGAGCCTCCGCAACATTTCCAGATAATAGTGAGCCTCGTGAGAGGGAATCTCTCCCGGTCGCGGCACATCGATAGGATGGGTCAACAAGGGGCCGCGCCCCTGCCGAGCGTAGCCCGCTCGAATGGGAATGCCGGACAGCATGGACAGGATGGCGGCATCGAGTGCGTTTTGAAGCAAAATGGCGGCCTGGAAATTTTCTGCGCGTAAGTCGGAGGCCATGCGCCAGCGCCCCACGACACCGCGATGCTCCGTGCGCGTGTCATATGAAATAACCCGGCAGCGGAGTTCCTGCGCGGGGAATACGTCATTGACCCAAGGCCGCGCAAGCAGCGTCAATTCCGTTTGCGGCAGAGCATGGCGCAGGGCGCGCAATGCAGGCAGGCAGAGCACGGCATCGCCGACCCAATTGGGAACGCGGATCAGAATTTTGGCATCCACCAATTGATTGGGCTGCAATAGACTCATGAAGGCCGCTTCACTGAAAAGGCTTGGCTCATGAGGACACCCGGCTCAAAGGCGGAGCTGCCAAGTGACCTTGAGAATGAAACCGATCCGACCAGCCGAGCTTTTCACCGAGCAAGGAGAGGAATTTGTCCTCCTCATGCAAATACGATTCAACCGCTGCCCAATAAAGCGGGCGGGGAAATGAGAAACCCTGCGGCAAGTTGACCAGATCCTTTTCCGTGGTGATAAAGCAGTCCGCATTGGATTTCGAGACCAGATCCTTCAGCAGATGCAGGTCGCTCAGCGAATAGCGATGGTGGTCCGGGAATATTTTCTTCACCGCGATTGGAATAGAGGCTCTCGACAACGTTGTAAAAAAGCCGCCAGGATTGCCAAGCCCGCAGAAGGCTACGGCTCGTCCAGGGGGGGAACCGGATGTGGGATGCAATTGGCTCGCTTCAGCAAACCCAAGAAAGCGAGTGGATACGGAATAGCTGGGAGCGCCGGGATGAATTTGCTGGACGTACTCCTTGAGCGCTCCGAGTGATCCATTGCAAGATGCGCCAGCAGGGTCGCAGCGCGTGAAAAGAATGGCTTGAGCACGCTTGAGAGCTTGGGGGGATTCCCGCAATAGTCGAGGAAGTTCGCCTCGTGCGCCCCATGGATTTTCTGAATCGAGCAGCACGAGATCAAGGTCGCGAGAGAGTTGCAGGTGCTGGAAGCCATCGTCGAGAAGGTGCACGTCGATGGCGTATTTTTGCTCCAGAGACCGTCCGGCTTCATAGCGACTGGCGGCAATGCCGATGGGAATTTGCAGGTGGCGCAGGAAAAGCTGCACCTCATCGCCATAGTCTAAGGCTTTATACGGGGGGAAGCCCGGCGGTAAAACGATGATGCGTTCGCGGGAAGTTCTGCGATAACCGCGAGTGAGAATCGAAACGTGCAGACCTGCTGTCTGTAGACGCGCAGCCAACCAAAGAACAAAAGGGGTTTTTCCAGTGCCGCCCCAGGTGATGTTGCCAACACTGATAACCTTGGCGCGCAGATGCCGCTGGCGCAATAGGCCAGCACGATACAGCTTGGCGCGCGCCGAGCTGATGGCGGTGAACGCCGAGACTGCACCAGAAGCAATGCGGACGGCTGTGCGCGAAGTGGTCATTTGAAATTCCTGGTCAAATTGCCTGCTCCGGGAACACTGGGAGCTAGTTTTACGGAACCATCGAGGAATAAGCAACCCGGATCAGCTAACAGCTTTTCGAGCGTGTCAGCAATTGGGGCAACGGCGCTGCCGATTTTTTGAAAACGATTGAGGGCTGCCTGGCCCAAGCGGGATGCTTCTTCAGGGTTCTCGAACAGTTGTCGCAAGGCCGGAGTCAACTTTTCAGGCGCGTTAACTTGCAATAATGCGATTCCATGTCCGCCGGATTTCTCCTCAAGGAATAGCTGCAATATCTCCCGGAAGTTGTTCATATAGGGGCCGATAACAATTGGCTTGCCGTACGCGGCAGGCTCCAGAATGTTATGTCCGCCGGTCGGCACCAGGGTGCCGCCGACGAAGGCTACGGTTGCCAATTGATAGATGGCGCCAAGCTCGCCTACAGAGTCCAATAGCAACACGCCAGGCAGTTGGGGAACGGCGCTTGGTGTCCAAGTGGAGCGCAATTGCAGGGGAAGGCCACGTTGCCGAGCCAGTTGGATGACTTCAGCGAAACGCTCGGGGTGGCGAGGGGCGAGGATCAACCACAGACCGGGGAATTGGGGGGCGAGTTCTGAATAAGCATCGAAGAGGAAGTTTTCTTCGCCCGGCATGGTGCTGCCAGCGACAAGGATGGGACCGGCGGAACTATGCTGAATAGCGGAACGCAAAACTTCTACGAAAGGAGTGATCGAAGGGCGGATCGAAAACTTCAAGTTTCCGGCGACATGAACTTTCTTGTGGTCCGCGCCTAAATCGCAGAAACGGGTAGCGTCGGCGGAAGTTTGGGAATAAATGATATCCGTGAAGTTTAAAACTTGCCGCCAGAGGATGCGGGAGAGCTTGTATCGCGGGAATGCCTTGTCCGAGATGCGTCCGTTGACCAGCAGCAACCGAGCCCCGGAGCGCTTGATTTCGCGGAAGAGGTTGGGCCACAACTCAGTTTCAAGAACGATTACAGCGTCAGGCTGGATGAACCGCAAAAATCTCCGAACGACCCATTTCAAATCGACAGGAGGAAATAGGACCGTGTCATTCGGCAGAAGGGAATGGGCGGAGCTAAATCCGGTGCGAGTGGATGAAGTGATTACGATGCGCAGGCCAGGAACACGACGCTTCATTTCCTCAATCAATGGGACGGCGGACTTCACTTCACCCAGAGACACGGCATGGAACCACAAGCAGGGCTGGGCGGAACGATGGGGTTGATTTGAAAAAAAACCGAATCGCTGTTTGAGTCCGGGCAAACGCCCGCGCCACGAACGCACAAATATCCACGGGAGCAAGATTGGGCTCAAAAGCCATAAGAGCAGATTGTAGATAAAATACATCAAACTGCCTGTTATTATAGCGTTTTCCAGAGATTGCCTCCAGCAGTGATGTTGCTGAGAAGCCAATAGGTCAATCTCACAAAAAGTTGCCAATCGAAAAGCGGAACGAAGAAATCTAATAAAGCGATGCGCCAAAGGGATAAAACTCGTGCTGGGGCGGAAATAAAGCAGCCATTGGATGTGATGGCATTCGGAGCACACCCGGATGACGTGGAGCTGCTGGTTGGCGGTACGCTGGCGAAATTGGCCAAACAGGGCTACCGGACCGGCGCTGTGGATTTGACGCGTGGGGAACTAGGGACGCGGGGCACGGAGGAAATTCGAGCCAAGGAATCCGCGGCAGCGAGCGAAATTCTCAAATTAAGCGTGCGCGAAAATCTTGGCATTCCCGATGGACACATTGAAAAAAGCCAGGACCATATACTGAGGGTAATCCGCGTGTTGCGGCAGTACCGGCCGCGGCTGATCATGATTCCTCATTGGGAGGAGAGACATTGCGACCATGTGCATACGAGCGAGCTGGTGGCCGAGGCGGCGTTTTATGCAGGGCTAAAGAAAATCGAAACCGGCCAGGAAAGCTTTCGCCCATTTCGTGTGTTGTATTACGTGGGCCGCATGGGCTTCCGACCGTCGTTTATTGTGGACGTATCGGAGACTTTCGATACTAAGATGAAAGCAGTGCGCGCGCATCAGTCGCAATTCCATCGCGGGCAGGAAGAGGCAAAAGCAGGGGAAGCCCAGACGTTCATCAGTTCCGTGTATGCGCTGGAAGTGTTCGAGACCATGGCGAAGTATTACGGCGCAATGATCGGCGCAAAATACGGCGAGCCTTACCTAATGCGCGAGGCCGTGGAACTGGCGGACCCGGTGGCATTCTTCCGGGAGTTTCCCGATGGCAGACTGCCGCATCTTTTTCCAACGCCATAAGGAGAGCAATTGAGTCGATGAAGATCGGAATCACATGCTATCCGACCTACGGGGGCAGCGGGGTGGTGGGCGCGGAACTCGGGGTGGAATTAGCCGAACGCGGCCACGAGGTTCATTTCATCGCCTCGGCGCTGCCGTTTCGCGCAAAAGGGAATCAATCACTGATCTACTTCCACGAAGTGGAAATGATGAGCTATCCGCTTTTTGAGCATCTTCCCTATGCATTGGCACTATCAACCAAAATGGCCGAGGTGGTGCAGGCATACGATTTGGACGTGCTGCATGTGCACTATGCGATTCCGCACTCCGTAAGCGCTTTTCTGGCGCGCTCCATGTTATTGCCCCGGAAGATTCCATTTATTACGACGCTGCATGGCACAGACATCACCTTGGTGGGGATGGACAGGTCTTATTGGGGCATAACGAAATTCGCGATAGAGCAAAGCGACGGAATTACGGCAATTTCGAATCAGCTTAAGCAGAAGACATTGGAAGTGTTTGGGATAGAGAAGAATATTGAAGTGATTTATAACTTTGTAAACTGCAATAAATACCGCCGCAACGCTAACCCTGAATATAGGAAACTCTTTGCTGCGGAAGGAGAAAAAATCCTCGTACACTTGTCCAACTTCCGGCCCGTGAAGAGAACGTCGGATGTGGTGGAGATATTTTCTCTGGTGCGCGAGAAGGTGCCCTGCAGGCTGATTCTAATTGGCGATGGGCCGGACCGGTCTGCGGCGGAGTTGCTGATTCACAAGAAGGGCTTACAGCAACATGCGTTTTTTCTAGGCAAACAGGAAAACGTGGAAGACACGCTAGGAATTTCCGATGTGCTGCTGCTGCCAAGCGAGCTGGAATCATTTGGTCTGGCGGCGCTGGAGGCGATGGCCTGCGAGGCACCGCCGATCGCCAGCCGCGTGGGAGGCCTGCCGGAGCTAGTTACGCATGGCGTGGATGGGTTTCTGGCAGAAGTTGGAGATGTGAAAGCGATGGCTGATTATGCGGTTCGTTTGCTGCTAGATAATGAGTTGCGCCAGCAGATGAGCAAAGCAGGCCGCCAAACGGCAGAAACCCGTTTTTGTTCGACGCTAATCATCCCACAGTATGAGAAACTTTACCGCAGAGTGGCGGAGCGCGACGCTTGAAGCAATCGGGAGGGAACCCTGCGATGAGAGTAAAAGAAAAAGTAAGAGGACTGCTTCCTGGGCGGAAAGGTTTGATCAGCCGCAAAAGAAAAACGTTTGCGATTGCCATTGTGCTTCCCGTTGCACTCTTGGGCGTCGCCTGGAGCCTGTGGACAGCGCCGGTGGAGACTCCCGATGCAGCAGCTATCGGGGAGGCGATTGAACGACTGCCGGTCGTAGGTTCTGTATTGCTGACGGGAGCGCATCCGGATGACGAGAACAACGCGCTGCTGGCCTACCTGGCGCGCGGAATGCATCTGAGGGTGGCATACCTTTCTGCAACGCGTGGAGACGGGGGGCAGAACTTACTTGGACTGGAGCAGTATGAAGCGTTAGGCATGTTGCGGACGGACGAACTGGTGGAAGCAAGAAAGCGGGATGGGGCAGAACAATATTTTGGGCAAACGTATGATTTCGGATTTTCCAAAACCGCCGAGGAAACATTTGAAAAATGGGGGAAAGAAGATGCGCTCGGAGATTTTGTGCGAGTGGTGCGGAGCTTCCGGCCTGATGTGCTGATTTCGCGATTCACGGGAACCGAGTCCGACGGCCACGGGCATCACCAGGCGGCTGGAATCCTCACCAGAGAGGCTTTTCGAGCGGCGGCGGACGCGAGCCGATTTCCTGAGCATATCGCAGAGGGTTTAACACCCTGGCAGGCGAGCAAATTAGCGCTGAATGTATTTCGTGCACCGGCGGGATCGGCTGGCATGATTTCGATGCCATTGGATGGGCTTGATCCTGTTTTCGGCAAATCATATCCGCAGATCGGGAATGAAGCTCGTGTTATGCATCGAAGCCAGGGTATGGGCGGGGGCGGCGGAGGCCGAGGGGCGAGCGCGGCATTCCGTGTGTGGGAAACAGCAGCGCCGGGAGGGAGTGCGGATGGGAATTTATTCGATGGCATTGACCTCACACTCAATCGTTTTACTACACTGAGCGGAGGCGACCGGGAAGTGGCGAAAAGTGTCGAGGCGGTGCAAAGCGCCATTCGGGAAGCGACGCAAATGCTTTCACCGTTGCAGCCGGAAAAGGTGATTCCGTCATTGGCATTAGGGCTTTCGGAACTCAAGAAAATGCGCGAGGCTCTGGTGCAGAGCAGCGCTGCCAAAGAAGCGAAAACACATGCCCTATTTCTGTTGGATCAGAAAGAAAAGGATTTTGAACATGCGATCCAACTAGCGGCTGGATTGCAGATGGAAGCGGTTGCGGATCGTGAATTGCTTGTGCCTGGCGAGACGATTGAAGTTTCCGTGATCGCCGCCATTAGAGCCGTGGAGTATTTAGAAACACAGAAAATCGATTTAGAAGCGCCGATAGGATGGCAAGTGGAGCGACAGCCGGTGACAAATCCTCTGGAGGCGAAATTCAAAGTTACGATACCGGCCAATGCAGCTTTTTCACAGCCGTACTGGCTAGTGAATGAGCGCAAGAAGGACTACTTCGCAGTCAATGGAGTCGCTTGGGAAGGGTCTGCATGGAATCCGCCGCTGTTGAATGTCAAAGCGAATTATATGGTAAAGACAGATGGGAATCCGCTGGCGATTACGTTTCCAGAGGAAGTAATCGCGCGGATCGCAGACCGAATTTATGGACAAAGGGAATTGCCATTAACTACTGCGCCCGGTGTTGCAGTTTGGATTGAACCGGCGGAAGTGGTATTCCCCACCGGGGCTACAAAACGCACGATTCGGGTCAGAGCGCGCAATAACTATTCCGTCGAACAGAGGGGGACGGTTCGGCTCGAGCTGCCGGCGCAATGGACCAGCAACCCAGCGTCGCAGGCATTTTCGTTAGCTAAAAGCGGGGATGAAATCTCGATGCGGTTCGAAGTTACCGCGCCGCGAGCGACCGAAGGCACGACGCGAAGTTTTCAAGTGAAGGCAATCGCCGAAGCTGCAAATAAGAATTTTGATATGGGATACCAGGTCATCGATTATCCGCACGTGCAGCGACGATATTGGTTCCAGCCGGCGGAAGCGACGTTATCGCAAATGGATGTGAAGATCGCCCAAGGGATGCGTGTGGGATACGTCATGGGGACCGGAGATGACGTAGCAGAGGCGCTGGTCCAGTTGGGCGTCAGTGTAGAGAAGCTGGAATCTGAGGATTTAGAGACAGGAGATTTAAGCCGGTTTGATGCGGTTGTAACTGGAATACGCGCCTATGAAGTGCGGCAGGATTTGTCGAGGAATCACGCGCGTATGATGGACTACGTGCAGAATGGCGGAGTGATGATTGTGCAATATAGCCGCCCGCAAGGGTTTGGTCCACCGCTGGGGCCGTACAAGTTGGAACCTGGTTCGGGGCCGCGGGTGACGGTGGAGGATACGCCAGTCGAGATATTGGATGCGGCGAATCCTATTTTCCATGCGCCAAATGAAATCACCATGAAAGACTTTGAGGGTTGGGTTCAGGAGCGGGGAACTTATTTCATGGAAAGCTGGGCACCGGAATACAAACCGCTGCTGGCCAGCAACGATCCGGGAGAGACTCCGCTAAAAGGCGGAATGCTGCTGGCTGCGCATGGCAAAGGATATTATCTGTATACGGGATACGCCTGGTTCCGGCAGTTGCCGGCGGGCGTGCCGGGGGCGTATCGATTACTCGCCAATATCGTGAGCTTGAAGAAAACGGCAGCAAGGTAAGAATACATCCCACTGGCACAAGAATTCATGAGCACGGTAATAACTGTTGATGTCAAAGAAAACAGTGGCGGCTGGGAATGTCGAGTCATTGTTAGTGATAGGAATAGCCAGACGGTTCATCTGGTGACTGTGGAAAAAGCTTACCTCGCACGATTGACAGAATCACCGATATCAGTAGAAATATTGGTGCAGCGTTCATTTGAGTTCCTGTTGAAGCGAGAACCCAAGGAATCAATACTGAGAAAATTTAATCTGTCGGTGATTAGCCGCTATTTTCCGGAATACGAGAGAGAAATTTCACAAACACTGCGGAATAAGCTTTAGATAGTGGTTTTCGGGCAGATGTATCCCGCACGAGGCGCTTGGGAATTTTCTGACGGATTCTGTCGCCCCTGCCGGGGCTTACTATGTGCCTAACTCCATTCCCACGGCTTGCGCCGTGGGCTAGAATTTGCCGCCCCCTTCGACAGGCTCAGGGCAGGCTCTCCGGGGCTGTTGAACAGGATACACTATTCGGGAAACCGGTCTAGATAGCAGCGGTGATGGGCTGTTTTTCTACTAAAGCTATGACATGAGAAGCTGCCATGGGTACTGCAAAAGCTCCTTCGGTCCGCTTTGCCTTCACGCTAATCTGCGATATATCCAAGGATAAGGTCTCGGCGATTTTTTGCCGAAATTTGGGAATGTATGGTGCGAGCTTCGGCTCGTCGATTACCACGACACTGTCAATGTTGATAATGCTGAAGCCGGAATCCGCGAGCAGTTGAGCGATGGTGCGGAGGAAAAGGAGGCTCTTGGCTCCTTGCCAGCGCGGGTCCGTGTCGGGGAAGTACTTCCCAATATCGCCCTGTCCCGCAGCGCCCAGTAGGGCGTCAGCTATGGCGTGAGAAAGAACATCACCATCCGAGTGCCCCAGGAGACCAAACGGAGAAGGAATGTCCACGCCGCCGATGATCAGCGGTCTGCCTTCCACGAGACGATGAGAATCGTATCCGATACCGCAGCGTGGCCCATCCTGGAAATTGGTCATTTAGGTTTCCTCTGCGGAAGAGTATCAGAAGCGGCCTCCCCCAGCGAGTGTTGCTCCTGCTCGAGGAAATATCTAGCAAGATCAAGGTCTGAGGGTTTTGTGATTTTAATATTGCGTTCGGAGCCAGGAACGACCGTAACTTCCAAGCCCAGGTGTTCCACCAGACTAGCCTCATCGGTGCCATAAAATCCGTCCGCAAGCGCTTTATCGAAGGCTTGCAGCAAAATGTCGTATCGGAAAACCTGCGGTGTCTGCGCAAGAACAATGCGTTCACGAGAGAGAGTGCCGATAATTTTAGTACGGTCCACTTGCTTAACGGTGTCAACGCTGAGGATGCCAAGAATCGCAGCGCCGGTTCGGGCAGCTTCCGCAATGACCGAGGAAATCAGAGCAGGGGTAACGAAAGGGCGTACTGCATCATGAACCGCCACCAAGTCGGTATCGGGCGGGACAGAACGCAGGCAGTTTTCAACCGAATCCTGCCGCCGGTTCCCACCGGCCACGACAGTCACCTTCTTTCCCAGGTCCTCGCCGGCCGCGATAGCTTGAATCGCAGAAATGTCTTCGGGCGGGGAAGCGATGTAAATTTCCGTGATATCGCTGCAAGCGGCAAACTTGCGCAGCGTATGGAGCAAAATCGGCGTGCTCTCGATATTCATCAAAGCTTTTCTGTGCAATCCCATGCGGACGCCTTGTCCGGCGGCGGGCAAAATGGCGACGACTTTTCGCATAGATGAATATTCTCCGCAGGCAAAGGATTGACGAATCATTTTCCGGTAAAGACACCGCGCCGTCAACTGGCAACTTGCCTGGGTGGATTCCTGCTTGAATTGATGAATCGGGATAGAGAAATGATACTAGGTTAAAGGGTCTGTTTGCAGGCATTGCACGCGGTCCGGTAGTTTGATACAGTGATTTCACGAATCCATACTGAGGTGAAAAATGGCTATCAGCCAAGAACTGCTCGACATTCTGGTCTGTCCTTTATGCAAGGCGAAAGTTCATTTGAAGAGCGACCAGACAGGGCTGAAATGTGAAAAATGCCATCGCGTTTATCCCATAAAAGATGACATTCCAGTCATGCTGGTGGACGAGGCTAGCGTCGAAGCGTAATGAAACAGAGCGCAGAAGTGCGGGCGACACTGAAAGCCGACACCGGTCTGGCTGATCTGCCACAGGGGTCGCGCGTGTTGCTCATTCGTTTGCGCTCGATGGGCGATACGGTCCTGATGACACCAGCGATACGATTGTTGCATGATTGGCGACCCGACCTGCGCTTGACTGTGCTACTGGAAGCTCCATGGCATGAAATCCTCGAAGGGAATCCTGCACTTGAATCGCTGGTCATTCTGAAAGGAAAACTTCGAACCGCGTGGCAGGTATGGAGGCAGCGATATGCCGCCGTCGTCAACCTGCATGGCGGTTCGACCAGCGCCATGTTGACGCGGGTGAGCCATGCAAAACTGACAGCCGGGTATTCGTTTTTTCGACATGGCAGCGTCTACAG
>Ga0156170_1131_pt1 | contig 20143 bp, 16 predicted proteins | sample RifCSPlowO2_12_FD_107823 | JGI IMG/M metagenome (GOLD analysis project Ga0156170, IMG submission 107823) | Acidobacteria bacterium RIFCSPLOWO2_12_FULL_54_10
CAGATTTTCCTGTCAGCAATGAGTAAACAGAGAAGCTGCCCGGCGTGCCGCGCGCTGGTGGACCGCAAGGCCAAGGTGTGCCCATTCTGCTCGGAAAGAATCGCCGGGATGGGCAGGGAGCGCAGCATAGTGGATTTGGTGTTGCCGAGCCAGGGGCGCATCACGATTTACCTGCTGACGGTGAATGCGGTTCTGTTTGTGATGACATTGATCGCCTCGCAGCGGCTGCGGGAAGGCGAATTTCAATTAGGAAACCTGATGGGCAACATAGACGCTTATACCCTGGTGCGGTTTGGGGCGAAGTATGGAATTCTGATTTCAGAGGGCGAGTGGTGGCGGCTGGTGACACCCGTTTTCCTGCACGGCGGGCTCATCCACTTGGCGTTTAATACTTGGGTGCTGTTTGATCTGGGGCCAGCGGTGGAAGCGCTTTATGGAAGAAACAAGTTTCTGGTTCTTTACGTTGTCTCAGGGATTGGGGGAGTGGTGGCCAGTTACATTTGGCGCCCGATGGGCATCAGCATTGGCGCTTCCGGGGCGTTGTTCGGCCTGATTGGCGCGATGATCGCCTACGGCTACCGGCGCCGCAGCTCGGCGGGAGATTCGGTGAAAAACATGTTCGTGAAATGGGCGGTCTATGGGCTGGTCTTTGGGTTCATCGTGCCGGGCATCGACAACGCCGCGCACATCGGAGGCATGATTGCGGGAATCGGCTTTGGGTGGCTGGTGACGGATATGCCGTCGGTCACGAGAGAATCCATCATTTTTTGGAAAATTTTGAGCGCTGCCGTGGCGGTGCTGGTGGTGGCGAGTTTTCTGCTGGTGGGCCTGCGGGCGACGGGGTAGGAGGGGCTATGAGCAAGCTTTTCCATTTGCCTGAAATTCTAGAAATACTTAATATTCTGTCATGCGCCGCAAGTTTCTTAACATCCTTCCAAATTCCCTCTTAATCATCCTAGGTATGTGCGTATTCTTAGGGCCTAAGGCCTTTGGCTCAGCCCAGTCAGTCATTGGGCCGTATCAGTGTTATCAAGGGAGTAAGGGTGAATCCTATTTTCCCACAGTCAGTCGCGGAGGAGGCAAGCTTCGAGTGTCTGGTTTCACGATCGAAGTACGACCTGAAATTAATCCCGAATACATGAATTGCTTCGCTACGGTTCGGTCGCCGAAAGGAGACGTAATTTTTGAGATAAATGATTACGGAATGGATATTGCTTCTATATCCGGAAATGACATCAATGGTGATGGACAACCCGAAGCTGTCATCGAGGCATTTTCTGGGGGTGCACACTGTTGCTGGACCTATTATTTTGTTTCGCTTGGCCAGAACCCGGGATTGATAACAAAATTAGAAAATAATCATCTTGTGACATTTGAAGATCTCAACGTAGACGGTGTGATGGAATTTCTTGTGCGGGACGGTTCGTTCGATTACTTTCATAGTTCCTTTGTAGATTCACCATCTGCGCTGCTAATTTTACGTCTTGATGGAAAAGAGTTCCATGATGTCGGGTCCGAATTTCGGAAGATTTATGATGAAAGTATCAGTAAATCTCTTGAAAAATTAGAAGCAATGAGTCGGCCATTGATTCAAGAGAAATTTTCACTTGTTGATGACTCAGAAGCACGGAGAAAAGTTACGGAATTAACGCTGGAATATTTGTATTCGGGGAGACCGGAGCAAGCATGGAAGGCATTTAATGAATATTGGAACGCAAAAGATCGCGAAATAATCCGCAAAGAAATTTTAGAAAAGTACTGTCACGGAATGCGGGCACGGATTTAACACAAACCGGACCAGCATGCGAATTAATTCAGTAATAATAAAGATTAATTTTCTTCAACGCAATTCACTCAATAATTCACAATAGACCAGATACGTTTCCTTCGCGCATTTTTCCCAAGAGAACAACGAGGCACGATGCAAGCCTTTGCGGCTGAGGTCGGAGGCCAGCGCAGTATCGTTCAGGATGCGCTGCATGGCCTCGCGAATTTCCGAGGCGTTTTGAGGGTCAACCAGCAGAGCGGCGTCGCCAGCGACTTCGGGCATCGCCGAACCATTCGAGGTGATTACCGGCAGGCCGTAACTCATGGCTTCCAAAATCGGCAAGCCAAAGGCTTCTTCAAAAGAAGGAAAAACCAGAGCGGTTGCGCTGGAGTAGAGCAGGCGCAGGACTTCCGGCGGCTGATGCCCCAGCATTTGGACTCGGCCCGACAGGCCTTCCGAGCGAATGAAATGGTGAATCTGATCTGCGCCGAAACCATCGGCTCCGGCAAGAATCAGGTGCACGTCGGGAATGGATTGCAACACATGAAGGATGCCAGCGATGTTTTTGCGATGCTGAACGGCGCCGACATTTAGGAAGAATTTTTCTTGGCCGGTAAAGCGAAGGAATTGTTCCCGGAAGGACCGAATCTCAGCGGGAGAAGCCGGATGTGCAGGGCTGACGCCATGGTGAATGACGACGGTTTTGGCAAGCAACGCGGGGTCGTATTGAAGAAGCTGCTGGCGGACGGATTCCGAGACGGCAATGATGCGCCCGGCCTTGCGAATGGCGTGTTCGATGCGCGCCGACATGTGGCGCTGAAACTCAGGCGTGGAAAAATTACGCGCCGACGAGGGGAAGCGCTCATGCAGGGTAACGACGCTGGCAGGATATGTATTGTGCGGCAAGCGCTGGTTGAGGCCGTGAAACAAAGTTGCCCGAGGGACGCGCAGCCAAGAATCCAACAGGAGAGAGTGGGCGAATCCATCTGGCCAATGTATCTTGCGCGCCCAGCGAAAATAGGGGCCCGGGCGAAATCCCAGAACAAAATCATGACGGCTGCGCTCATCTGAAGTCAGTATGCGAGACAACTCCCGGATGAGGTTCCAGGAATAGACACCTGTCCCGGTGCGTTGCGGAAATGCGGCATAGGTGGCGTCGAGCGCGATTCTGGCCATGCGCGGTGCTCCCGTGACCGTGGGCGCTAGTCGGGCAAGTGGCCGGCATTTCGCAGATTACCTTCCAGCCGCCGCAGGGTCGTCTCTAATTCTCTCACTCCTGCGATGACCCCGCGAAGATACTCTTGAGATGTTTTTTTGGAGGTGGATTTAGGAATGGCCAATTCCGCGCAGCCTTGGATGGCCGTCATGGTGGAGCGAACGGAGTGCAAATCCGCAGCGATCTGTTGGTCAGTACGCGAAGGGGCGTGGTGTTGATGGAGCATGGCCAAGGATTCCTCCACGCAGCGGCGGAGATCGGAGGGCACAAGGCCACGAGCAAGGATGATGCCGGTGAGAGCTTCGTTGCGAAGGGTTTTCTGGATGCTGGGACTATTTTGCGGGAGTATGGCCACGGATGGAAGAGAGGGATTCGACTGGCGCAGCCACTGCATGGATTCCAGATCGTCGCTCGAACTCAGAACAAAGAGGAAGGCCGCGACATTCTTTTTCTGCGCCAAACGAAAAGCTTCAGAGCCGAGAGGAGCAGGGACAATTTGAAATTTTCCCCGCTGCGGAAAAGCGTGCGCAAGGCTTTCGAGAAACGAGTTTCTCTTGCCCAACAGAAGAATGCATTTTCGAGGCCGTGCGGGCTTCATTTCCTTAATTCGTATTCGCGGAGTTTACGGTAAAGAGTCGTTTTTCCGATACCCAGGAGGCGTGCGGCAAGAACCTTGTCGCCGCCGGCGGTATCCAAAGCGCGATGAATGGCCTGGCGCTCCATTACCTCCAGAGGAATGACACTTTCCGGGGCACTGGCTTCTACAGAGCGAGACGGATGCTGCAAAGAGGATGGGAGATCGGCAGCCTGGATGACAGGGCCGGAACCTAGCGTCATGGCACGCTCCAGGCAATTTTCCAATTCGCGCACATTGCCGGGCCAGTCGTAGGCGATCATGAGATCCATGGCTTCAGAAGACAGAATCCATCGCGCGCGGCGGTGTTGAGCGTGTGCAGAACGCGCGAGGCGTTCAATGATCTGCTCGGCGAGCAACGGGATGTCCACACGACGCTCCCGAAGCGGAGGCAAAACGATGGAGACCACGTTCAGACGGAAATAAAGGTCTCTGCGGAAAGAGCCTTGTTCCACGGCAGTTTGGAGATTGCGATTGGTGGCGGAAATGATGCGGGCGTGAAACGGGACGCGGCGAGTGCCGCCCACAGGACGGAATTCTTTTTCCTGAATGGCCCGCAACAGGCGGGTTTGCAGTTCCACGGGCAATTCCGCTACTTCGTCGAAAAAGAGAGTCCCATCGTCGGCTGAATGGAGCAGTCCGTCTTTGCTGTGAGTGGCTCCGGTGAATGCTCCGCGGACGTAGCCAAACAATTCGCTTTCAATCAAAGTGGGAACCAGAGAAGCGCAGTCCACTGGAACGAAGGGCTTGTCGTGCCAGGGGCCGTGATCGTGGATGGAGCGGGCTACAAGCTCCTTGCCGGTGCCGCTGTCGCCTGAGATCAGCACGGGAACGCGGCTGGCCGCAACGCGCTGGATCACCTTGAAGACTTGCTGCATCTGCGGAGATTGGCCAATCAACCGGCCCAAACCATGAGAGGACCGGAGGCGTTCGCGAAGGAGGTTGTTTTCGTCTTTCAGGCCCATGTTCTCCACCAAACGGCGGAGGACGACGTTCAATTCCTCCGGGCTGAAGGGCTTGACGACGTAATCAAACGCCCCCAGTTTGATGGCGCGGACAGCGGAATCGATGCTGGCGCAACCGGTCATGATGACGACCTCTACGCGCGGATTGGAAGCTTTGATCTTTTCCAGCAATTCCATGCCGCCGAGGCCAGGCATTTTCAAATCACTGACCACAATGTCAACCGGATGCTGTTCGAGAATGCGCAGCGCTTCCGTGCCGGAAGCAGCCATCATGGGTTGATAATCGAGAGCAGACACAACGTCGCGGCAAACGTTGCGGACGAGCTCCTGGTCGTCCACGATCAGGACGGAAATTTCTGCTGTATTAGTAGGCATCGAAGACCATAAACGATTCCAGCTTGCCGGACCGGGGATTGGCGAAAACGGTTGAAATCACGGTCAAACAATTCAGAATAAACAATTTGAAGCGGCGTCGCAGGGCGACGGAGATTTGCTTACTAAACAAAGCAAATGTCTAACAGGGGGATTTTATAGTTGAGCAAGTGGAGGGGAGTTAAGCACGGTCGATGTTCCGCAAGCGATCTGCGGTGCGGAACGTATAATGCAGGCCAGAAGCGATAGTCAGAGCCGCAGTAACATAGATGCTTGCATTCTGCAGCCAGTGGACCCAGGTGACAGGCTCAAACTGAACGAGCAACGTCAAAAGCACGGTTGCGATCTGGAACATGGTGCTGATTTTCCCTACATAGCTGGGAGGAAAGTTCTTCAGGGAAGTGGTCAGAATGATGACCAGCGCGGTGATGAGCATGAGCACATCGCGGCTCAGGATCAGGATGAGCAGCCAGAGGGGAATCAGGCCGGCAACCTGCAATGTGATGAAGGCGGAGGTGAGCAGCAGCTTATCGGCGATGGGGTCCAGAAAAGTGCCGAGAGCGGTCTGCTGCCCCAGTCGGCGAGCCAGCATGCCGTCCACGCCATCACTGATGCCTCCCAAAAGAACCAATCCGAAAGCGGTGGGATACTCTTGGTACAGGATAGCCAGAATCACAAACGGGATGAGGATCAGCCGCAAAAGAGTGATCTGGTTGGGAGCGTAAAATACCTGTTTGAAGTACGTCATGACAAGTTTTCTGTATCGATCAACATTCCATCCCGCATGAATAAAATTCGCGAAGCCACAGAGGCAGCCTGTTTGCTGTGGGTGGCCAACAGCACCGCACAGCCCGACTGGCTGATGCGGAGAAGCAGACCGATCACCGTTTGAGCATTGCTGTCGTCGAGGTTGCCGGTCGGCTCATCGGCCAGAACCAGAACCGGATGATGAACCAAAGCCCTGGCGATGGAGGCGCGCTGCATCTCACCGCCAGACAATTGATGAGGATAGGATTGAGCTTTTTTTTCCAAACCAACCATTTCTAATAGCTCAAGGATACGACTCTCCTGCTGGCGCGAATCTTTTTGGCCGCCTAACAGCAGCGGCAATTCGACATTTTCCGCGACGGTCAGCGTTGGCAGAAGATTGAAAAATTGAAAAACAAAACCAATCTTCGTGCGCCGGAGACGGCTCAGGTCCGCATCGTTCAAGCCCCGCGTGAGCTGCTGATCGATAAAAACCTCGCCGCTGGAAGGCAGGTCAACAGCGCCGGCCAGATTCAGCAGCGTGCTCTTGCCGCATCCGCTGCGGCCCACAACGGCTGTGAAGGAAGATGGCTCAAGCGCCAAGCTTGCATCCCGGAGAGCAAATACCTGGTTGCCATTCGCCTGATAGATCTTGCTGGCCCGGACCAACTCGACGACCGCAGACAAGAGCATTTGCCTCCGCTCTTATTGTACCAGCCGACATGGGAATAGATGATTGCAGGAGGAATACGAGAGAAAAACCGGGAAGAATCATTCGTCGCCGGAGTCATTCGATTGCTGATGCGGAACCAAGCAGAGGCCGGTCGATGCAAGCTGGCAGCGAGCGAATTGCGCCCATGCGCTGTCGCAGTCCAGCTTCAGATAGGCCACCCAATAGGTCCTTGCTTGGCCATGCATTTCCAGCTTTTCATACAGCAGGGCAAGGTTGAAGAGAGGATCAGGATAAGCGGGGTTCAGGCGGAAGGGTTCCTTGTAATAGAGCATAGCTCTTTCTGTATCGTGCAACTCATCATAAACGTTTCCCAGGTTGAAATGAATCAAAGGAAATACCGGGTCCCTGGCCAACGCCTGCCGGTAACATTTTTCCGCTTCGTCCAATAAACCAAGCTTGAAATAAAGCGTGCCCATGTTGATATAAGCGCCGACTGCCGCAGGATGCAGAGAAATAGCCTTCTGATAGGCACGGAAAGCTTTGGGAATTGTCTCTTTCTGTTGTTCGAAACGGAGCGCCGCATGAAAGAAACGTTCTGCTTTAGTGGAGCGAGGTTCCGGCTGATCAGGAGGACAACCGACGGGCCGCAGAGGGAGAACTTTGGAATGCATTAGGGAAGCATCGGGACAAGATATGTAATCAAAGAGAAGCTGTCCGGTGGCGGCTTCCATATACTTATCCTGAAAATGAATGGTGAGTTTGTTTCCGGATGAGCGGAGTAGAAATTCGGACCAGGGGTTTTGAATATCGCCCAGCCTGGATTTCAGCGCTGCGCAGGCGGAGCGAAGTTTGGCCGGGGTAAATCCCTGGCGGCGCAAGGCAGTAACGGTTCGAATGGCTGCAAGATCAGAGAAACTGTAATGTTGCTCACCGCCTGAATTGATTGAGGTTTGCGAATCGGAGATCGAGGCCTGCGGTATAAGGCCGAGCCGCTCCCACGCAGAAAGCTGGCGTGGACTGACACCGAGAATGCTTTGAACTTGCTTTCTGGTAAAACCTTCCTGGAAAGTTGCGACCTTCGGCACTCCCTATTCCTTTCCGTTTATATGGACCGCTTCCGGGAAATCATAATCAATTTAGATTCGTTGAGCAATAAAGATGTTGACAGAGCTTTTGCGCGGCCCGGATAATTCAATTTTGGCGGTTCCGCGAGACGGGCAATAAAGATTTTAGTATATTGTATAGAAACAATGCTGGCAGGTATTGATCAAAAAGTCTTCGGACGAACAAAGGGATGCAAGCATCCTCGATGAACGATAGGGAGGAAATATGATCGGGAAGATATCATTGATCCAGATGGGGTTGCTATTGCTGACAGCGAGTGTGTTTGTGCCGCAAGCAATGGCGCAGAAGGAGCGTAAACCAGGCATGTACGCAATATTTGAAACCAATCAAGGAACCATCGTTTGCGAGCTGTATGATAAACAGGCTCCGCAAACGGTGAAGAACTTTGTGGACCTGGCAGAAGGGAATAAAGAATACAAGGACGCAAAGACCGGGGCGATGAAGAAAAGCCGCTATTACGATGGAACCACCTTCCACCGCGTCATACCGCAGTTTATGATTCAGGGCGGAGACCCCACGGCGACAGGAACAGGCGGTCCGGGTTACAAATTCAATGATGAAACCACACCCGATCTGAAATTCGACAAACCAGGGCGGCTGGCGATGGCCAATAGCGGGCCGAATACTAATGGCAGCCAGTTTTTCATCATGGAGGTAGGCGGGGCAGCTTACAGTCAGCAGATGGACGGCAAGTATTCCATATTCGGCCAAGTCCTGGAAGGAGCAGACGTGGTGAAGAAAATCGCCCGCGTTCCGCGCAACCCTAGCGACAAGCCCAATGAGCCGGTGGTATTGCAAAAGCTGACGATTGAGCGCGTACCTCAAAAAGCGGCTGGCATGTAACAGAAACGGCTGCACCGGAATGAAACAAATCGCCGGAACAGCATTAAAGAAGAGCGATCCACTCTCCTCGAATTCCTGCAATCAATGCTGGAAGCGAGAAGCCGGATCGCTCTTCTTTTTTCAGCGCGGAAGTGTATGCTTCTTAACAAGCCATCCCGGATGAAAACAGTAAACGATTTTAGGGTATTTATAATAGGGATTGGCTGACCAGCAGATAATGAGCACGGAAGAGTTGAATGAAACATCGGAATTTCATCGATGAAACTTCGGAGCGTGAGCCGATCACCGTTCTGGTGGTGGAAGATGAAGCCGCCATGCAGATGGTGCTGGAACTGCGTTTGCAAAAGATGGGTTTTCAGGTGGTAACTGCGGGAGACGCAGACGCTGCCGAGAAAATCGTGGAATCGAAACAGCCAGACATAGTATTGACGGATATTGTTATGCCGGGGCGGACTGGGCTGGAATTGCTGAGCGTCCTGAAAAAGGGGGATGCGCTGCGTTCGGTGATACTGATGACCGCGCAAGGAACCATCGATATGGCCGTGGAGGCGATGAAGAGAGGCGCACAGGACTTCCTGACCAAGCCGCTTGATTACATGAAGCTGGAGGCGGTGCTGCAAGCTGCACGGCGGGATGTAATCGCAAAGCGAGAGTCGAGCCGCATCGAGGCGGTGCTGGAAGAAGAATCCAGCCTGGGCGGATTGATTGGCACAAGCAAGCCGATGCAAGAGGTGCGTGAGACGCTGAGAACAGTAGCCGCTAGCGATGCCTGCGCGCTGCTGACGGGAGAGAGCGGGACTGGCAAGGAAATGGCCGCCCGCGCGATTCATGAACTCAGCCAGCGGGCTGGAGGACCATTTATTGCAATCAACGCCGCAGCGATACCGGAAACACTGATGGAAAGCGAAATATTCGGGTCTGAAAAGGGGGCCTACACGGGATCGGTCATCGCGCGACCGGGCTGTTTTGAGCTGGCGCATCGGGGGACATTGTTTTTGGACGAAATCGCGGAGATGCCTGCCGGCTTGCAGCCCAAACTGCTGCGTGTGCTGGAAGACGGGAAAGTTCGGCGACTGGGAGGCCGAGAAGAACACGTTTTTGATGTGAGATTAATTGCGGCCACAAACCGCGACCCGAATCAAGCGATCCGCCAGGGCCAGTTACGAGAAGATTTGTTTTACCGGCTGAATGTCTTCACGATTGCTCTGCCACCATTGCGCGAGAGAAAAGAGGACATTCCTTCTTTGGCGCAGCACTTTCTAAAACTATTTAATTCCAAGCATGGCACCAGCGTAATCGCGCTGCGTCCTGAGGCGCTCGATAGGATGCTCGGCTATGGATGGCCTGGGAATGTCCGGGAGTTGAGAAATGTGATGGAGCGGGCAGTGATTGTAGCAAAAGGCGAGTGGATCGAGGTGACCAACCTTCCGCCCTACCTGAGCCAGCCGAAAGAAGCCCGCGAAGGAAAAATCCCTATGATCGAAGGGGCTACCGCAGCCGAAATGGAAAAAGAACTGATCCTTCGAACGCTTGAAATGACCGGCAACAACAAAGCGGAGGCGGCCAGGCGTTTGGGGCTGGACGTGAAAACGATTCGCAATAAGCTGAAGTCGTACGGGTTGGGGTAAGGGTTGGGGAAGCTTCAGGGCAGTTTCTGGAAATCATGCAAACAACCGATTATTTCTTATTAGCGGACGGTCGCTTGCGCGCAGGCTGGCGCATGGCGTTATTTCTGGCATTTTTCGCGATTTTCTCGATGGCTATTGATATGGGGATTTCCATTACCAGCGCGGAAATTTCGTTTACGACGCAGATCATCAGCTTTGCGACCGCAACAGCAGCAACAACATGGTTTGTGATGCGATTTTTCGAGCAGCAACCTGTGTGGGCTGTTGGGATCGCATTGCAAGGAAGTTGGAGGCGACATGCCTTAACGGGAATGATCGGAGGGGTTTGTGGGGTGGCCTTTATTACGTTGATTGCGTGGGCTACCGGCACGGTGGAGTTTCAGTCAGCCGAGAGCAGTCCAGCCGGTACGTTATTATTCATGATTCCGCTATTTGTAATTTCCGCAACGACCGAGGAATTGCTTTTTCGCGGCTACCCTTTTCAAAGACTCGTCGAAGGGACGAACGGTCTGGTAGCCATCGTTGTTGCTTCCCTCTTGTTCGGATACTTGCATAGCAATAACCCGCACGCCACAGACCTCAGTATGTTGAACACGGTGCTGGCCGGAGTGTTGTTTTCAGTGGGCTACTTGAAGACAAGTGCTCTGTGGCTGCCGATGGGCTTCCATTTTTCGTGGAACTGGATGCTTACTGTTTTCGGATGGCCCGTGAGCGGATTGGAGCTGGCCCGCATGCCGTGGCAAGTTGAGGCTGCTCAAAATAGCGTGTGGCTGCATGGCGGCGACTACGGCCCGTAAGGTGGAATATTGGCAACGGTAGTTCTTATGGCTTGCATTGCCTTCTTAAAACCCTTGCAATTGGTGAAGCAGTCACAGCACGGAATTTCTGAAAAATCTGCTGATCCTATCGATGAGAGTTATACCCCTCCCCAATAGCTGCTGCTATTGCCCAAAGCTTCGGTATTTTCAATTTGGACTTGCATCTCTAATGGCTAGCCGTACCTCATTCATTCTAAAGGACAATATATTTTACCGGGGAAAATTTACCGGTTGTCTCGGAAATTGGAGATCAGGCTGAGAAGTACGCCTGTAAGATGCTGAAAAATAAGGATAATAATTACCGGGAAAGTGGACTCCCAATTGCTTGATCTTCATCGACGCAGATTTTAAATGCAAACAAATTAGGAAACCGGTCAACGGGGAGGGTGAAATGAGACAAATTAGCAACAGCAAAAAAATGGCGACTATGGCGGCACTGATTTTGGGCTTGGCCATAACAGCAGGCGGATGTTCTACAAAGAAATACGTGAGAACAACCGTGGATGCGAAAGCCGCGGAACTGTCGGCGCGCATGGATTCAAGCGATGGCCGGATTCAGTCAAATACCAGTCAAGTAGAGGAATTGAATACGGTGGCGCGGGAGCACACCAACCAAATTGGTGGTTTGAATTCTGACATCAAATCAGTCGATGGCAAGACCCAGCAAGCCATGAATGTGGGTCAAGCAGCCCAAGGCACGGCAGACAAGGCGATTCAACACAATGCCCTGCTGCAACAGGAGTTCGCCAACCGCAACAATTACCAAGTTGCTGACGAAGTGAAGATTTTGTTTGGGTTTGATAGCGCCAAGATTCAAGAAACGTATCTTCCGGTTTTGGATCAAGTGGCCGAAAAGCTCAGCAACGATCCTGACGCATTGGTCGTAATGGAAGGCAGAACCGATGCCACCGGGAACGACCTTTACAACATTCAGCTAGGAGAAAAGCGGCTGGATGCCGCACTGCGGTACTTGGTTGTGGATAAAGGGGTCGCCATGCACCGGGTGTACAAGATGAGTTTTGGCAAAGCACAGCCCTTGGCTGCGAATGAAACGCGAGAAGGACGCGCAGAAAACCGCTCAGTGATTTTGCAAATACTGAGTCCGAAAGCCGGAAGCACTCAAACCATGTCGAGCAACGCATCAACTGTAAACCGTTAATGCCGATGGAGTGAGCACTGGAGGATGCCATGACCGAAGAGAACAGACCGCAAGCTCAGAAAAGCATGGAAGAGTTGAAAAATACTGCTAAGAGGGCATTGGCAGACGCAGAACAGATCAGTTTTGACGTTGAGCGCCTGGAACTAGAACAGATAGTACAGCGGAAACAAACAAGGCGGTTGTGGGCGTTTGGGTTGGGATTGGGTGTAGCGATTGTTGCGTTTACCTGGTTCAGCATTCCTCTTTGGAAAGAGTCTAAAAAACTTGTGGCCGCTGTGCCTGCTGTCCGGCAAGCGATTGAAGAAATCGACAAAAAAGCTGAGACGACTAGAAAGGAACTCATTGAGCTGTCTGGTCAATGGGATGGCGTGCAGAAGAAAATATCGGGATTGGAAAAATCCGTGTCTGCGCAGGTCGCGGGCAAGATGAAAGCTCTGCGGGATGAAGTTGCCCAAACGTCCGACCGGCTTGCAGAAGAGATGGATAACAGAACGGAATGGCTGCAAACACGGCTCAGCCGGCTGGAGTCTAATGAACAGGCGGAAAGAACGCGCTTAATCGAATTGCAGAATGAAGTGTCCTCCCTGCGCTGGCAATTAGGGCGGCAGATCGCTCAGGACCGGCAGCAGGCGGAGAAAGAAGTTGTCTCCTTGCGGAAGCAATTGGGAGACAACCAGCAGCAAGTGGATGGAATCGCCCAAAGGCTGCAACGGCAACGGATGGATTTCGAGCTGGCTGTCGAACAGGATTTCGAAATCGCCCCTGGGATGATCCTGAATGTAGCGGGTACAGACAAAGGATTCCAGCGCGTGAATGGATGGATACGATTAGTGCCGGATGGACGAACGCTTTGGGTGCGGGAGCAGGGCATACAGCAGCCGCTGTTTTTTTATACACCGCAAGGGAGCCTGCCGTTTGAGCTGGTATTCACGCGAGTTACCGATACAGGCGCTGTGGGTTACATCCTGATGCCAGACGAGAAGGCATTGCAGGCTGGAGAAATGACATCCGAAACCAATTGGAGTGCGGCATTGACGGAGAAGCCAGTAAAGGATATTGGTCTGCAATAAATGCCGTTGATTGCAGTGATTGCTTTGAGGAAATGCTGAAAGGTTTAGACGAAATGAAAGCATCCAGGATCAATAACGCGGTTGGAATAGCAGCGATGCTGTCCTTGGTCGGTTTTGCGTGGTTGGACCACACGGTTTCCGTGGAATTAGCGGAATCAGAGCCTGACGGCCAGACATTTTTATCGATGCTGGCAGCGTGGAATAAACCAATGCTGGCCGTGCCTGCTGGAACGAAGCTGTCGATCCAAATGGAGCAGGCAATCCATGCAGATGGAAGCGCCGCCGGGCAAACTTTTGCGGCCGTTCTTTTGGAACCCTTGATGGTCGGCCAACAAACACTAGCCCCTGCGGGCAGCCGTGTGCAGGGTCTGTTGACCGAAGTCACGGCCGAACCAGCGGACACTAATGGAAATTTCCAGAAAGCACGCCTCAGAATGGTCGTTCGGAAACTGTTTGTAGACGGACGGGAATATATTTTAACGACACTGCCGCTTTTGTCGGAAACTGTAGTCCCAAAGACCGGCTTTATTCGAACGGCCAACAACGCTCCATTGGAAAATGGCATGGACACGCGATTTATTTTCACGCTATCGGATCCTCTTGAATTACCTGTTTACAAAAGATCGAGTTAACCCCACCCACACAGGGAAGAGCAATCAACTCCCTCGGCTCTTCCCTGGATCCTTTTCCTTCGAACACGACTTTTCCCGCTCAAAATTATCCAAGGTCGTTGCAGGAATCCCGTGCATGTAATCGATAGCGCACTGCGGTTCCATTGCCATGTTGCATGCAAACTTGTTTGGCGGTTGTAATGCCCCCTATAATGGGATGAAACAACATGATCGGCTCCCTTCTATCCAAAGTAATCGGCACGAAGAACGAGCGCGAGCTCAAGCGCCTGTGGCCCAAGGTGCAGGAGATCAATGCCCTCGAATCCGCCGTGCAAAAACTGACCGAAGCGGAAATGCGCGCCAAGACGGAAGAATACCGCGCGCGCCTTCGGGATGGCCAGACAGTGGATGAACTGTTAAATGAGGCGTTTGCCTTGGTTCGAGAGGCAGGACGACGTGCGCTGAACATGCGCCATTTCGACGTGCAGTTGATCGGCGGGATGGTTTTGCACCAGGGGAAAATCTCAGAGATGAAAACCGGCGAAGGCAAAACGCTGGTGGCGACGCTGGCGGCATACCTGAATGCGCTCGAGGGCAAGGGCGTGCACATTGTCACGGTCAATGATTACCTGGCGCGGCGCGATTCCGAATGGATGGGCAAGCTCTATAAAATGCTCGGGCTGACCGTGGGCGTGATCGTGCACGACCTGGATGACGCGCAGCGGCGGGAGGCCTACGCATGCGATATCACCTACGGCACCAATAACGAGTTTGGCTTTGACTACCTGCGCGACAACATGAAATTCGATCTGAAGGATTACGTGCAGCGTGGCCACCATTACGCCATCGTGGACGAGGTGGATTCAATTTTGATCGACGAAGCGCGCACCCCGCTGATCATCAGCGGCCGGGCAGAGTACACAACACCGAGGTATTACAAAGAGCTGAACCCAATCGTAGAACGGCTGGTTAACAAGCAGCTTGGCATCGCCAATCAGTTGGTTGAGGACGCGAAGAAATTGCTGGCATCCGATGATGAGGAGAGCGGACTACGCGCGGGCCAGAAATTGGCGCAAGCCAAGCGCGCCGCTCCAAAACTGAAATCGCTGATGGAACTGCTGGAGAATCCCACAGTCAAACAAGCTGTGAACCAGGTGGAGAGACGGCTCAACAACGAACTGGAACGGGAACTGACGGAATCGCTCTACTTCACCGTGAATGAAAAATCACACCTTGTGGACCTGAACGCATCCGGACGCCTTCAACTGGCTCCTGCCATGATGGATGATTTGGCGAAGGCGGATTTGAGCTGGCAACTAAATGAAATTGAGAATAACGATGCGCTAACCGCAGAAGAAAAATCGCGGGCCATGAAAGAGGCTCAACAGAATTACGATTCCTTCTCGATCCTGGACGTGGACGACCAGATTCGGAAGATTGAAGACTTAGAGGATCTAACCGCGGAGGAAAAAGCGCAGCTCATCGCTCGCGTGCCAAAAATCGCGGAGCAGCGGTGGTCGAAGAACGATGCGATCCGGCAATTGCTCAAGGCTCACATCCTTTATAACAAGGATGATGAATATGTGGTGATGGATAACCAGGTCGTCATTGTGGATGAGTTTACAGGGCGGCTGATGCCAGGCCGGCGATGGAGTGACGGCTTGCACGAATCCGTTGAGGCGAAAGAAGGGGTCAAGATCGAAGCGCAGACGCAGACCCTGGCTACGATCACCTTCCAAAACTATTTCCGAATGTTTAAGAAGCTTGCCGGCATGACCGGCACGGCTGAAACCGAGGCCGCGGAATTCGAAAAGATTTACAACCTGGAAGTTTCCGTTATCCCCACCAATAAGACGTTGCGCCGGATCGAGAATCCCGATGTGGTCTTTCGCACGGAGCGGGAGAAGTTCAACGCCGTGGTGGAAGAGATTCAGGAGCTTAACGAAAAAGGCCAGCCGCTGCTGGTGGGCACAACCTCGGTCGAAAAGTCCGAGCGGCTGAGCGCCATGTTGAAAAAAACAGGAATCAAGCACGTGGTGCTGAACGCCAAATACCACGCCAGCGAGGCGGAGATCGTGGCGCAGGCGGGACGCCTAGGCTCGGTGACCATCGCCACCAACATGGCCGGGCGCGGTACCGATATTCTGCTGGGCGGCAACCCGGAATTCATGGCCCGCGATACTCTGCGTAAACAAAGCATCGCTCCGGAAAGCGCGACGCCGGAACAGTGGGCCGAAGCAGTAGCGAAATTCAGACCTTCAGTGGAAGAAGAGCGCAACAAAGTAATTGCCTCGGGAGGCGTGCACATCATCGGAACGGAGCGGCACGAATCGCGGCGCATTGATAATCAGTTAAGAGGGCGTGCCGGGCGGCAGGGCGATCCTGGCAGTTCGCGCTTTTATTTGTCTCTGGAAGATGACCTGATGCGCATTTTTGCGAGCGACCGCATCAGCAGCATTATGAAAAAGCTGGGCATGGAAGAAGGCGTGCCCATCGAGTCCAAGTTGATCAGCAACCGCATTGAGGCCGCGCAGAAGATGGTCGAGGGGCGCAACTTCGAGGCCCGCAAGCACCTGCTGGAATACGACGACGTGATGAACAAGCAGCGCGAGGCGATTTACGGTCTGCGCCGCCAGATTCTGGAAAGGCCCGATCAGAAAGAATACATTCTCAGCATTGTGGACGAGGTGGCAGACGAGATTATTGCGAAGCACTGCTCCAAGGATGTACATCCCGGCGAATGGGACTTGAATGCATTACGCAGTGACTTGATGACGCAGTATGGCCTGGACCTGCGGCATGATGCGCTGGACCTCTCGCAGATGAATTATCAAGAGGTTGCCGAAGCTCTGATTTCGCGATTGCACAAAAAATATGATGAGAAAGAAGCGCTGTTCTCTTCGCCCGTGATGCGTTTTCATGAGCGCATCATCATGCTGCAAATCGTGGATCAGAACTGGAAGCACCACCTGCTGGCCATGGATGAACTGAAGGACGGCATCGGCTTGCGCGGTTATGGACAGAAAGACCCGCTGGTGGAATACAAGAAAGAATCCTTCGAAATGTTTCAGGATATGATGAACCACATCGATGAGGAACTGCTGCGGTTCCTTTTCCTGATGCAGCCGATTCAGGAAGAAGAGCAGGTGAAGGAAATGGAGCGACGGCAAAAGCGCCAACAAGCCGATTTGATCCTCCAGGGAGCCGATGATGGCTCGGCGCAAGAAAAGAAACCGGTGGTGCGATCCGGCGACAAAGTCGGCCGCAACGATCCTTGCCCATGCGGCAGCGGCAAGAAATACAAGAAGTGCCACGGCGCCGCGGCGTAGTTAAAACTAATTTCCCGATTATCGCCCGATGATCATTCACTCTAAGTCTCCCGCGCGCGTTGACTTGGCCGGCGGAACGCTCGACATCTGGCCGCTCTATCTGTTTCACGAAAACTCCCAGACCGTGAACTTTGCGATTCGCTGTTTTGCCCATTGCTGGCTCAAACCTCGTCAAGACGGCGCGATTGAGTTTGTATCGCGCGACTTAAAACTCCGTGAAAAGTTTCCCTCTCTGGATGCTCTGAAAAAAGCTAAAAGCTTCCGCCTTTCTCTACACGCCCGTTTGACAATCGAGTTCGCACCTGCCACTGGATTTACTCTCGAAACGGATTCCGGCGTCCCGGCTGGTTCCGGGCTGGGCGGTTCCTCGGCTCTGAACATTGCCATTTGCGGTACTCTGGCGCGTTTCCTCGACCTTAAACTCAGTCCTGCAAAACTCATTGAGGTTGCTCGCAATGTAGAGGCTCAGGTGCTGCAAATACCGGCAGGCGAACAGGACTACTACTCGGCTGTATTTGGCGGGATGCAGGCTATCCATCTAACACCGCACGGAGTGCAGCCGGAGAAAATTGTCGTCAACGCCGATGAATTCAGCAGCCGAAGCGTGTTGTGTTATACGGGCCAGTCGCGGAATTCCGGGATCAATAATTGGGAGGTTTTCAAGGCGCGCATCGATAAAAAAGGGGGCAAAGAGAAAGTCACGCGGCATTTTGATCGTATTGCCGCCATCGCTTCAGACATGCGCCTGGCCCTGGAAACAAAGGATTGGGAACAGGTCGCCAGCTTATTAAACCAGGAGTGGAGTGCCCGCAAGAAAAATCATCCTGGCATCAGCACTCCAAAGATGGAGCAACTCATTTCAGTGGCTCGCCGGAACGGAGCGCTGGCGGCCAAAGCCTGCGGCGCTGGTGGCGGGGGATGCATATTTTTCTTTGTGAAGCCGGAGTTGAAAGCTGTAGTGGAGACTCAGCTCAAGAATGCAGGAGCAATCCTGCTGGACAGCCGCATGGCTCCACGAGGCCTTACCATCAGTAAAACTGCCTAGAATTTTTCCCAATAATTCGGATTCACCAATAACATTATTAAATCGACGATACGAACTGCTTCCGGGTCGCGTGCGTAGATGTGCCTCGAAACAATCTCTTGCCTAGCATTCCTTGTGGGATAATTCGGAAGCAAGGTCCTCCATGAAAATCGCAACCAGAATCGCTGCCGGATATGGTGTGGTGATTGCCCTGATCCTGACTGTTTTGACCTACCAGATGGTGCTGATTTACCGAATGCATTCGATCAATCAAGGGCTTTCAGGGATCAACATTCGCGCCAGCATCCTGGCTCTTGAGTTGTTGCGCCAAACAGACCAAGTGGAGGAATTCGCCCAGAAATTCGCAGTCACCGCAGATACTGGATACGCAGCGCAGGGCGAAGAGATGCGGAATGCTTTTGCCCACAATTTAGATGAGTTAATGTCGCTTCCTCTCTCATCCGATGAGAAAAAGGCTACAGAAAAACTTGTCGAAACATGGCGCGAATTTTCAAAAGCGGCCATGGAAAGCGCCAGCGATATGGGCGCTGCGGCGACGGCGGGAGAATCAAGTATCTCCAGGCAAATCCAACTACTCAACGCAATCCGCAACCAGACTCAGGCGGTTATCCAGGCTACGCGCAAGGAGATCGAATACCAGGTGGCCCAGTCTGCCGGCGCCAGCCAGCGTGCGCAGAGGATTGCGTGGATGGCCGCCATAGCTACCTTGTTGGTCAGCCTGGGAGTTTCCTACGTTGTTGTTCGCTCCATCTCGGAGCCGCTGGGCGAACTAACGGAAGGGACTCGCGCGGTAACGGAAGGAAAGTATTTTTACCAACTGGACTCCAGCGGCGAAGACGAATTGGCAACGCTGGCTGCCAGTTTCAATGAAATGACGCGCCGACTCGGCGAACTGGAGCAGTTGAAAAAGGACTTCATTTCGCACGTCTCGCACGAATTGAAATCTCCTTTGGCTGCGATCCGGGAGACCCTGCGATTGCTGATCGAAGAAATCCCTGGCCCGCTTTCCGATCAGCAGAAGCGATTAATCACGCTGAGCCTGCTAAGCAGCAGCCGCTTGTCGTCCATGATCGGAAACTTGCTGGACCTGTCGCGGATTGAAGCTGGAGCAATGGAATATGAGTTCCGAAAGCAGGATTTACGGGAGTTGGTGAAGACCTCGGTCGAAGAACATGAAGTCCTGGCGAATGAGCGTAATATGCGCTTGACGCCGGTCTTGCCCGAAAATCCCTTGCAGGTTTTCTGCGATGGCGACCGCATGCTTCAGGTCGTCGGTAATTTGATCAGCAATGCCATCAAATATTCATCGCCAGGAGGTTCCATCGAAGTCGTTTTGCGAGGCTTGTCGGACATGCCAGAAACAATGCCGGAGCGCTGGAAGAAATCGCTTGGAAAGCTTCGATCCGCCGCCCCGCCCAGTGAGAGTTTTGCTTTAATTACGGTTGCCGATTCAGGTCCTGGAATCTCCGACCGGGAAAAAGAAAGAGTTTTTGAAAAGTTTCACCGGGTAAGAGCATCCAATATTTCTAATGGTGGGAGCCTCTCTGCGCCAGATAGCAGAGTGCAGACGCGAACCAAGCAGACAGGGGTCGGGCTGGGACTTGCCATCAGCCGCAATATCATCGCAGCGCACCGGGGCGCGATTTGGGTGGAGGATCATCCATCGGGAGGCAGCATCTTTTGCATCCTGCTAGCGACGGAAAACGTTGCAGAAGAAGCGCCACTGCGGATGTCATCGCCGATTTAAAGAAATGGCGCGTGCGGCAATTGTGCGACAATTTTTTCAGGTGCGATTACTGCGTAGGTTTTTGCTCGATTTCCCAGGCGCGCTTTTCAACCTCGGCGGCTTCAGAGTATCTTTTCATCCTGCGCAGAAGGCTTGCATAGTTCGTCAGGCCTGCGGCAACGCTGGGGTGAGACGCACCAAGAGTTTCTTCCAATATTTCCAGCGATCGCAGATAAAGCGCTTCGGCCGATTCATATTGGCGCTGCGCCTGGTAAATCATCGCTAAATTATTCAGTCCGCGGGCAACGGCAGGATGTTTTTGGCCCTGAGTTTCTTCCGTAATCCGCAAAGCTCGCTGGAAAAGCGGTTCGGCTTTTGCGTAATTCCCCTGGGAAAAGTACATGGCGCCGAGAT
>Ga0156170_1156_pt1 | contig 19410 bp, 19 predicted proteins | sample RifCSPlowO2_12_FD_107823 | JGI IMG/M metagenome (GOLD analysis project Ga0156170, IMG submission 107823) | Acidobacteria bacterium RIFCSPLOWO2_12_FULL_54_10
CTTCCGCCGCAGATCGTTCGAATACGTTTTCGCCATCCGGTTGTGTTCGCAGAGAATCGCCAGACATTACTATACACCATCTGTAAAAATGGTCTAGAATTTTGCGCCCCTCCGGGGCTACAGACAGGCCGCAGAGTTTGTGGACAACAAACTCTGCGCTACCCATGCCGGGAAGATCATGTTGAGGAGCTGTCAGGAGTGTGAATGTAATATGAGAAATATCGAACCGTGGGTGGTCGCTCCTGAACGACATCTATATGTCGTTCAGTGTCGCGGCTCGGATGAAAACCTGACCGCTTGCCAACGCGCGCGGCTCGGAAAAGGGAAAGCAGATCCCTCGTCGCTGCGCGCCTCGGGATGACCACGGGAATTGGCCGTGGAGAGGAAGACAAACCGCAGAGTATGCGGCTGGCAAACTTTGCGCTACCAAACCTGCCCGCTTGCTGACCCTTCGACAGGCTCAGGACTTACAGCGCGCGCGGCTCTGAAAATCCAGATCAAATGCAACCGCTCCCTTGCCCCGGCAAGCGGGGCTGGCCAGTCGCGGCTCGGATTAATCGATGCAGAAACAGCATATCCCTCGTCGCTTCGCTCACTCGGGATGACAGCGAAGGGGCACACGCCCACACTTCTACAAGCTCGGACATTCGCGACGAGAAGTAATTTCTAGAAGCAATTGGTGAGTGGAGGAACAGCAGGGAGGGTAAGAAAGTTATTGTAGGCGGCTAAGGGCTGGGCGCTTTCTTTTCGAGGCCGATGGGATTTATCTTCCCGTTGTTCAGGAATTGGATCGCTGAACGTTTTATATTGGCTTCGATTGCTGCGGTTTATCGGTTCGCGGAGTTTCATCCACGAAACGCAATGGCTGATTCTACGAACGAGAACAGCGCCGCTTGTCAGAACCGGAAGCCCACAGCCGCCCACTGATGTTCAACAGGTGGTATAGGTGCCCTCCTTCCCGAGCTTTGCAGCTCTACGCGGAGTTCCATCAGCCACCCGGAAATCTATAAAGCGGATTCCCGAATAACTGATTCATTTCTACCACCCGGAGGACGGGCGAGTCAATACTGGAAATTCAGTATGTTGACTCCTAAGGAACGGTAGGCGATTGGGTTGATCAATTAGGCCGTGGCCCAGCAAGAGAATGCAGATGAGTTAGACGCTGGACATCGCGCAGTGCTCGGCGAAGGCGGCTTGTAGATCGCTAGCGACAGCGTTGGCGTCGCGGCCTTCAATGTTCTGGCGGGGCATGAAGTAAACCAAGTTGCCGTCTTTGAATAAGGCGATGGAAGGGCTGCTGGGCGGGATGGGGGATATGTAAGAACGGGCGCGCGCGGTGGCGTCCACGTCCTGGCCGGCAAATACAGTGACGAGCCGATCCGGTCGCTGGCTGTGCTGCAAAGCCATCAAAGCTCCTGGGCGCGCATTGCCTGCCGCGCAGCCGCAGACGGAGTTGATGAAAAGCAAAGCGGTGCCAGTCTTGTCCGCCATGAACGCATCAACGTCGGCGGGGGTCAGCAGCTCTTTGAAGCCGCCCTGAGTCAGCTCCTCACGCATGGACCGTACCATCATGATATTCGATAACATGGATGTCTCCTTCCAACATGCAGTCGCACGGCGATTGAGCGATGCAACTTCATCATAACATCGCAGATAAAAAGAAGCACTCGATGATCCGCCGAAGGATGCGACCGATCAGTATTTGAACTTATAAGAGCCGTCGGGCAACTTCTCGCGATGGATGTCGTGGCAACCGGAGCACTTTTCCTGCGTCTTGACGATAGAGGCGGAAGCTTCCGTGAAATTGCCCGCCGCGGCCAGAGTGCCCACTTCCTTGAAACCAGCCTGAACATCCAAGGCGACTTGCGCGGCGTTCGGGTCTTTGGCCGCCCAGAATCCGTTGACCTTGGCGAATAAATCGACCAGCTTTTGGGTGTCCGATGCGGCTGGCTCGGCGTTTTTGCCTTCCACGTTTGTGCGCAAGCCGCGGACCATGGCGCTGGCCGTCTTCATCCAGGTTTGATACTCCTTCTCTTCCGGAGTCATTTGAGCAACTGCCGCCACACTGAAACCAACCAGACATGCAATCAAGAAAAAGGTTCGACGCATCCGACACGCTCCTTGTGAGTCTCTTAGATTTTTAATCCCGCCTGTCATAGAGCAAAGAGGAAACTTGCCGCAGCCGCGAACTCCTGCGCGGATCAACAACCGCGCTAGGGGGACCGAAATCGCAGGCCACACTCTCTGCCTATTAGTTCATTGTATTGCGGCGGAAGCGGCGAAGCAAGCAAAGAAATCGGGGCGTGGCCTACAAAAGCTGCCCGCTTGCTGACGCGGCTCGGATTAAACCCCGAATACCAACCCCCGCTCCCTGACGGTCGCGGCTCTGATAAAAAGCCCACGGCACAAAGGACGTGCCGTGGCTACCAAACCTGCTCGCTTGCTGACGCGCGTAGCGCAGAAAAATCTTGCCCGCTCCCTTACGGTCGCGGCTCTGATTAGCTCGGCTTCCGGTAAACTGTAGTCGTCACTTTCACGAGACCAGCAAGAGCGGCAGAAGGTTAGATATCGAAATAGACGATGGCTTGCCAGCCTTGCGGGGTTTGGGAAACCGAGACTTGATGGTAAGTGACGGCTTTGACCAGACTGCGAGGACGCTGGCCGAGGTCCGTGATTATCTCGCCGAGAGCGATGCCCTCGACGAGATGAGCCTCCAGGCGCTGGATGGTGAAATCGGCGAAAGCCCAGCCCTCGGCATCGATGCGAAAAAGAATTTCACTGAGCCAGTTGACGAGCAGGTCTTCGTAGTCGTCGCCACGAACGGAGAGCGGAAGGGACTGAGCAGAAGCGGTAGGAGGGGATTCCAAAGCAAGGGAGACCAAGCCGCGGGCGGCGTTCGAGAAAAGCTGCGGCAAGGTGTCGCCATAGGCTTTGATGCCGACATCGGCGGTGTGCTCTAGAACCTCGAAGGCAGGGTGGGGCATAAGATGACGGAGAACAAATCCTGGATGATCCCGCGACCGTGCAGCTAGTCGCCGCGCAGGTGAATGCGCTCGATGCTGGTGGCGCGACCGGTTTCTGGATCGGCGCGAATGAGCACGGCCATGAGGCGCGGGTCGCCCTCGGCGGCTTCAAAGCGTTCCGGCATCTGGGTGAGAAAGCGTTTGAGAATCCCTTCTTTTACGACGCCGATGATGGAATCGGCAGGGCCGGTCATGCCGACGTCGGTGATATAAGCGGTGCCGTTGGGCAGGACACGCTCGTCGGCGGTGGGAACGTGGGTGTGGGTGCCCAGAACGGCGGTGACGCGGCCATCGAGGTACCAGCCCATTCCTATTTTCTCTGAAGAGGCTTCGGCGTGCATGTCTACGATGCGAATCTTGCAGGAGGCAGGGACTTTCGCCAGTTCGCGGTCGGCTGCGCGAAAAGGACAATCCAGGGTAGCCATGAAAACGCGGCCCTGGAGATTGAGGACAGCGAAGGGTATGCCCGATGCGGTGGTACCGACATACAGCCCCTGGCCCGGCGCGTCGGGGAAATTGGCTGGGCGCAGCAGGCGCGGCTCGGTGGGAAAATATTCCATGATCTCCCTGCGGTCCCAAATGTGGTTGCCGCTGGTGATGACATGGGCGCCGAGCGAAAGGAATTCCTTGACGTGAGAAGGGGTGATGCCGAAGCCGGCGGCGGAATTCTCGCCATTGACGATCACTAGATCAACGGAGCGCTGCTTGACGATGTCGGCAAGATGCGAGGCAAGAATTTCCCGACCGGCTTTGCCGAAAATGTCACCAACGAAAAGGATGTTCATGAGGAAATCGCCAGACGATTACCAAGCAGAAATAATGGGGCGGACCACTTGGCCGTGAGGAACTGATTCTTGAACCCATTAAAAATGGGCGGAAACCCGTGCGTTCTATTAGGCATCTCCTGGCAAAGGCGCGAAGCCTTCGGGAGCACTGCGCACCAGAATGTCAACAGGCCTCCATTTCGTTTGTCATTAGCTCAAGAATCCAGGCGCCTGCACCTGCTTTGCAGTACCGACCCCGGAATTATTATACCTGAACCGTGGAAATGGCAAAGGACAGAGAAACCGCGCAGGGGATTATTCATTCTCCGAGGCGATGTGATCCAAGGCCTGGTGGAAGGCAGCAGTCTTTTCCGTGACCGCAGATTCCAGATCGTGGTATTGCTTGCGCATGCGCTCGCATTCATCAGCGAAATGCAGAGCGGCCAGAACGGCGAGGCGAAGCGAGTCGATGGTGTTGGTCTTTTCGCCGATGGAACGCATGACGGTATCCACGGCCTGGGCCAGGTTGCGGGTATAGTCCTGCCCGGCATCGGTGCGGAGAGTATAGGGCCGGTCGTAAATCTCGACCTGAATGGCTGGTGATTTAGAGGCCAAGCGAATCCCCCCTTAAGGTAAGTTTATTCTCCATTATGTGGCGGTAGGCGGGTTTGTCAAGGAATCCACTTGATCGAGAAGTTTTTGCACGCGGACGCGAACTACATCCCGCTCCAGTTTCAGGCGCTCCAAGCTCTTTTCCAGAGTGCGCAGGCGCGCGCTTTGGGCTTGCAGCTCGGCTTGGAGTTTCGCATTTCCCTGCTGGAGAACCTCTTTTTCAGATCGAAGCGACTTCAGCAAGGAGGCCGTTGCGGTAATTTTTTCTTCCAGGCTGGCCAGTTGTTCCAGGCCGTCCGTGTGAATTGATGATTCGGACATTCGTTACTCTTGATCCTTCTATCTTATGATATAGGAACTTTGAACCACTAGGGCATTTTCATAGTAAGTGTAGAGGTTCGCCTGACGAAACGCCGCCATCCTGGCGGCGCAATAGGCCAGCGGGACGCTGGCGCTACGGGCGGCGGATTGCTATATACCTACTTTGAAACCGGCCTAGCGGCGGATATGCGCACCTAAGATTTTCTCCAGGCAATCCATGATGCGCGTGCTGGCGGCTTGCAAATCGGCGTCGGTGAGTGTCGCCTCCTGGCTCTGCAACGAAACGCGCAGGAGCAAACTGTAGCGGCCCGCGGGAACGCTGCCGCCGCGGAATATCTCGACCGGACGGATGGCGCTCAGACCCGGAATCTGCAAGGCAGTAATCGCGGATTGCACTGCATTGAACGTAACATCTTTCGGCAACCACACGGAAAAATCCCGATCGACGGCCGGGAAACGCGAAATGGGTTGAGCCATCGGGGCAGCAAGCTCGCGCTGGTAAATCGTATCCAGAAAGATTTCGGCAACGAATACAGGCTGCCGGAATTTCCAGCGGGTTGCGAAGAGAGGGTAAAACTCACCCCAGCGGGCGATGGAGGCGTTGTCTGCTGTGAGGCGCGCACCGGGCTGGTAATAACCGGGAAGGTTTGCATTGTCGATTTCAAACTGCGAGTGACTGGAGATTTCCAGCAGTTGCTCAATATCCCCTTTGAGATCGAAGAAGTTGATGTCATATGGTTTCACGCGCTCGCGGTTCCAACTGGTATCGGACCGCTGGCCGGTGGCGACAAGCGCCAGCACCTGCGGCTCGGAATAGGCATTGCCAAGATCGCGGTAGACGCTGCCGAATTCAAACAGCCGGAAAGAGTCCTGGCCACGATTGAGATTCCATTGCACGGCGTCGAGGAGGCCCGGAACGAGGCTGTTGCGGAGAGCGGAAGCTTCTTCGCTGAGCGGATTGGAGAGCGCGACCATGGGTTGATCACCGAACGACTCGATGTCGCGGCCAACAAGAACCGAGGAGATGGCTTCGTCATAACCGAGGGACAAGAGGAGATTGCGGAGGCGTTCTTCTTTGAGGGCGCGAGGGGATTTGCAGGTGATCTGGCCGGTGCCCCCGGGCAGGCGCAGGGGAAAGCGGTCATAACCGTAAAGGCGCGCCACTTCTTCGATCAGGTCGATTTCGCGCGAGATGTCCACGCGATGCGAAGGGACGGCGCACTTCCAACCAGCGCGACCCTTGGGCTGCAAAGAAAAACCGAGGCGGTGGAGAATCTGCTCGACTTCCGAGGCAGGGATATCCATTCCCAGATGGCGTTGCAGTTCGGAGCGGCGCAAAAGCACTGAAGGCGCGGAGAACTGTTTCGGATAAACATCGGAGATATGGGGATCGAGAGTGCCGCCGGCCAGTTGCAAAATGAGGTCGCAGCAATGGTTGGCGGCGGCCATGGCGATGCCGATGTCAGCACCACGCTCGAAGCGGTGGGAAGCCTCGGTGTGCATTTCCTGACGCTTAGCAGTGCGACGAATGGCGACCGGATCGAACCAGGCGCTTTCCAGCAATACGTTTTCCGTGCCGGGAGAAATCTCCGAGTCGATGCCGCCCATGATGCCTGCCAGCGCAACGGGGTGGCGCGCGTCGGCGATGACCAAGTCGTCCGTGCAGAGGCGGCGGTCGACGCCGTCGAGCGTTTTGAAAATCTCACTTTCCTTGGCGCGGCGAACGATGATTTTGCCGCCTTTCAAGCGGTCCAGGTCGAAGGCGTGCAGCGGATGACCGTAAGCCACGAGGATATAATTGGTGGCGTCGGCAACGTTGTTGATGGAGCGCTGGCCGACGGCTTCCAGTCGCCGCACGAGCCAGTCCGGAGAAGGGCCGACCTTGACGCCGCGAATGATGCGCGCGCAGTAACGGCGGCAGAGGTCCTTGGCGACGATGCGTACCACGGGGTCTTTTTTGCTGGCCGAGATAGCAGATTTTTCCAGGGGCGATAGCGGGACATTGTAGAGAGCCGCGATTTCGCGGGCGATGCCGTAATGGTTGAGGCAGTCGGGGCGGTTGGTGGTGACATCCACGTCCAGGACGGCGTCGCCATGTTCCTCGGTGACGGAGTCAACGGGAAAGCCCAGGCGGGCAAGGTCTTCCGCCAAGCGCCGAGGGTCGGTGCTGGGGAGCGAAATAAATTCTTGGAGCCAAGAGAAAAGGATTTTCATTTTTCGAGAACCAAAAGCAGAACAAGCCCACGGCACAAGAGCGTGCCGTGGCTACCCAAGCAATACTAGCGGAATTGGCGCAGGAAGCGGACATCGCTTTGATAAAAAAGCTGAATGTCCTGCACGCCGTGCCTGAGCATGGCCAGTCGCTCGACGCCCATGCCGAAAGCAAATCCACTGAAGCGCGCGGGGTCGTACTTAACAAACGAATACAAAGCCGGGTCCACCATGCCGCAACCCATCAGCTCAATCCAACCGCTCTGCTTGCAGATGCGGCAGCCGCGAGAGCCGCAAAACAGGCAGGAAATGTCCACCTCGGCGCTTGGCTCGGTGAACGGGAAGAAACTGGGACGGAAGCGCGTACGCACCTGCGGGCCGAAAAACGCTTTCATGAAGTGATCCAAGGTGCCCTTCAAATCGGCGAAGCTGATGTGCTCGTCAACGGCCAGCCCCTCGACCTGATGGAACATCGGCGAGTGGGTGGCGTCGGGCGAGTCGCGGCGATAAACCTTGCCCGGAACAATGATGCGGACCGGCGGCTGCACTTTTTCCATCGTGCGAATCTGGACGGGCGATGTGTGCGTGCGCAGCACGGTGCGCGAATTCAAGTAAAAAGTGTCCTGGTCGTCGCGCGAGGGGTGGTCTTCGGGGATGTTCAAAGCTTCGAAATTGTAATAGACGGTCTCGATTTCGGGGCCTTCGGCGACAGAGTAGCCGAGCGAAAAGAAGATTTCGGAAATGTCGTCCATGACGCGGTGCAGGATGTGGCGAACGCCGACGGCGCGGCGGGTGCCGGGGAGGGGGATGTCGAGATCGCTTTCATGGGGAATCGTCGCAGATACTTGAATGCCTTGAAGTGACTCGGTTGAGGGAGATAGCGAAGAGACTACCTGATGCAAACCCATACTCTTAGGCAGTTCAATTTCAATATAGTTTTCAGCTAGCTTCCGCAGAGTATTGAGCTGTGCCCCTACAATTGGCTTTAACTCTGGTAGAGCGCTTCGAAGCCAGTTATCGGTAATAGACCGGATGATTCCCTGTTTGCGCCCCAACCACCGAACCCGCAATTCCTCTATTTTAGTTGGATCTACAGGACCTGATCTTGCAAGTTCATTCGCCTCGTTAATAAATTGGCTACTGAATTGAGAGAAAAGCTCCGTTAAAGTTGCGGCATTGCCGATGCCCAACTCGGCGAGGGTGTGCTGGGCGGCGTCGAAGGCATCGAGGGGAGGAAGGTTAGAAGGGCACATGAGAGGATCATTTGTAGAGAGATGTCATTCCATGTTGAATGAACTATTTCGGGAAGAAGCAGATTCCTCTCCTTCGGCAAGCTCAGGATCGGAATGACAGTTTAAAATGCCCACGGCACACAGTTCGTGCCGTGGCTACCAAACCGGCTCAGATAAAAATCGGAGACAACCGGCTGTGTCACGTGTCTCCTGTTTGCCAGCTTGGTGGCCGCTCCCTAAACGACATCAATATGTCGTTTAGTATCGCGGCTCGGATTAAAATCAAAACCTGCCCGCTCCCTGACGGTCGCGGCTCTGAAAATCAAAGGCGAAACCGACCGCTTACTGTCTCGCTCAATCCGCTTGGACCCACCATCGGGGAACAATGTGACTTAAGCTGTCTTCTTAGCAGCCAGAGTCTTAGCAGCCAGGGCCTGCTTGGACTGATCCACTAAACTGGCGAAGCCAGCGGCATCGCGCACGGCGATGTCGGCAAGAATCTTGCGGTCCAGGTCAATGGCAGCCAGCTTCAGGCCGTGAATAAAGCGGTTGTAAGAAAGTTCATACTTGCGCGTGGCGGCGCCGATGCGAATGATCCACAGACTGCGAAAATCCCGCTTGCGAGCGCGGCGGTCGCGGAAGCTGTACTTCAAAGCGCGCTGCACGGACTCCCTGGCGGCGCGGTACAGCTTGCTTTTGGTCATGCGATGACCTTTGGCGCGATCCAAAAGCTTCAGGCGCTTGGCGTGGCGTTTGGTTCCTCTTTTTACTCTAGGCACGGTTCAATTTCTCCTAAGGATATCGTTGTTCCCGCAAACCGGCAGCAGCCGGACGGACGCTGTTTAAGCGTAAGGCAATAAAGCCATGCAGCGCTTCTGGTCTCCCGCGGAGACCACCTCGGACTTATCGAGCTTGCGTTTGCGCTTGGTGGTTTTTGTAGTCAATATGTGGCGCGCATACGCATGACCGCGGAGGAACTTGCCTCCTGCGGTTTTTTTCAAACGCTTGGCAGCGCCACGGTGTGTTTTAATTTTCGGCACTAGTGTTCCTTCCTGGTCTTCCTGACATGAAAATGGCGAATGGCCCGACCGAGAATAAAAATTATTTCTTGGGAGCCAGGACGGCGGTCAGGGAAAATCCTTCCATGCGGGGCCGCGTCTCAATGGCGGCAGTGTCGGCGACATCCACCATCAAACGATCCATGAGGCGCCGACCGATCTCGGAGTGAGAGATTTCCCGCCCGCGAAATGTGATGACCGCCTTGACCTTGTCGCCTTCCTTCAGAAACCGCAAAATATTGTTTTTCTTGAATTCGTAATCGTGGTCGTCCGTGTTGGGACGAAACTTCACTTCCTTGATGATGATGTTTTTCTGGTTCTTTTTCGCTTCATGCGCCCGTTTATTCATCTGATAGACATACTTGCCGTAGTCCATGATCTTGCAAACAGGCGGGGTTGCCGTGGGCGAAACTTCCACGAGATCGAGATTCTGTTCCTTAGCTGCTTTCAATGCTTCCGCCGGAGTAATCACTCCAAGCTGAGAACCGTCATCGCCGATGACTCGTATTTCCTTGGCGCGAATCCGCTCGTTAATTCGAATATTCTGAACTGAAATACATTCCTCCCGTGGCAGGCATTCATTATTGCAAAGCTGCGTGCAAAGATGGCGCAACGCTGCGAAAGAACCCGCCGGAAAACAAAGTCAAATTATAGCACAGAGGGAAAATAGGATGGCAAGGGAAGGTGGGGAGGGCTTTAGCTTGAATATTTCATTTGCCTAGTTAAATGCCCATCGGATACGATACCGTACTATGCCAACTGCTGTTGACGATCCACATCATTTCGATTTCGACCTTGATCGAGGTATCCGCGTTCAAGTCGTTGAGAAATTAGAGACGAGTCCATTGCTGCCTTTGAAAAAACAAGTGGGACCGCAGGCCAGTGGAATCTACGCCCTCTACTTCAAAGACCATCTCGCTTATATCGGCAAGGCGTCGAAGGGCACGACTAAAAGCAAGCGAACATTGCGTGCGCGCCTTAATGAACATGTCACCAAGATCAGCGGGAGAAAAAATATCACGTTGGCAGACATGAAGTGCCGCTATTTGACGTTTGCCAGTGAATGGTGGGTGTTCGCAGCTGAATTTGCGCTCATCACTCATTATCGACCGGAATGGAACGAAAGCGGGTTTGGCAGCAAGCAGCCGGGCGTGGGTCGTCCTGGAACGGATCAAGTAAGCCGATGGAATGAGCTATTTCCGAAAAGGTAACTGTCGCTCGCAGTCATTACTGTTACGGCAGACGATCCAAAAGCAATGTCGCTTCCGAGCATGGTGAGCCTCTTTCCATTTTGTGGAAACCATCGGTCCATTCCTAATTTTGATAATCAGGTCGCATACAGTGAATCCTGCTTCTTCAGCCATGCGCATGAAGTCACAATGCGGCCATTTCGACTTATGGTTGTTCACCATGTCCGTGATTTTTGCAAGTAACAGGCCATCCGGCTTTAATACCCGTTTAGCCTGCTTCAAAAAAGGAGGATAAAGATAGCTCAGGTTCCAGTCATGTTCCTTTCCGCACTCTACAGTCGCACCGAAGTCCACATCAAATCGCTTCCTGCTTTTATCTCGGCCTTGCGGTCCGACGTGCGGCGGATCATACACAACAACTCCGAATTTTGCAGACGGAATTCCGGTCATTTTTCGATTATCCCCGACAATTTCTGGCTTGTACTGTGGATCGATATCCATCGAGACAACACGCCGCGTGGAGCCTTTCCAGAATCGCCCCGCGTTGTAAGTCGCATCCAAAATCGGCTCAGGCGGAACGGTGGCGTAGAACTTGAACATCGCTTCGAGCAGGTCGCCATCACTTCCCTCCCAAACGCTGCTGATTGGTTGGTATGTCGAATTACCATTGCCCGTTATAGGCAGTAATTGTTGGTTCGCCGCGCGTTGCAACTGCATAGTCATTCTCCAAATTTTACATTAGTAATGCGAAATCATCCAATGAACAAATGTGATTGGAGGTTCCTGCTTCCAACGCTGCTGTTGCATTCGATATGGCACCAATGAAGGATCATATGCAGTAACCGAGTTACTCCTCCAATTGGCGGGTGCGGATGGTGTGTAGGATGCGCTCGAGGAATGCGTCTGTGCTGAGGCTGCCCTGGTCGCCGTGTTTGCGCGTGCGGAGGCTGACCGAAGCGCTCGCGACTTCTTTGTCGCCCACCACGGCCATGAACGGAATCTTTTGCAATTGCGCTTCACGGATTTTGAGGTTGATTTTCTCGTTGCGGGCATCTACGGTCACGCGGACATCATTCTGGCGCAACGCCGAGGCCAACTGCTGGGCGTAATTCTGGTGTCGCTCGGCGATGGGCAGGACCATGACCTGGACCGGCGAGAGCCAGGCCGGGAAGGCTCCGGCAAAGTGCTCGATGAGCACGCCGCAGAATCGCTCCATTGCGCCGAAAGGAGCGCGGTGGATAATCACCGGGCGGTGCAGTTGGTTGTCGCTGCCGACATAGCCGAGATCGAAGCGTTCCGGCAGGTTGTAATCCACCTGAATGGTACCGAGCTGCCACTCGCGGCCCAGAACATCCTTGACGACGAAATCAATCTTGGGGCCGTAAAAAGCGGCTTCGCCCGGCTCGTCGGTGAACGGAATACCGAGTGAAGCAGCAGCCTGGCGGCAGGCCTGCTCGGCCTTCTCCCAAAATTCAGGACGCCCGGCGTATTTGGAGGAATCCGGATCGCGGAGGCCGACGCGCACGCGGTAGTCGGTCATGTTCAGCGTTTTGAAAATCGTTTTTACCAGTTCCAGGCAACCCATCAGTTCCTGGCTGACCTGCTCCTCGGTGCAGAACAGATGAGCGTCATCTTGAGTGAAGCCGCGCACGCGAACCATGCCGTTCAACTCGCCGGACTGCTCCCAGCGGTAAACGGTGCCGAACTCCGCCAGACGGATGGGCAGATCGCGATAGGAATAGCGCTGGCTGGCGAAGATGCGGATGTGATGCGGGCAGTTCATAGGCTTGAGGAGGTAACCCTCAATGTCGCCTTTGGACAGATGGTTGACCAGATCGGCGCAGGTGGCGTGCTCGGCGGCAAGCCGGGCGAGGGTATCGCGCTCCACGAAGGGCGGGTATTGGGAATCGGCGTAGTAAGGGAAATGGCCGCTGGTACGGTACAGTTCGAGTTTGCCGATGTGCGGCGTAAAGACCTGAGAGTACCCTTGTTTCCGCAGCTCCGCGGAAATGAAGTTCTGCAACTCCTGGCGGATGACCGCGCCCGCCGGGGTCCAGAGGATGAGGCCCTGGCCGACCATTTCATCCAGCACAAAGAGGTGCAGTTTTTTCCCGATGACGCGGTGGTCGCGCTCGCGAGCCTCTTCGAGGCGCTGGAGGTGCTGATCGAGATGGGCTTTATCGAAAAAGGCGGTGCCGTAAACGCGCGTCAGGCGGTCGGAAGTTTCATCGCCATGCCAGTAACTGGAGGCAAGCGACATGACCTTGAAAGCTTTGATGCGCCCGGTGGAAGGCACGTGCGGACCCATGCACAGGTCTTCCCAATCCTTTCCCGGCTGACCCGTGGAATAGAAAGACAGGGGAGGCTTCTGGCGACCGCTGGCCACGGCGCCTTCGAGCGCGCGCATGGCGTTATCGACTTTATATTTGTTGCCTTCGCCCTGGAGCTTGGCGAGAGCTTCCGTTTCAGGCATTTCATAGCGCGTCATGGGCTTGTTGGCGGCGACGATCAAGGCCATGCGCTTTTCGATCTCTGCGAAGTCTTTCGACGAGAGCGTCTCGCCATCGGGAAAGTAAATGTCGTAATAAAATCCCTCGTCGGTGGGAGGGCCGTAGACCAGCTCGGCCTTCGGGTAAAGCTGCTGAATGGCCTCGGCCATGACGTGAGCAGTTGTGTGACGGACAAGAAAGAGCGCGTCGCGGTCCGGCGCGCCGGTTTTGGATTTATCGGTAACGAACTGGATTTTGCAGTCGCGATCAATGACCGTCGCCAGATCGCGCAGGTCTCCATTCAAGCGCACGCCAATACTGGCCTTGGCCAGACCCGGGCCGATATCAGAGGCCACTTGACTGGCTGGGACAGGATGATCGTAGACGCGGGTGGAGCCATCGGGCAAAGTGACAACAGGCATTGCATCTCATTTCTAGCCAGATTCAATCAGGCAGATGGAAACTGGTCAGGCCAACGACAACTTCAAAATTGGGCCTTCAGCAATTCTGCCAAGTTTGCGCGCATGGAATCAAGTTAGAAGGCGCGGTCAGAATCGAGAAGGATGGTGACGGGGCCGTCGTTGACCAGTTCAACCTGCATCATAGCTTGAAAAACGCCGGTCTCCACGCAAAGGTTCAAGCGACGCAAGGCGGCGAGGAAATACTCGTATAATTCATTGGCTTGTTGCGGCGGGGCGGCCTGAGCGTAGCTGGGGCGGCGACCGCTGCGAACGTCGCCGAGCAAAGTAAATTGGGAAACCACCAGCACCGCGCCGTTGGTGTCGCGAACGGAGAGATTCATTTTATTGTCGGCGTCGGGGAAAATTCTGAGGTGCGCGATTTTTTCAGCAAGATAGTCGGCGGATGGCTGGGTATCGGTTGCAGCCACGCCTAAGAGTACCAGCAGGCCTGCGCCGATCTCGCCAACGCATTTTGAATCGACGCGCACGGCGGCGCGGGAAACGCGTTGAATGACGGCACGCATGGATGTTTCGCAGTCAACCCCCTGTAGCAAGGGTATTTTTGCTATTCTGTGGAACTAAATCAAGCAAAAGAGGAAGGCTTGACATGGCCATTGCCAAAGACAAGTTTCGCAAAGTGCTGGGACATTTCGCGACGGGCATCACCGTGGTGACCATGCGGCAATCGTCGGGAGCACCGTGGGGCTTTACCGTGAACGCCTTTACGTCCGTGAGTCTGGAGCCGCCGTTAATCCTGGTGTGCGTGGAAAACAATACGGAAAGCAATCGGGTGATGGTGGCAAGCGAGCACTTTGCTGTGAATTTCCTGAGCGAGGATCAGCAGGAGATTTCGCGGCGATTTGCATCGCGGCAGCCAGATCGCTTTAATGACGTCAATCATTCGGATGGGAAGTATGGAACGCCGCTGCTGGCCGGATGCTTAGGGCATCTCGAATGCCGCAAGACGGCCACGCACCAGGAAGGCGATCATGTAATTGTGATCGGCGAGGTGCTGGAGGCAGAAGCCATTGGGGGCAGGCCGCTGCTGTTTTATCAAAGCGCATACCAGCATTTGGGGGTGGTTGAAAAGCGTACAGGCCATTAGGAACAGTCCAAAACTTCCACACCATGAATATGACCGGCGAGGCTGTTCTGATATTTAATAGATGAAATATTGTATTTGGTAAAGTTTAGCCATCCCGGAGGCTCTACAATGTTCGTAAGATGTTACTTCATTGAAACTAAACGGACTTAGGCATTTGAAAAAGCATGTGAATTGGCAGACAAAATGCTAGTTGAAGTCTACCTTTAGGAATAGCAGTTAAAGAATGATTCAATGGCGGGCTGCGAGCAGTTAAACAGATTTAGGGATGAGGAGGTGATGCGCATGAAAATACGACCTAAGATCGCGGGAATAGGAGCGGTAGTTTTATTGGTTATGGCAACAAATATGACCTGGGCTCAAAACAAGCGCCGAGTGGTCAATGCACAACTAACTGGTTACCAAGAGGTAGCAGCGGTGTCTTCCACAGGTAAGGGCGCGTTTCGGGCACGACTGGATGAGGCATCGATTGAATTCCAATTGTCTTATTCAGGATTGGAAGGCTCAGTTCGACAAGCGCACATCCATTTGGGCCAGCGGGGAGTGACTGGAGGAATAACCATCTGGCTGTGCCAGACAGCGGCAAACCCAGCACCTGCTGGGGGAGCAGTTATACCAGAGTGTCCGCAAGAAGGAACGGTAACGGGCACCAGAATGGCAAGCGACGTGATAGGCCCTGCTGGTCAGGGGATCGCGGCAGGCGAATTCGCGGAAGTTCTGAGAGCCATTCGAAGCGGCAATGTTTACGCGAATGTCCACACGGATAAACACCCGGGAGGGGAAATCCGGGGTCAGGTACGTACGGACGATAATCAGAATCCGCACTAGCGATGACTGAAAACCCAGCCAGGAACTGACTGGCCGAATAAACCATCAGAGGTGAACGGCGCATAGCGGAAGGGCCAGCGCCTTTATCACATTAAAGACGATGTGCCGACCTAATCGCCCGCGGCGCGGCGCAGGCCGAATTCGACGCCGAATTGCTGGGCAACGAAATAGCTGAGGCAATCAGTATAAAACTTCTGGCTGACCGTGCGGACAACGAATTCGGAATCCTGCGGTTGAACCATGTGGTGAATTTCGTGCAGGAAAACCGCCAGCAGAGCGAGCTGCCATTGCAGGGAAGCAAATTCCTGGGAATCGGCTTCTGGGGGCAGCGCGAGATGGGAAAGCGGCAACGGCTCCCATTGCCGAATCGCCTCGTAGGCCAAATCCATTTCACCAGTGCGGACGCCGCTCAGGTTGCGCAGTTTGTGCGTCAGGCGGCTTTCGGTTCCTGGTGGGTGATGGTGGCCCAGGCAATCGCAAACGTTATGCCGGTGCATCAAGACAACCATCAGATGCGGAGCTGACTCCAGAATGGGTTGGTAACGGGCGCGAAACTGACCCGGAATCATCAGCCAATGATCCTCCAGTATTTCGCGGAAATGCCCTGCCCCCACGCCATCTCCTTTGGGATAAGTAATCAGCACCAATGGCAGGTCGGCAGCCGGGCGCACTAAAACCTGTTCCCTTCCCCGCAGAGTCTGATACATATGCCGGAGCAAACCGGGCGTATGTACTTTGGACTTTTCTTTGGAGTGCTGGCTCAGCATTGGTTTAGAATGGGCCTACCCCTTCTCTCCGGGCAATCTTCGGAGATGCTTACTTCATTAGACACCAAAAGATGGGCTGACGTTCCGAAAAAATATATTCTGCCGGGTGCGAAAATTAGAACAAATTCAATTCACATATCCCATCTTGTATATCAAGGTTATTTTTCCCTGGAACTTTCCTTCATTCGATTCCATAATTGCCATAGGAATGCATTGATACGATTGATTGGAGACAGTTATCATGAAATCATTAAAAATCTTCTTCACCATTTTCTCCGTCGCGGGCCTGGGCATTTATCTGACAGCTTGCAGCCAGCAGCCAGTGCAGCAAGCGGAAGTTGCCCCTGCGCCAGCAGTGGAAAAAGCGAGTGAGCCTGCACCTGTTGCGGCAGAGCAAGCGCAGGCTGATGAACCAACAACGCCAGAGCATGGCCATGCAACGTCTGTGGAAGAGGCGGCTGCCGCCGCGGCCGCGCAGAAAGGCGCGCACTTGGACCATGATCCGAAACACGGTGGAACCTTCTTTATGGCATTGAACAACATTCACCATTTGGAAGGCTTGTTCGTGCCACCCGGCGTATTTCGCCTGTATTTATATGATTCACATACCCATCCTTTGAAAATCGAGGATGTAAAACGAGCCGGAGGGACGGTGATTTGGGGTGAGGAAGAAAACTCCCCGGAGACGCCATTGAAATTATCGGCGGACGGACAAAGCTTGGAAGCTGCTTATGGCCGACCTGTCAAATTCCCGATTACCATCACCTTGAGTTTCCGGCCTCCGGGCATGGCTGCCGGGGAAAGACCGGAAATCTTCACGTTCCCGCTCAGCCACTACGTAGGCAACCCATAGAAAGAATTGCCGCCAAATGACGCCTGAGGGCGCTCAAGGCACAAAGAAGGCAACGTCTGTAAGCGCCCGGATAACTGCATTTCCTGACAATTACTTAGCCGACAGATGGGAAAATCAGAGTTTTCAAAGGGGAAACTACGGCCAATCATGGATTGACTTCGCAAAACCGCCAAGACATAATCAGGCCGATCAAACTAGACTAGATATCGACGGGCGCGATTGCCGGAGTAGCCATTTACGCGAGAGGAATTCACGCCTTACCAGCAATAACACTGCAAGAAAAACGCTGAATGGGTCTGCCAGGGTGAATGCATGGACAAGCCACAACCCTGCAATAAAATCTAATCGCAAGGGAGAGATGGATGCCAGTCGGAACATCTCCATCGGTTTCACAACAGAAACACAGTGGTTTAGATCAGCAGCAACTCATGCGAGCGTACAGAATCATGGTTCTGTCGCGCCGTATGGACGAAAAAGAAATTTCTCTGCACCGGCAAGGGAGAACATTTTTCGAGATCAGCACGGCTGGCCATGAAGCGATACAGACGGCTGCGGGCATGACTCTGAAGGCGGGATCGGATTGGTTCTTCCCTTACTACAGGGCGCGCGCGCTGGCTGTGGGCCTGGGAGTATCACCTTACGACATGCTGCTGGAAGCGTTCGGTTCCGGGCAAGCACCCTTTAGCGGGGGCCGGCAAATGCCCAACCACTGGGGCAGCAAGGAATTGCATATCGCTTCGCGATCCAGCGCGACAGGAACGCAATGGCTGCATGCGGTTGGATGCGCAGAGGCGGGTATTTATTTCAATTCGGCTCCTGATCCATCGAAATGGGCCGGGCGTTTTGAAAAGGATGAGATTGTCTGTGTCACCGGAGGCGACGGGGCGACCAGCGAGGGAGAATTCTACGAATCGCTCAACACGGCCTGCAATTATCGCCTGCCGGTTATTTACCTGATTGAAGACAATGGTTACGCGATTTCGGTGCCGGTGGAATGCCAGACACCGGGCGGCAATATTTCCCATTTGTTGAGCGGATACCCAAATTTGCTGCGCATCGAAGTGGATGGCACGGATTTCTTCGCGAGCTTGGAAGCCGTGCGCAGCGCGGCCACCTATTGCAGGGAGCGGCAAGGCCCGGCACTGGTTCATGCGCATGTGGTCCGATTGCATTCCCATTCGCTCTCTGACGATCAGAAGGTTTACAAAACAGCCGAAGAATTGGAAACGGAGCGCAGCCGCGACCCCATTCATCGGTTGGCGAGCTTTCTGGAAGCAGAAGGAATTGCTAAGAAGCAAGAACTGGAGGCCATTGACGCAGAGGTAAAAAAGGTAATCGAGGAGGCCGCCGAGCAAGCTCTGCAAGCGCCGGCGCCGGATGGCCGAACCGCTCCGCTGCGGGTCTATTCAGAAGCAGTCGATCCGACCTCGGCTGCGTTTCAGTCCGATTCCCAGCTTTCCGGCGCACCAGCAACGATGGTGGCTCTGATCAACGCCTGTTTGCACGACGAAATGCGCCGGGATCCGCGAATGATTATTTTCGGGCAGGATGTGGCTGATGCCAGCCACGAAAAAAATCTGGCGCATGTAAAAGGAAAAGGCGGCGTGTTCAAAGTGACGCATGGCTTGCAGAGAGAGTTCGGCAGCCGCCGCGTGTTCAATGCCCCCATCGCAGAAGCTAATATCGTAGGCCGCGCGGTCGGCTTTGGAATACGGGGGCTGAAGCCTGTGGTGGAGATCCAGTTCTTCGATTATATTTGGCCGGCCATGATGCAGCTTCGCGATGAGCTGGCCGTGCTGCGCTGGCGGTCGAACGGCAATTTCTCAGCCCCGGTGGTGATCCGCGTGGCCATTGGTGGATATTTGCGCGGCGGCGGCATCTATCACAGCCAGTCCGGCGAAAGCATTTTCACCCATATCCCAGGGCTGCGCGTGGTGATGCCTTCCAATGCCCTCGATGCCAATGGATTGTTGCGAACCGCCATCCGGTGCGATGACCCGGTGCTGTTTCTGGAACACAAGCACCTATACCGGCAGCCTTATAATCGCAGCCCGTATCCAGGACCGGAATACATGATCCCGTTTGGAAAAGCCAGCGTAGCCCGAGAAGGCCGGGACATGACGGTGATCACGTATGGAGCCGTTGTACAAAAAACGTTGCAAGCGGCGCAAAAGCTGGCCGAGGAAGGCATGAGCGTCGAGGTTCTGGACCTGCGCTCACTGAGTCCCTACGACTGGGATGCGATTGCAAAATCCGTCAGCAAAACCAACCGGGTGCTGGTGGCGCATGAAGATTGCATTTCGTGGGGGTATGGCGCGGAGATTGCGGCGCGCATCGCAGACGAATTGTTCGACCACCTGGACGCTCCGGTGAAGCGCGTGGGGGCGCTGGATACGTTTGTCGGCTATCACCCAAATCTTGAAAAAGCGATTTTGCCGCAAGCATCTGACCTGGAAAACGCGATGAGAGTATTGCTTTCCTGGTAAGAGTTGCATCCTT
>Ga0156170_1122_pt3 | contig 19005 bp, 17 predicted proteins | sample RifCSPlowO2_12_FD_107823 | JGI IMG/M metagenome (GOLD analysis project Ga0156170, IMG submission 107823) | Acidobacteria bacterium RIFCSPLOWO2_12_FULL_54_10
GGCATCGTGATCCCCGTGGCCTTCACCGTCCCCGCCACTTCCAGCATCTCTGCCGGCGTGATCGTCCCGATGCCGACGTTGCCGGTGTTTTTGACCATAAATCTGGGCGTCGAATTCGTCCAAAACGAGATGTCTTTGTCGGCCAAGTTAACGATTTCCAAATCCCCGCGCCGATCCGGACCGACGGCATGAGTCGTCCCCCAAACATTGATCTCCACCTGCCCCGTTCCCCCTTCGAATACCCGCAGCGATGCCGCCCCTGCCGTGTCGGCATGCGTCATGAACTGAAAAACATCGCCGCTTCCGCTCAGTTGCAGTTTTCCATAGGGATCCGTCGTCCCAATGCCGACATTGCCGTTGTTTTTCACCGCAAATTGGGGCATCGAATTTGTCCAGAACGTGAAGTCTTTGTCGGCCAAGTTAACGATTTCTATATCACCTTGGCGCTCTGGACCAACAGCATGAGTCGTCCCCCAAACATTGATTTCCGCCTGTCCCGTCACCCCTTCAAATACCCGCAGCGATGCCGACCCTGCCGTATCGGTATGCGTCATGATCTGAAAAACATTACCGCTTCCGCTCAGTTCCAATTTCCCATTTGGATTCGTCGTCCCGATGCCGATGTTCCCCCCCGTCTCGAACAACACCGAGTTGCCCACATCGTCCGGGTTCGGCCCTACGAACTTCGCCAGATACCCCGCCGTCCCGCTGATCACCTGCGACACGATCACCTGATCGTAACCGGCCACCGGCAATCCCGCCTGATCGCCCACCAGCTTGGTTGACTGCACCACGTCTTTGGCCAGCGCATATGCCGAGGCCGGCAATCCGCCGAGGGTCTCCGAGTCCGCCGCCTTCAGCGCGTACGGCACCGCCACCAGCAGCGCACGTTCCTGCTCTTCCCCTCCATTGGCTGCCGTCACTCCCAGCCAGCGCGCCTCGCTGCCCGCAAACAACTCCACCGGCAACCCTGCGCTCTGGGTGCTCCCCAGCAACACCGTGTACCGCCCTGCCGCGTCCGCCTCCACGTTCTGCGTCTCCATCCACAACGCCGCTCCCCCGCTCTGGCTCCCATAGATCGCCAGCGTCACCCCCTGCACCCCGCTCAGCGCCTGGCCACCGCCGTCCTTCAACTCCCCGCTGTAGTGGATCACCCGCGACGGTATAACCCCTTCGCTATTCATGTTGGAGGATTGTCCTTTGGTGTTTACAGACAAAATAAACAAAAGTAAGAAACAAGCCAATCCAGTTAATTTAATTTGTCTTAACATGACAATCCTCCTGAAATTGTTGCAAATATTTTCTTTTCAATTATTCCATCAATAGCCTTTGCGCAATAGGGCATAAGGGCCTTTAAACTCATCAGATATTTCTAAGGGGGGTTGGTAAACAACCGGGGTGCTTTCAGCTTAACACATTTCCCACACTAAATAAGCCACTAAAAATTGACAAGGCGTCATAAATACGAATCTGTGAAAGCTCGCTGTGTGCAATATAACTCATTTACATTCAATAGAATACGCGCTGTAATGGGAATTTGATTCCTATGTATGCAGCTCGTGGCTTCTTGTTAACGCTAAATGAATTAACGCAATAAATCCCTATACTTCGACTCTCCCACTCGTCGTTAAAATGACCATCTGCTTTTTTTTTTCTTACTGTGCCAGGACTAGACTGACTCGATCAATCCACGCTTTGCCTGCTATCTGATTATCGAACTTTTGGCTTTTCAGCCTGGCTATTTTGACAACGATTAGAGTCGTGTCCGGTCCAGTACGAATCTCCATTCGAAGCGGTGTCCAGCCTGTTGTTCCGCGGAGACTTTCGGTCGCCATGAACAATTTTTCCGTGCTATATGCATCCATGACTTCAAAGCGAGGTCCGCTGTCCGTGGAAATTGCCTCTGCTCGCATATATCCTGAAAAATGATAGAGCGTATTGGGCTTGACCCGAACATATTGGAGTATATGGCCGTAAAGAAGATTCTGCTTTCCATCGAACAGAACTTGGAGCGAGCGAGCGCCATCCATAGCTGAATTAGTATCTATCGATACTTGCGCTCCATCCACCGCTGTCACCCGCCAATCAAATCCTCCGTTGAGAATATCCGCTTCAAAATTTCCATTGGTGACCAGGCTTTCACCGCCGTTGCTCTCCCGCAATCTGGCCGGTCCACGATCCAACAGTTCCTGCCATGCTTTTCCCGCTTCGTCCACCCTGCGCGCCTGAATCAGTGCATCCAAGTAGCCAAAGGCTCCAGCATGCCGTATGGTTAATCCTAAGGCTACCAGCCGGTTCCAGGCAGACACCGCCGCGTCTAAACGGCCGATCGTTACTAAATATTGATTATATAAAAGATATGCTTCCGCGTCCGGCGGGATCAATGATCCCAGGATGAGATCCTCGCTGGCGCCTGCTCTCCACGCAAGATCAAAACTAGCTAATCGAAGACCGGAATTCCCGATAATGGCTTTTTGCAATGTGGAAAGGGCTTCGCTAATTCTTCCTGTGCGGATATAAAAGTTTCCCAGCCGCCAGTTGACATCCGGCGACAGCGGAAACAACTTCTTGGCTCTCTCGTAAGCGCGCACTGCCGCATCCTCCTGGCCGGAGAGCTCATAAACATCTCCCAACTCCGTCCAGTAGCGCGTTCGTGTTGGTCCTAGTTGTGTCGCTTTTTCGAACAGTTGCTGAACTTTTTCAGGTGATTCCTGAACCAATGATCTTTGCAGCGATCGCGCCAGCGCCGCATGGTATTCGGGATTCTCCGGCGCCCATTGTATGGCCTTTTCTATTCCGCTCTTGTCGGTGCGATTGCGGTAATACCAGTCGGCGATACCGTTTCTGGCCGCCATGTATGCGCCATAGCACACCACCAGCGTCAGGACTACTTTTAGAGAAGCTGCAAGAAGCTTCACCATCTAAGCTCCCCCTCTGCTTCCGTCACATGCTATTGCTCGCTGCGGCTGATCCGTTCCTCAAACCAGCCATCCACACATTTAGCTGGCAGCCAATTGCCGCAGCACGTAGGGCAGAATCCCGCCGTGTTTGTAATACTGCACTTCTTCCGGCGTGTCCACTCGCGCTATCGTTGCAATGGTCCGGATCCCACCCTGGTCATCGTGAACTCGCACCACAACCTTCTTGTCCTTTTCCAATGCTTTGGCGATTCCCTCGACCTCGTAAACTTCTTTCCCGGTCAGGCCCAGGCTCGCCGCTGTTTCCCCTGGGCTGAACTGCAAGGGTAGAATGCCCATCCCCACCAGGTTGCTGCGGTGAATCCGTTCAAAGCTCTCCGCAATCACCAACCGCACGCCCTGCAATTGCGGTCCTTTGGCAGCCCAGTCTCGCGATGATCCCGACCCGTATTCCTTCCCCGCTAGTATCGCCAAAGGAATTTTCTCTTCCTGGTATTTCATCGCCGCGTCGAATATCGTCATCTGTTCGCCGTCGGGCAGATGCACCGTCCATCCACCCTCGACCCCCGGCACCAGTTGGTTCCGTAGCCGGATATTGGCAAACGTTCCCCGCATCATCACCTCGTGGTTGCCGCGTCGCGCTCCGTACGAATTGAAATCCTTCGGATTCACTCCGTGCGCGATCAAGTATTTCCCTGCCGGGCTGTCCGGCTGGATCGAGCCTGCCGGCGAAATGTGATCCGTCGTCACGCTGTCTCCCAGCACCGCCAGCACTCGCGCTCCGCGAATATCACCTATCGGGGCCGGGTTTTTCGGCAGATCGTCGAAGAACGGCGGCCGTTTCACGTAGGTCGAATCCGTCTGCCAGACAAAACGGTCTCCGGTCGGAGCTGGCAGCGATTGCCACAGCGCGTCTCCTTGAAATACGTCCGCGTACTGTTTGCGGAACATCTCGCTGGTTACTGCCGTTTTCACCGCATCCACAATCTCTTGCTGCGTCGGCCAGATATCCCTCAAATACACATCGGCGCCGTTTGTACCTTGTCCCAGCGGCTCGTTATAGAGATCGATGTCCATTTTCCCTGCCAGCGCATATGCCACTACCAGCGGCGGTGATGCCAGGTAATTAGCCCGCACCTGCTGCTGAATGCGCCCTTCGAAGTTGCGGTTCCCGCTCAGCACAGAGACTGCCACCAGGTCGCCTTCCTTGATCCCCTTCGAGACCGCCTCCGGCAGTGGCCCGCTGTTGCCGATGCAAGTCGTGCAGCCATAACCCACTAGATTAAACCCCAGCTTATCCAGATATGGCGTCAAGCCCGCTTTATTCAGATAATCGGTAACCACCTTCGATCCTGGCGCCAGACTGGTCTTCACCCACGGCGCGCTCTTCAGCCCCTTCTCCACCGCTTTCTTGGCCACCAGTCCCGCGCCCAGCATGACCGAGGGATTGGATGTGTTCGTGCAACTCGTGATCGACGCTACCACCACGGACCCGTCGTGCAGTTCCGCTTTGGTTCCGTTGAAGGCGATGGGCACTGAACGCGGCCCTGAAACCGATTTCGCCGCCAGCATGGTCGACAGCGCCTGCTGGAACATCGGCTTCGATTGTTTCAGCGGCACGCGGTCTTGCGGTCTCTTCGGACCCGCAATGCACGGCTCCACGTTTGAAAGCTCCAGCTCGATCTTCTCTGAGTAATTCGCTTCCGGCGTCGCATCCGTGCGGTAGAGCCCTTGCTCCCTGGCGTAGGCACGCACCAGATCGACTGCCTCTTTGTCCCTGCCGCTGAATTCCAGGTACCGTAGCGTCTCATCGTCAATCGGCGAGATTGCAATCGTAGCGCCATACTCCGGCGACATATTGCCCAGCGTCGCCCGGTCGGCCAGCGGAAGCTGATTCAGCCCCGGCCCATAGAACTCTACGAATTTCGCGACCACGCCCTTCTTGCGGAGCATCTCCGTAATGGTCAGCACCAGGTCTGTCGCCGTGGCCCCTTCCGGCAATTTCCCCGTCAACCGAAAGCCTACTACCGGCGGGATCAGCATCGATATCGGCTGCCCCAGCAGCGCTGCTTCTGCTTCGATTCCTCCCACGCCCCATCCCAGCACGCCCAGCCCGTTGATCATGGTGGTGTGTGAGTCAGTCCCCACCAATGAGTCTGGATACGCAACAGCCCCCTGTTTCCCCTGGGCCACAAACACCACTCGCGCCAGGTACTCCAGATTCACCTGGTGCACGATCCCCGTATCGGGCGGCACCACGCGGAAATTATCAAACCCCTTCTGCGCCCACCGCAGGAAAGCGTAGCGCTCTTTGTTGCGCTCAAACTCCAATTGCGCGTTTTGCTGGAAAGCATCCGCCGTGCCGAAATAGTCCACCTGCACCGAGTGGTCGATCACCAGCTCTGCCGGTTGCAGCGGGTTGATCTTCTTCGGATCGCCGCCCATCTTCTGGATAGCGTCGCGCATCGCCGCCAGGTCCGCCACAGCAGGCACTCCTGTGAAGTCCTGTAGCAGTACTCGTGCAGGTGTGAATGAAATTTCTTTCTGCGGCCCCGAGGGGTCCCATTTTGCCAGATTCTCAATGTCCTGCTTCTTCACGAACCGCCCGTCTTCATTGCGGAGCAGGTTCTCCAAAAGAATTTTCAGGCAAAACGGCAGCCGCGAAAGCTGACCGATCCCGGCCTTTTCCAGCGTATCCAGGCGGTAGATTTCATACTTCTTGCCGCCCACGCTCAACGAGCTGCGGCTCCCAAAACTATTCAGCATAATGAGTCCTGCCTTCCTTTAACTTTGATGATTTTTTGCCGGGCTGCATGGTCCGTCCGCCTATATCCATGCTACTCCGCTACACCAATAAAACCCAGCGAAAGCATAACTTTTTATGCTATCACAGCGCAGCTTGTTCGTGGGTAATTACGTTTTAGAGGTAGGGGAAACTTGTTTTGTTAGCTGTATGGTGCTATTGCATACCCGTAGCCCTTTGGTGCAAATAGTAAAGCTGTGCTGCCAACATATTTGACAACATTTCTTCCATTTTGCTTACATCTGTAATTCCATCTCTAGCAGCGTCGTCTGCTGCATGTAATGCCTCGTGATATGGACCTCGGTTAGCAACAATCTGATCTGTTACGGTCTTTTGTCCTGGGAGTATATAGCCCAATTTAGAACAAAGGACAAGGTAAGAAACTGCTCGCGATGTGCGCCCATTTCCCCCGAAAAATGGATGGATCCAGTTGTGGCGCCACATCAAATAAGCAGCAAGATGAATTGGAGATCTAGTCTGATCGTCATTGACATACTGACACATTTCATCCACCAAAGGCGGGACCTGTTGATATGGTGGTGGTGAATGCCTGCCATCGGACAATGTTACGGGGCCGGTTCTGAATCGTCCGGCACAGCTATAAATATCCTGGATTGCGAGACGGTGTAGTTCTAGCAGTATCTGTGGCGTTAACAGAAAGCTATCTGGTGTTGTTCCTTGTACTAGTTCTACGATGCGGTCGTATTGCAAAACCACATTTCGAGCTTCAAGTTCGTCTTTCTCTGCTCTATTTTGAAATAAAGGGTAGCCGCCCAGCTAATTTACCTCACAATGGTCTTTGGTGCTGGGAAACTGTCTGCAGCTTTATCAATGATTTCCCTAGTGATCCTATCGTTTTCAATGCGAGCATTTCCGTACGCAAAACTCCGGCGCTGTTCCTCTAATTCTTTCTGCGTCATGGCTACCTTTTTAGCCATCTCTAGAAGTTTATCTAGTTCGTTGGACATTGGAGCACCTCCATCGGAGGACATCTTTTCTAAGTTCATTTTGAACCTAACGTACATGAACAGGCAAGTAATATAGCACACATGCCAACGTAGAAAGAGTATTGTTTTTGTACCTAAAGCCTAAAGACCAGTTTTAATAATTGAACCTTCCTTAATGCGTAAACGTTGTTTTTCAATCTCCCCCTACCTCGGCAGCACATCCTGCAACTCCGCCAGGCTCTTTACCACCGCATCCGGCTTCACGCCCAACACTTCCGGCGGCGCCCCCGAGCGGTTCACCCAGCAGGTCCAGAACCCAAACGCCTTGGCCCCAGCCGCGTCCCAATAATTCGACGACACAAACGCAATCGCGCTCTTCGCCACGCCCAGCTTGTCCGGCGCCAGTTGATACACCCGCGGATCGGTCTTGTATGTCTTCGCCGCGTCCACGCTGATCACCTGCGCGAACACCCCTTCCAGGTCCGTGCTCTCAATCGCCGCTTGCAGCATCCCCGGCGTGCCATTCGACAGGATCGCCAGCCTCCGCCCCTTCAACTCCCGCAACGCCTGTTCCACTTCGGGATACGCCTCAATATCCAGATACGTCTGCAACAGCCCCTGAATCGCCTGTTCGCTGCACTCTAGCTTCAGGCTTTGGCAGGAAAACACCAGTGCGTCCCGCGTCACCTCCCAGAAATCTTCATACCGCTGCATCAAGCTGCGCAGCCACGTGTACTCCAACTGCTTCGACCGCCACAACCGCGTCAATTCCGTCCCCTTGCCCGGAAACAGTTTCTCCGCCTGCGGCTGCGCCGTGTACGGATTGAACAGCGTTCCATAGGCGTCGAACACCACGGCCTGGATTTTCCCTTGTTCTGTGGCCATATTCGCTCCCTGCGGCAGCGCTGGCACTGCTCCGCAAATCGTCCACAACGCCAGCAAAATCACACTCAGCAACTGCCGCAATCTCATCCTGCACACTCCAATACCCTTATTTGAAATGAATTCCGCCGCCTACCGTTTCAGAGTCCGGCTGAGCAGTCCCAGCGCGCGCGTCCAGGCATCCTGGGCCGCCGCCGCATGATAGTTCCCCGGTCTCGTGTCGTTGAAGAACGCGTGATCCGCCTCCGGGTATACCCGTGCTTCTCCTTTCACGCCGTACTTTTGAAATGCCTCTTTCAGCTTCTGCACTTTCGCCGCGTTGATCCACTGATCATTGCCGCCGGCAAAAAAGAGAACCGGGCACCGGATGTTTTTGATTTCTTCCACTCGATCCGGCAGATTCCCATAGAACGGGATCGCCGCCTGCAGCGATGGCGTGCGGCAAGCTAGCAGCAGCGCGTAGGTCCCCCCCATGCAAAAACCCATCGCGCCAATATGCTGCGCATGAACCGGGTCTTTCTCCTGCAAAAAACGCATCGCCGCCTGCAGAATCTCTACCGCTTGATCGGGCTTCTGCAACTCAGCCAGTGCCGCGGCTTCGTCCGCATTCTTTGTCACTTTCCCGCCATAGAGGTCAGGCGCTAAGGCCACGAATCCTTCCATCGCCAGCCGCCGCGCCACATCCTGAATGTGCTCCGTCAATCCCCACCATTCATGGATCACCAGCACGCCTGGATACGCCCCAGAACCTGCCGGACGAGCCTCATACGCAACGGCCGTTTCTCCCCCGCTCACTGGAAACTCTATGGTTTGAATCTGTAAATGGGTGTTCATTCCGGCAATCACCTTCCCCGCCGCACGATTATGCAGCTCATATCCCGGTTAGCTTGCCCCGCGGCCTGAAAGTACTCGCGGAATAGTTCGCAGCAGAATCTTCAGGTCCAGCGCCAGCGACCAGTTATCGATATACTCCATGTCCAGCTTCATCCAGCGCGCAAAATTCAACTCGTTCCGCCCCTCCAGCGCCCACAAACACGTCAGCCCTGGCTTCATGCGCAGCCTCCGTCGCTGCCATTGCTCGTACTGCGCCACCTCTTCTGGCAACGGTGGGCGCGGCCCCACAAAGGACATATCCCCCTTCAGAATATTGACGAGTTGCGGCAGCTCATCCAGGCTGGTTTTGCGCAAAAACCTGCCCATGGCCGTCGCTCTGGGGTCGCGCGCGATTTTGAACACCGGCCCGTCCATCTCGTTCAAGTGCGCCACTTCTTCCTTCCTTTGCTCCGCATCCGCCTGCATCGATCGGAATTTATACAGCCAGAATTTCCTGCCGTTCAAGCCGCACCGCATTTGCCGGTAAATCACCGGCCCCTGTGAGCTGATTTTTACCAGCAGTGCGATCATCGCCAGCAATGGCGCGCCTATCACCAGCATCACACCGCTTAGGACCAAATCCATCGCCCGCTTGAAGAACAGCAGGTACTCGTTTTCCGGCGTCCGGCTGAAGGTGAGCAATGGAAACTGCTCCAGCTTGTCGAAGGAAATATCGGAGCGCAGGTGCGGAAAGAAATCCACCAGCACCCGGGTCTTCACTCCCTGTTCCTCGCAACTAAGCAAGAGGTCTTCCATTTTCTCAAGCTGCGTCTTGGAAACGACGAAGATGACTTCGTCCACCACGTGCTCTCGCAGCATCGGCAGCAGGTCCGGGAATTCCCAAACCGGATAGCGGCGTTTCAGTCCGCTCTGGTCCGGCTCCGGTCCGTCTTCCTCGCGCACAAAGCCGTTGACTTTGTCCCCGTGCTCCTCATTTTTCTCAATCAGCCGCGTCACTTCCATCGCCTTCGTTCCTGTCCCCACGATCACGTAGCAACGATGGCCTGCGAATTCCCTCTGTAAGAATGTCCTCATGCGCCGCCCTGCCAGCCGGAACGCGGTCTGCGCGATAAAATTGATGGCCACAAACAACCCGATGAACGAGCGGCTGATCTCCCCCATCTTCAGCAAGTAGATCGCCGTCGCCAGCGCCATCACAAACCAAAATGTCTGCGTGATCGTCAAGCGCAGCATCTTGCCTGTGGCAAACCCCGCTGCATCCCGGTACGCCTTCAGCATCACATCCAGCCAGGCCCACAGCAGCGCGGATATCAGCAATATTCCGGTCGATGTTCCTGGCGTGAAAAAGAAAAACCGCAGTTGCGGCAGATGGGTGCGGATTAAATACGCGAACTCAAAGGCAAGCGCAAGTACAATCAGGTCGGAAAAGACCAGTAGGGACCACAGCAATCTGACTCGCCGTGTATACATGGGAACTCGAGGATGCCTGGCCTCTCTGTAGAGGCCGCAGCGCGAATACCGTCGGGATCATTGAACCAAGCGTTTACGGAGTGATCTTACCAAACAACTCGCCTCCGAACAACAAACCAGCGGCGTCAGGCGTTCCCTCATCTGGCCTGTGCGGCGAGCGCAGGCTTGGTCACTCTCGCCAGCACTAGCTCCACCAGCGTTTGAATAAACTTGGGAGAAGTGTTTAATCCGGGCATCATCTCGAACTGCTCCACGCCCAGCGCCAGCATTTCTTCTCTCACTTCCACATCGATTTCATGCAGGGTTTCGATGTGGTCGGAAACAAACGCAATGGGAATCACCAGCACATGCCGTTCTTTTTTTTCTGCCATTTGGTGCGTCACCGTATGGATCGACGGCTCCAGCCATCGGCTCGATCCCACCTTGCTTTGGTAGCAGACCGTGAACGGCAGCTCCCATTTCCCTCTCTCCAGCACAAGGCGCGTCGTCTCCTCCACATGCCGTTGGTAAGGATCGCCCGCCTGGATCACGCTCACCGGCACCCCGTGCGCGCTGAACACCAGGTGCGGTCGCGCTTCGCCTGGAAAGCGCGCGAGGGTCTCATTCACTTTCTCGACCATGCAATCGATGTATGCCGGATGGTCATGATAGCTCTGGATCGCATGGATATTGGCCCCAGGAAACATGGTCGGCTTGAAGCGCCTTTGCCATTCGTTATAGCTGCTTCTTGTCGTCGTATGGGAATATTGCGGGTACAGAGGCAGCAAAACTAGTTCATTGCATTCTTCCCGCCGCAGCTTCTCTATGGCCTCATCGGTAAACGGATGCCAATATCTCATGGCAATCGCGACGCGCGCGTCCTGATGCGTTCTCAATTCCTCTTCCAGCGCCGCCGCCTGCCGCTTGGTCCACTCCACAATCGGCGATTTGCCGCCAATGTGCGCGTAATGGTCGCGAACTTTTTTCGCTCTGCTGATGGAGATCAGCTTCGCCAGCGGTTGCCGCGCGATTTTCGCGAAAGGAAAATCGATGATGTCCGGGTCGCAGAATAGATTGTACAGAAAGGGCTCCACCGCCTCCAGCGAGTCCGGCCCGCCGAGCTGGAACAGCACCACCCCAATCTTAGGTTCTTTCTGTAATCCCATTCCATTCACCCGTGCCCGCTGCACCCTTTTGCAGCACTGCTTTCCTGCATCACCATCAGAACGGCCTCGCGAATACCATCACTACTATGCCGATAAACACCAGCGCCGTCCCTGCATGCAACCCTATCGCTTCTCCTCGCTGCATCTGAATCTTTCCCGCATGGTACGCCTTGGCGCGAAAATGCACCCGCAGGTCCAACACGATCAGCAGCACCACCAGGAGCAGCTTCGCGTGCATCCATCCCAGGCTCATATAAATCCCGGGCGCTTGCATGATCAATAGCAACCCAGAAATCACCGCCAGCGCCGCCCCGGGATGCACCATGCTCTTCAAAATTTTCTTCTCCAACTCCGCCAAAACCCGCTGCGCGTCCGCGCTTTTCTGCAACGTGTGGCTGGCCAGCGCCAACGTCACCACCAGCAATCCCCCCACCCACATCACCAGCGCCGGTATGTGTACCACCAGCATTGCAGTTCTCATTTCCCCCCCTGACCAGTTTCCCCTTCATCATGCGGTCCGCCGCTCTAAAACCAGCTTCCGGAACCGTTTCATCCTATTTTGAATTCTAATGTGAATCTGATCTATTTATTTTGACCAGCGCTCGCCCACAGAAAATGCTACCATGCCCGCCCAGCTATCGTAAACCTCACACCATGTTTGTGGGCTATCTAATAAGGCATGTTTCTTGGTCAGCCATATCCCTTCGAAACGCACAGTCAGCATATGCCAAGGGGTACCTTCTGGTAACGGAGGGGCGGGCGTTCCGGGTCTCATTATGTAGTTTCCGACGTTAATGGATTATCGGGTTGATCTTCCGGAGCTTCTATTTCTAGCTGCTCTCTCAATGTCAGATTCTTTCTGCGACGGATTAGGTTGTACCCGACTGTGTAACAGTAAAGGCTTGCCGGGACGAATCGCATATTGATGCCTTCTACCTTGCAGTTTATTGTCTTCGTTCTTGACGTAACCAAAACGTCGTTCAAGCGATTCTCGTGGCAAAAACTAACCAGGCTTTTTAATTCTTCCGGCTTGTCACAATAGCGATCCGACCATTTCACTTCAACCGCCCATTTAACTTTTTGCTCAGTGCCAAGACGAACAATGTCCACTTCTCCGTCCTGCCATCTGGCGTAGTAAAGGGTAGTATCGCCGCTGTGAAACCACTGGGAGAAAATCGCGGTCTCAGCAAGTGATCCAATCGCACTGTCGTCTGCCTTCAGCGGGGAGAACAACGCCGCGCGCATTGACGGATTGGTGAGATAGACCTTGAAATAATTGGCCCGGCGAAATCTCTTCGCATTGTGGTCTACGCGGTGAACAACTTTTATCAAGAAGGCTGCCTCAAGATATTCGATATACTTTTTTATGGTATTCTTCGCCACGCCGGAATTTTTAGAGAGTTCTTCGAGCGAAATTTCGTTCGCTGTATTGAAAGCCAGCGTTGTGAACAGGTAGTTGAGTTCCTGAATATCGCCAATCCCATAAAGGCTTGGCAGATCTCTCAATAGCACCTTATCGATAATATCGCTCTTGATGAAACGGGCTGGATCGGATTGAATTTGAGGCGAAAAAATTACTTCCGGATAGCCGCCAAAATTCAGGTAGTAGAGAAATTGTTCGTTTACCTTTTCAATGTCTCTCGCTAAAAAAAAGCTTCCTCCTCCTTTTTCCCAGGACGTTTCTTGCATGAGGTTTGTCTGATCCGTGAGATTCAAGTACTCGTAAAAGGTTAGAGGTGGCAGAAGAAAATCAGTAAAACGGCCCGCCCCGGATTCCGCACTCTTCAGTCTCAGCGCAGCGGCGGCAGACCCAGAGGCTATGGATTTGATATTAGAATACGTATCAACGGCAGACTTAAGATGGATTTCCCACTCGCGTAAGTATTGGATTTCATCAAAGAATATGTAAACTTGCTCTGATTTGTAGTCTACGCCGCTAGCCTGTCCATAGTAGCTGAGTAACTTCTCGACGCTGAGTCCGTTATAAATAGGATGATCGACTGAAAAATAACAAATGGATTCAGGCCGCACGCCTTCATCAAGAAGTGCTTGGATAGCGTGATGAATCATTACAGTTTTGCCGACGCGTCTAGGCCCCATTAAAACAACGGCTCGGCGCACAGACTGTGTTTTGACCAGGGGAAAGAAGAGGTCAAAGTATGCGCGTGGTTTCCAGTCTCGATGGGACTGGCTAATGGTGTGATTACCAATCCACCAAGGATTCTCCACCCGAATCCGTTGAATAATTTCCTCGGCTGATATTTCCTTCATGGGAGTAGAATACGCGCATTATCAACTAGAGTCAATGTCTTGACTCTAGTTGCTATATTTTAAGCATCTTAATTATAATCATAAAGTTATAATCGTTTGCTAATCATCATTTCTGGCTTTTCTATTGACTTGCACCGCCACACGACGGCATATTTGAAATTCCCGAATCGCTCCACACCTGTTCAATAATTTTTCCTTTCAGTTTCCGCTCCTCTCTTTCTTTTCCTTCCCCCGTCCGCTACAATCGCGCTTTCCAGCTTTGGATACTTTTCCTTGATTTGAAAGGAGCCCCATGAAAGCCATTCGCATTCACGCCCACGGCGGAACCGACCAACTCCGTATCGACGATCTGCCAGAACCCAAGCCCGGTCCGCGTCAGGTGCTGGTCGAGGTCAAAGCCGCCGGCTTGAATCATCTCGACATCTGGGTTCGCAACGGCTTTCCTGGTTTGCATCTACCGCTCACCCTGGGCGCTGATGCCTCGGGCGTCGTCAAGGAAATCGGTTCCGGCGTGACGCAGTTCGCCGTTGGTGACCGCGTCCTTGCTCAGCCCGGCTATGGTTGCGGTTCCTGCGAAGAGTGTCTCAGCGGAAGAGAGCACTACTGCTCGAAATACGGCATTGTCGGTGAACACCATAGTGGCGTGCAGGCACAACTCCTCGCTCTCGATGAAGACAAAGTCATCCGCATGCCCTCCAACATTGGCTTCGAGGAAGGCGCAGCAATTCCTTTAGTCTATCTCACCGCATGGGAAATGGTTGTCAACAAAGCTCGCGTCCGCCCGGGCGACACGGTGCTGGTCGTAGCGGCCTCAAGCGGAGTCGGCAGCGCCGCCGTGCAGATCGCCAAGCTCCATGGCGCACAGGTCATTGCCACCGCCGGCACCACCAAGCTCGATAAAGCAAAAGCCCACGGAGCAGACTTTGTGATTGATCACTACCAACAGGACATCGCCAAGGAAATCAAAAAAATCACCAACGGGCGCGGCGCCGACATCGTTCTCGATCACGTCGGCAAGGCCACCTGGCAGGCCAGCACGCGGTCATTAGCCAAAGGCGGCAAGCTGGTGGTCTGCGGCGCTACCACCGGCCACGAAGGCGTTGTCGACCTGCGCTTCCTCTACTTCCGCCAGCAGGCCATTCTCGGCTCCACCATGGGCCCTCGCGGCGACTTGTTCCGCATCCTGCAACTTGTCGAAGCTGGCAAACTGCGCGGCGTTGTCGATAAGGTTTACCCATTCACTGAAGTCGCACAAGCCCACGAATATCTGGAAACCGGCAAGCAATTTGGTAAAGTCATATTGAATTTCTCAGTTTGAGCATTTATTCTCAAGCTCATTGGAGGTGGCGAATGAATTTCAGAGTGTTCATTCCGATGTTGCTAACTATTCTCTCTATAACGGCTTGCAGCCAGCCTCAAGCACCGAGTACCTCTACGCCAGTGACTGAGCTGAAACAGTATCCCTTGAACAATCTGGATGGTGTATTGACTCAATCCGGCGTTGAGTTGGATGCCTCAGTTTCCAGTGATGGCGGCGGCTCCCTGAAGATCACTACCACAGAACCTACCGTCGTTCGCTTGTTCGAGACCGGCGACGTAAATATTGAAAATGCCCGCCTGACTTATCCCGCCCGGATTCGCCCTGAGGGGATCGAAGGCCAAGTCTTCCTGGAAATGTGGTGTCAATTTTCTGGCCAAGGGGAATTTTTCTCGCGCGGCTTGGATTCTCCCGTTTCCGGCACAACCGAATGGGTCACGCAGGAAATCCCATTCTTCCTCCAAACCGGACAAAACCCAAGCAACGTAAAATTAAATCTCGTCGTCAACGGAAAAGGCACTGCCTGGATCGACGAAATTCGGCTCTTAGCCGGCCCAATTTGAACGGAAACGAAGGAACCGAGAGAACCGAGTAGTTCAAACCTCCCGAAACCGAATTTTTCCCTCTGGAATTTTTCTCTTTACCGCTCGGTAATTTCACTTCTGCTGCAACGATTCAATATATTTCGTAATGTTGTAAATGCGTAGATTGCCTAAGTCTTGATCCCACGCGATTTTCCCAAATATAGGCCCCCACACCGGCATCTCGCGCGAGCCATGTGCAGTTACGGATTCATCTTCGCCTGAAATTTTCCGCTGTACTTGTTCTTGAGGAAACTTCCCATTGTTTCTTTTGCTGATCAACGTCAGATCGGGCGGCTGCGTTTTCAATGCCGGCGCTACGGGGCCATTTCCCCTGGCGTCAGCGCCATGGCAAGTAGCACAGTAAGCCATAAAAAGCGTCCGGCCGTTCATCGATTGAATCAAGTTCTCTTCTTCTTCCATCCGGTTTTCCAATGGGTTTTCCTGACTGCTTCGGGTAGTCCATGAGACACCTATCATCATTGCGGCAATCATTACCACCACTGCCTTGCTCTTGGTTGCCATGTTATTTCAATCCCTCCTTTTCTCATCACGTTTAAGCGTGAGAAGAGAATGGATTATCCGAAGGTCATGAACTCCGGCTCTAATACAGAGCGGATGATATCGACTCGCGAAATTACACCCACCAACTTTCCATGGTCAGTTACCGGAACCCGCAGAATCCCTTTTTCCTGGAGCAGTTTCATTACTTCATCCAATGATGCCTTTACATCAATCGTGATTGGCTCCGATGACATGATTTCTTGCGCTGTCAGTGTTTCCAATTTCTTGCCGTCCATAAGAGCATCCAGAATATCTGCTTCCGTTACCACGCCCAGAACTTCACCTTCGCGATTGGTTACCGGCATGCCACTGATGCCATTTACAACTAACTGTGTTGCAATATCGCGCACTGAAGCTCGGTTTGTAGTTGCTATCACTGGACTGTTCATCATATCTTCTGCCGTCATCTTCAGCCTCCTCTTCGAAGAACTCGATCCTGACAGGAGCGATTCGCTTTACCGGCTATCGCATTGCCCTGCTTAAACCAGTGCACGCACTATGCCACCTCAATCATCTATGAATTAGAGCTAATCAATTGAATGGAAAAGAGAGAGATAAGGGTTTTCTGCCAGATCCAAGACGAGAGGCGGAAATATCTAACGAATTGCGGGATATCCCCCAGTGTTGAACAAATTACGAGAAAAGCCTATTTAAGCTTTAAGGCAGAGATGCTGATGGTTTTAGAGTTAATTTCTCCCGTTCCACCGGCTTGCCGTTCATCCAAACCTGTTCGATCTTCCGGGAATTCGTGATATCTGTTAGCGGATCAGCTTGAAGAATGACAAAATCGGCAGCTTTTCCTGGTTCCAGGCTGCCATATTTCTTTTCCAAGCCCAGAAATCTTGCACCATTGATGGTCGCCGCCTGGATGGCCTGCATGGGAGTCAATCCGGCACGCACAAGCAGTTCCATTTCACGGTGCTCCCACAACCCTGGGAACTGCGTCGGCCCACCGGAATCAGTTCCAATAGCAATAGGGATGCCCGCGGCATTTATTTTTGCTGTATTTTTCAATGCCATTTCAAACTGATCTCTAATTGGAGCTAGGTACGTGTCAGCAAGCACCGCGCCGAGTTCTGGATTTTGCTGCGTGCGTGCGCGCCTTTCGCGAAGCCTTTGCAGAACCACATCCTGAAAGAGAATAGGCAAGCCAGGATCATCCAGAAAATCCGTCTTCCTTTCTGCGTATGCCAAGTCTCCATAGTGGCCAACCAGAGTTGTCAATTGCGTCACTTTATTATCTTTGGCCAATTGTAAAAATTCTTCGTCCACTTCTTTATCACGGATGCTATGGGCCAGAGCATCCACATGGCGGCGCATCAACTCTTTTGCTTCGTCTAACGCGTAAAGATGTACCAAAACTTTCACATTATTCTTGTGGGCTTCATCAATGATCGCTCCATAAATCTCCGGTGAAAGGTTTGGTAATTTTCCTCCCTGATCATCCACCCATAGCTTGATAACGTCCGGTTTCTTTTGCAGAGCCCTACGGACTAACTCCCGGCCTTCTTGAGCATTACCCGGGCGATTGATTTCTTCAACACCTCCGGGCTTCCAACCACCAATGGCGGCAAAACCAAGGCCCCCTGTATAAAGATGCGCGCCACCCACTTTCCCCGCCCTCTGATCCGCTAAAAAACCATACATTGGGTCCCAGTCGAGACCAAGAGAAATCATGTGCGTAATGCCGTAATACAGATAAGCGTTTGCATCACGCTGAATCCGCTCACGATTATAAAATTGCTGACCTGACTCCAAGCCTTCCGACCGACCGACATGTCCATGAAGAGAGAACATGCCTGGAAGAATCGTTTTCCCTGTCGCATCAATGACCCTCGCACCGGTCGGCACTTTGAAATTGTTTGCATTGCCGATTTGTTTTATGTTTTGCCCTTCAATCACGATCACTGAATCGGGAATTGAAGTGCCAGCGACGGGATCGATAAGCGTTGCGCCTTGGATTACAGTGACTGGAGATGACGTACCAACTTGCTGCGCATGACTAGGAATAACTACACTCAGCCAAAATACAAAGATCGTTGCGATCCGCCAGAGATTCATAATTCCTCCTGTGAATTTCCCAATGTTATTTGGCTAAAACTCAGAAAGCTCCCGGTCAATTTGTAAAAGCTTTAATTGGGGAATAAAGGCATAAAGAAGAGTCAAACCTGCTCAGCGGTTTATCCCCCGCTCATGGAGTTCAAGAAGTCGGCGTTGGATTTGACCTTGGAGAGTTTGTCGAGCAGCAGTTCCATGGCCTCGGTCGGCGACAGTTGGTTGAGCACTTTGCGCAGCACCCACACGCGGTTCAGCTCTTCCTTGGCCAGCAGCAACTCCTCCTTGCGCGTCCCCGAACGGTTGATGTCGATGGCCGGAAACACGCGCTTGTCCACCAGCTTCCGGTCCAGAATAATCTCCGAGTTGCCCGTCCCCTTGAACTCTTCGAAGATCACGTCGTCCATGCGGCTGCCGGTCTCGATCAGCGCCGTGGCAATGATCGTCAGACTGCCGCCCTCTTCGATGTTGCGCGCCGCCCCGAAAAACCGCTTCGGCCTTTGCAAGGCGTTCGAGTCCACGCCGCCACTGAGCACCTTGCCCGACGGCGGCACAATCGTGTTGTAGGCCCGCGCCAGCCGCGTGATCGAATCCAGCAGAACCACCACGTCCTTGCGGTGCTCCACCAATCGCTTGGCTTTCTACATCACCATCTCGGCCACCTGCACGTGCCGGGAGGCCGGCTCGTCGAACGTCGAGCTGATCACCTCCCCGTGCACCGAGCGCTGCATGTCCGTCACCTCTTCGGGCCGCTCGTCGATCAGCAGCACGATCAGGTAAATCTCCGGATGGTTCGCCGTGATGGAGTTGGCAATCGCCTGCAGCAGCATCGTCTTGCCCGTGCGCGGCGGCGCCACGATCAGCGCCCGCTGCCCCTTCCCCAGCGGCGTCAGCAGGTCCATCACCCGCGCCGACAGGTTCTCCTTCGTCGTCTCCAGCTTCATCCGCTCCTGCGGATACAACGGCGTCAGATTGTCAAAGAAAATCTTGTTCCGCGCCTCCTCCGGCGACTCGAAATTGATCGCGTCAATCTTCACCAGCGCAAAATAGTTCTCCCCCTCCTTGGGCGGCCGCACCTGACCCGACGTGGTGTCCCCCGTGCGCAAATCAAACCGCCGAATCTGCGACGGCGACACGTAAATGTCATCCGGCCCCGGCAGGTAGTTGTAGTCCGGCGAACGCAAGAACCCAAACCCCTCCGGCAAGACCTCCAGCAC
>Ga0156170_1069_pt1 | contig 18876 bp, 19 predicted proteins | sample RifCSPlowO2_12_FD_107823 | JGI IMG/M metagenome (GOLD analysis project Ga0156170, IMG submission 107823) | Acidobacteria bacterium RIFCSPLOWO2_12_FULL_54_10
GCTGTGGACCTTGGTTGTCTGAATTGCTTCCTCAAAGGTGAGACGGGGAAGGATCGTGGGCAAGCGTTTGGCCAGCATGGTTTTTCCGGAACCGGGCGGGCCGATCATCAGAATGTTATGTCCCCCGGCAGCAGCCACTTCCAGGGACCTTTTTGCGGAGGTCTGGCCGCGTACGTCGCGAAAATCAGCTCCCGTGCTGGTTTCCTGATCTAAAATCACTTTCAGGTCAGCCTGACAAGGGGAAAACAATAACGGTTCGCGCAGTAACGACGATACCTCTTGCAGGGATTTCAATGCGTAAACGCGAAGACCTTCGACCGTGGCTGCTTCCGGGCCATTCGCCTCCGGGACGACCATGTTGGGGATGCCCAATTCTTTGGCCTTGACGGCAACAGGCAGCACACCCTTGATCGGACGCAGCAGGCCATCCAGAGACATTTCTCCCAGGAAGATAAATTGGGAGAGATTGCTGGTTTCGATGTCGCCCATATTGGCTAGCACACCCAGCGCAATGGGCAGATCGAAGCCTGAGCCTTCTTTTTTCATGTCGGCAGGAGCCAAGTTGACCGTGACATTCTGCGCCGGAAAATTGTAGCCGCAGTTGCGCAACGCCGAGCGGATGCGGTCGCGGCTCTCCTTTACGGCTGCATCGGGAAGTCCCACGGTGGTGAAGTTCCAGTCGCTGCGCGAAGGATTTAAGTCCACCTCGACATCCACGAGGTAGGCATCAATGCCAAAAACCGCTGCGCTGAAAATCTTGAACATAAGTGAATTATGATAAGTTGCTGATAACTCCGGATGAATCGTTAGATTAGAACTGCCCGGGGAGATCCTTTCATCAACGAGCAGGGGGAGTATACCAAAAACACCGGTTCAGAACGCAAATTTACTGCCATTTGCGTCGCAATACACGCAGTCGGTTCCAGCATTGCTATAATCAGCGGTGGTTTAGTTTTGACAACTAATCTTCCATCAGCAGGGTCCATGCCGGCCAGCCAAAAGCGAAAAGTTTCCATTGTGATCCCGACGTGGCTGCGTGGCGACCTGCTGCGGAAATGCTTGGAATCCATTCGAGCGCAAAGCTATACCGATTTTGAGATCATTCTTATTTCAAACGGGGCTGGCACTTGGGCCGATGAGCTGGCGAAAGAGTTTTCCAGCCGGATCATACATTTTCCCAATAACCGAGGCTATGCCGCCGCAGTGAATGCCGGGATCAGAGCCAGCGATTCGGCATATGTAATCGTTTTGAATGATGACGTCGAATTGAGCCCAGAGTGGGTTCGTTGCACTACGCAATGGATGGATGCACACCCGGAATGTTCATTTTGCTGCGGGAAAATCCGGCAGGCAAATGGGAAACTGCTGGATAACGTGGGCGATGCCATATCACTGGGTGGCTTGGCCTGGCGGCTGGGATCTGGACGCAAGGACACTGGACAATACGATACCGTTCGACGGATTGCAGCGATATCGGGAACGGCGGCACTTTTCAGGCGATCGGCATTTGAAATAGCAGGTATCTTCGATGAAGATTTTGTGTCGTATCTGGAGGATGTGGAGTGGTCCATTCGCGCTGCGCGATTCGGTTTGCAGGGAGAATACATTCCTCAGGCTGAGTGCATTCACCATGGAAGCGCCACGCTGGGAAAAAAATCTTCAGCAGTTTTCGAATTATCCATGAGAAACCAGTTGCTACTTCTGGTGATGCATTATCCCTGGCAATGGTTCTTTCAATGGGCACACCGCATTGCGTTAGCGCAATTGCACTGGCTCTTGGTGGCTGACAGTGGACATCTGCTGGGAGCCTACCTGCGTGGGGTAATAGGATTTATACGTGATTTCAGGAAAACTTTTGAAAAACGGCGTCCGTGGCTACAGGAAGATCGCAGCAGGATTTTGCAGCTCATAAAAGAATCGGAAGCCGATTTTTATCAAGATGTTACCGCTGATGACCGCCCGCTTCGAGGTGCGTTTTGGAAGCTCTATTTTTTTCCCACACCCACCACAAGAGCTGGAAAACATTCCGGGTAGTGCCTAAAAATTTCAGGAAGCGAAAAGCAGATTTACGGTCGGTCCACTTTTGCGGTATGATTTGGTTACGCATTTTCTAGGGGGAGGCAGAAAAGGGATTCGCGCAAAGTTGTTGGGGATGAATACCTGATACACAAAAGCGCAATTCCTGGATGACTGAGGGGACTCAAAGGGAGACTAGCGCTCGGGGAGCTCCAGAATGCACCAGCAGAATAAGAGAATCACTCGAAATGCTGGGAAGCTTATAATTCCCCTGGAATGCAACACAAAGGTTCCTGCCAAGATCCATTGTGGCCGGTGAAGCGACCGGCAGCGCGATTCCACGCGTATTCCCTGTGTTCTAAATACTATGAATTAGTTTGTATGGGAGACAGGCTCGAGTGACACCAATGACTGTAAAAGCTGAAACAGTTGCCGTCACAATCGTCACGCACAACAGCGAACTTTACGTACGCCGCTGTTTGGAATCTGTATTGTCACAGGACGGGCCCTCTTTGGACATCGTCGTGGTGGACAACGCCAGCCACGATGCGACGTGTTCCATTATGGAGCGATATCAGAAACAAGTTCGGTTAATTTACAATCAAGAGAATGTTGGATTTCCTGCTGCTCAAAACCAGGCGATCCAGGCGACGAGCAGCGATTGGGTTCTGGTTCTGAACCCAGATGTTTTGCTAACCCAGGGCTTTATCACTTCATTGGTCAAAAAAGGCAACCTGAACGCAAGCATCGGAACCGTTTGCGGCAAGCTCCTCCGCGCTGGGCCGGGCTTGAGTATTCCGATTGAGCGCAGGTTGGATTCCGCCGGCATCTATTTCACTCCTACTTTCCGTCATTTTGACCGGGGCATGCACGAATTAGACGGAGAGGAATTCAACGAACCGGCATTCGTATTTGGCTCAACGGCAGCTGCGGCTTTATATCGGCGCCAAATGATCCAGGACGTAAGCATCGAAGGCGAATTTTTTGATGAAGAATTTTTCCTTTACCGGGAGGATGCTGATCTATCCTGGCGAGCGCAGCTCATGGGGTGGAAATGCCTCTATTTTCCAGAAGCGGTTGGCTATCATGTGAGAAGGGTTTTCCCCGACAGCCGCAGAGAGTTGCCAGCTCTTATCAATCTGCATTCGGTCAAGAACAGATTCTTGATGCGCTTGAAAAATGTCACAGGGCCACTGTATATGAGGAATTTTCTAACCGTGACAGCCAGAGATCTGGCCATCTTAGGATACTGTCTGTCCATAGAACAGACATCATTGAAAGCTTTCATTTCCGTTGTGAAAAGCATGCGGCGTACCTGGAGCAAGCGCAGGATCATACAGCAAAAACGGAAAGTGTCCGATGCTTACCTGCGAAGCTGGTTCCGGTTTTCTCCTGCAGTGATTCCCGTGGACCTGAATTCGCTCCCCGATCCACACGCTGCTGCGGTTGCACGCGGCACAAGTTCTGTATTGCAGGTCCCTGCACGCCGGGCTAATCAAAGCCGACTTCCACAGTTGTAACCATGAAAATAGCCATACTAGGCACCCGTGGAATCCCCGCCAACTATGGGGGGTTTGAAACGTTTGCCGAAGAACTTTCCACCCATTTAGTTGAACGTGGACACAAAGTTATAGTATACGGCAGGACCAACAATGTGCGTTACAGCCAGCCCTACTACAAAGGCGTGCGTATTATCTTGTTGCCAACCATTCCGCACAAATATTTAGACACAGTCGCAAATAGTTTCCTGTCCATCTGGCATGTCTTGTTTCGAGATGTAGAGGTAGTGCTCATTTGCAACGCCGCCAACAGCATATTTTCTTTTCTCCCTCGATTGATTGGGATTAAGACGGTCGTCAATGTCGATGGCCTGGAGCGGAATCGCCAAAAGTGGAACTGGTTAGGCAGAACGTATTATGCATTCTCTGAAAGACTTTCTCTGTTCCTGCCTAACGCCATTGTTACCGACGCGCTGGCTATCCAGCGTTATTATCTGGAACGCTATAAAAAGCGATCCAGTTTTATACCCTACGGCGCCGACGATATCCGTGTGGAAACCAGAGTAAGTTTAAGTCGGCTTGGTTTGCAGCCCGATGGATATTTTCTCTATGTCAGTCGCTTGGAACCGGAAAACAATGCTCAGTTGGTGGTGGAAGCTTTCCGGAAGGTAACCACGGACAAGAAGTTAGTTGTAGTTGGCGATGCACCTTATGCAAAAGACTATATTGAGAAATTGAAATCCACTTCTGATCCGAGAATCATATTTCCCGGAGCGATCTACGGACAAGGTTACCGGGAACTGCAATCTCATGCGTACTGTTATATCCATGCAACCGAAGTAGGGGGCACGCATCCCGCTTTGATTGAGGCTATGGGATGCGGTCGCTGCGTTCTATATCTTGATACAGAAGAAAACAGAGAAGTCGCCGCTCATGCCGCGATTCCTTTTGAAAAATCCACGGATAGTCTGGCTTCCAGTATGACCTCCGTTCTGCAAGACCCCGGAAAGAGGGCGGCATACCAAGCTCTCGCTGTTGAAAGAGTTCAGACTCACTATCAATGGGATGCTGTAACGACTGCCTATGAGCAGCTCTTTAATTTCCTTACCGGAAATCCGGCAGAAATAACTTCTGCTTCTCCATTAGCCTAGTCTTCAAAACCGCGCAAAAAATCAAATGTTCTAAAGACTTAGAACGTTTCATGGTTGTGCCACGAAATAGGTTCCCGGAACCTTTCTAATGGCTAACAGGCTATGTAATCAAATGGATGGCGTCGAATGAGCTGGGGAATGTTTTCTGAGTAGCTATGTCGATTCTTGGCATCCGAAGCAAAAGATACAGCACTCATCCGATTGAGCTTAAAAGGGATTAACTAGCCGATTGGATTGGCCGGTTTGATTATTTGCAAGAATCAAGAAAGATGAAGCATTACGAGTATTTCATATTGAGTTTTTAAATTGATGTCATGATCCACAGCCAGAAAAAAATCCTGATCGTATTTGGCACGAGGCCGGAAGCAATCAAGCTGGCGCCACTTATCTATGCATTTGGCGACCGTCCAAAATCTTTTAATCTGCGCATCTGCTCTACTTCACAACATCGCACCATGTTGGAAGATGCAATGAAGGTGTTTGACATTACTGCTCACTATGATCTTGGTATCATGCGAGGGCGGCAGGATGTTTTTGAAGTGATCGGGCAATGCCTGAAGCCATTGAGGGAAATAGTTATCCGGGAGCGCCCAGATTTTGTATTAGTGCAAGGAGATACCATATCGGCATTCACCGCTGCACTGGCAGCTGACTATGAACAGATCCCTCTGGCACATGTCGAGGCTGGTTTGAGAACGGGGAACGAACGCCACCCTTTTCCAGAGGAAAGCATTCGCCGGTTGATATCACATCATGCCCAAATACATTTTGCTCCTACGCAGAGAGCAAAAGAAAACTTGCTCAATGAAGGCATAGCAGATCAGGACATTCATGTTACAGGAAACACCGGGATTGATGCTCTGCACATGGCCTGCAGACAACTAGATCTTGAAGAGATTCAGCCGACAATGGCATCCAATGGCACGCGGCCAAAGATTCTGGTCACATGCCACCGGAGGGAAAACCTGGGAGATCGCCTTCAGCAAATCTGCAGTGCGATTCGCAAAATTGCGCTGCGCGGAGATGTGGAGGTGTATTTTCCAGTTCACCTCAATCCGAAAGTTCGCGAGCCAGTGCACGAAATGCTGGACGGAATCGAAAATGTCCACTTGCATAGTCCTTATGATTACCTAACATTTATCCAAATGATGAGATCATCCTATTTGATACTGACCGATTCTGGAGGTATACAGGAGGAGGCACCCTCGTTCGGGAAGCCGATTCTCATTTTACGTGATTATACGGAACGCCCCGAAGCAGTTGAGTCAGGCATTGCTCAGCTAGTAGGTTGTGACCCGGAGAAAATATATCTTGAAACCTGCCGGTTGCTGGATGACCACACCGAATACGAACGCCGCAGCCAGCGCCGAGACCTATATGGCGACGGAAAAGCCAGTGAGAAAATAGCCCGAATTCTAGAAAATACATTCCTGTAAAGATTGTTCTAGATCAGGACCCGCACCGATAATAAATTCTTTCTTCTCTCAAAATCATCCAAATACCTCTAGTGTTTGATAGCATATGCGTTAGATATCCTTGTTAAGGAGTTAACGTTAGGTGAGCCGGAAGAAGAAAAGAAAATCTATTGGAGACACTGAAACATCAGTGCCTAACGATTCAATGACCGACTATGAACAGACTTCACTGTCCGAGAGTGCTGGCGATTCGCTGAATCCGGGAGATGAGAATCCCATAGCCCATTCTCCACAACCTTCACCTGCAGAGTCAGTGAACATGGCTTCAAAGAAAAGCCTAATTGCCAAGCTGACAGGCTGGTTTCAGAGTGAGCCGGTTGCTGAAACAGCGCCGGAAACCCCAAGACCTACTCGGCAAGAAGAAGCAAACTTATTAAATCCAGATCAACCTCTGGTAGTCGCTGCTCCACAAAGTGCTCCGGAACAACCGGGAGATCGCCCGCAGGCACAGCCCATCCCCAGGCAGTCAGCAGCTGAGCAGGTCATGAACCGGCTTCATATGGAACGCATTCAAGCCGAGATGGAAGATTCATTTGGGAAGCTACAGGCTGCCCAAAAAGAGATCGAGCACCTTAAGGAGCAGGTTGCGAATGAATCGAATGCGCGACAGGAATTAGAAACCAGAATCCGCGCACTGAGCAAGTCATTAGAATTGAGCGAAATGCGGCTTGCAGAGGAAAAAGAAAAAGCGTTACGGCGAATCAATGAACTGGAATCGGAATGCGATCAGCTCTCGTCGCAAATTAAAGAATTGGGGACGGTGTCCACCATCAACTCCACAAACCTTCATCAACAAGTTTCTGACCTGCAGCTGAAAACACGCGGCATGGAGGCTCAGCTCGATGTGACGAGTCGAGATTTGCAAGATTCCCGAAGCAAACTCGAAGAACAGCTACGGCAGGCGCAGGAGGAGCGGGGAAAATTAGAGCGGCAACTGGTCCAGAAAGAAAAGGATCTCGAAGAGCTAAGAAAATTAAACCAGGAAGCTGTAAAGAGGATGGGAGCTACGGATCGAATGGAGCAGAATATTTCGGGGCCTTCGATTCAGCCGCAAGGCTCTGCCGTATTATCACCGGAAGCTGCGGCAGACTTCCATCAGAAGTCCATGTCTACGCTTACGGTCATGTTAGCCTGCGCGGATTTGCTGGCGATGAACAGCGGGCTTGATCAGTCGTCCAAAGACCTGGCGGTGGATATCCGAAAGCAAGGGCAAATACTCATCGACCTCGTAAAAAGCATTACCATTCCGGAAAATAAAGAGGATGCAGATCTCAATTCGCCCGGGTCCACGAGTTCCTAATCCGAACGCTGCGATTCACATATACATTCCACCGTTTACATTGAGCACATGACCCGTAATGTAAGCAGCTTCGTCCGAGGCCAGGAATTTTACGGCATAAGCCACGTCTTGAACTTGTCCAAGGCGGGCAAGCGGAATGCGTGATGAGAGTTTTTCGCGAGCTTCCGGGCTGAGAGCCTCCGTCATTGCGGTTTCGATGAAACCCGGGGCAACGGCATTGACTGTAACATTGCGTGATGCCACTTCTTGGGCGATGGAACGTGTGAGGCCGATAAGGCCGGCTTTGGAGGTAACATAATTGGCCTGTCCAGCGTTTCCAATTTGCGCAACGACAGATGAAATGTTGATGATTCTCCCTTGCCGCTTCCGGATCATGCCAGGCAACACCTCCTGAATACAAATGAATGCAGCGGTCAGATTGGTATTCAAAACGGCGTCCCAATCCTGCCGTTTCATGCGCATGGCTAAACCGTCTCGCGTAATGCCCGCGTTGTTCACTAGAATGTCGATTTTTCCAAAATGTTCGATTGTATGCTGAACGGCCTTGCGGATATCTTCTTCCTTGGCCGCATCCATCGATATCGGCAATGCTTGATCGGCAGTTCCGCCCGCTTGGTGGATTTCCCTGGCAACAGACTGAAGATTTTCGAAATTACGGCTGGCAATAGCTACTTTGGCGCCCGTACTGGCAATAACCAGTGCGCAGGCGCGCCCGATCCCTTGCGATGCGCCTGTAATGAAAGCAACCTTCTCTTCCCAACTCATGCCGGAATCCTTTCAACCATTGCTGTTGGCAATAGCAGCTAGCGCTTTGTCCATGCTTTTCATATCTTCCACGTTCGTAGTGGCCGCCGAGCGATCGATTTGTCTTATCAAGCCCGATAAAACTCGCCCCGGGCCAACCTCGATAAAAAGTTCAGTGCCGAGAGAAATCAATTTTCTCACGTCTTGTTCCCACAGTACCGGAGATGAAATCTGTTCCAGAATGCCCCGTCGTGCTTCTTGGCCAGATCGCACGACTTCGGCGCGGACGTTGTTGACCAGAGGCGTGGCCAGATCGGCAAAGTGAGTGGATTCCATTATTGGAGCCAAGCGTTTCCGGGCCGGTTCCATGAGCGAACTGTGAAAAGGGGCGCTTACTGGCAGAGGCACGGCTCGCTTGGCACCGGCTGCCAGGGCATTCTCGATGGCGCGTTTTACGGCTCCAGCGTGTCCGGCAATGACAATCTGCTCAGGAGTATTGATGTTGGCTGGTTGTACAACCTCACCCTGCGCAGACTCTCTGCATACTTGTTCCACTAGTTCCAGTTTCAATCCAAGCAGGGCTGCCATGGCGCCGGTTCCAACAGGAACTGCTTCTTGCATAAACTGACCCCGCAATCGAACTAATCTTAACGCATCGGCAAAGGACAGGGAACCCGCAGCCACCAGCGCTGTGTGCTCTCCCAAACTATGCCCAGCCATATAAGCTGCTGCCATTCCTTGTTCGGTGAATACGCGAAATGTCGCAAGCGCACAGGCAAGCAAGGCGGGCTGCGTGTTGGTTGTAAGCTGCAAATCTTCGGCGGGACCCTCAAAGCACAAACGGGAAATAGGGAAGCCTAATGCTTCATCCGCTTCTTCCCAGCAGTGTCGCGCAATGGGATAGTTCTCGCAGAATTCTTTTCCCATGCCGGGGTATTGCGAGCCCTGTCCCGGGAAAAGGAATGTCAGAGACTTTGTCATGAATCTTTAAGAAACCGCAGGGGTGTCATCAGCCATGACCGAAGGTGGGGAAAACGGGCTCTAGGTTGCAGAAACTTCCAAGACCCGGCGACCCTTATAATAGCCGCACTTTGCACATGCGCGGTGAGAAAGCTTTTTTTCATGGCACTGCGGACAATCTTCCAATAGAGTCGCCTCCAATGCATCATGAGACCGGCGCTTGGCTTGCCGGGAATGGGAATGTCTACGTTTTGGATTGGGCATGGATCTCCTTTAACTTCTAAACTTTTCCAGCGGTGACCACCGTTGGTCCACTTTCATCGGATGGCACCCGCAATCTCCTGCGTTGCGATTCTGGCCGCACTGCGGGCAAAGCCCCGCACAGTCAATTCGGCAGATGCTTTTCATGGGGAGGGAAAGCAGGACTTGTTCCCTCATCGCATCTTCCAATTGTAAACCGTCTCCGTGGTAAAACCCAACTTCCAGATCAGGTGTCTGAATCTCCACTTCCTCTTCACGGGCAATGGTGGAGATAGGACTGTAAAAAAGATCAAACGCCTGATCGATAGGAAAAGGTGTTAATTCCAGGCACCGGGCGCAGGGTGCAGCCATCTCAACCTTCAAGGAGCCTCGCAACCGTATGGCATCCACATGCAGCTCTGCTATTCCCTTTACTGCCAGATCACCAGTTTGCGATATCCCTTCTCCATAATCAAACTTGCCGGACGGGAACTTAATATCCAGAATAATCGGATGTTTTTGTAATTCGTGGATGTCCAGGAACATGCGGCACCTTTCTGCCCGGCACGCACTAAACGCCCGCCTTACTTATTATACTTGAGGCGAGCGGTAGTGTGCAGCACAATGCCTATTTTCGGTGAATCATCAGTGAGATACAGAAGAATTTGCTGATGCAGATAGCATCTCCTTGTGCAACCGGAGAGCATAATGATCCGTCATTCCGGCAATGTAGTCACAGATCACTCTATGCTTTGGCAAACTCTTAGTTAATTCCGCATATGCAACAGGCATCTTCTCCGGATGCTCCAAGTAGTAATCAAACATTTCCTCGATTACCTGCGCCCCCTGCACTTTTTCTGGCACAAGAGCCGGCAGGAAATAGAGGTTTTGGTAAAGGAATTCACGAAGCTCATTTTTGTGAAGTTCAGCTTGTTCACTGAACCCGATCAGCCGGCGCGGGAAGCGACGAACATCTTCCAGACTTCTGACTGCCGCCGTTTTTATCTGTGCCAGCGAGTTTTCCAGCAAGTCGGTAACAAGAAAATTGATGATCCGCTTCAAAACCTCATTGAATTGCAATTTTCTTGATGCTTTTGGATAAAGCTTCCTGATGTGATCGTGAAATTCGGAGAAAAGAGCCAGTCCCGACCCCAGCACAGGCAAATCAAATAATCGAGCCTCAAATCCATCATCGAGGTCAGCCGTGCAATAAGCTATTTCGTCGGTCAGATCGATCAGTTGAGCCTCCAGGGGAGGTTTCTGGTCCAACAAATATTCACTCAGCTCAACATGCTTACCGGGATCATAATCGCGGGAGTGCTTTACGATACCTTCCCGAACCTCGAAGGTAAGGTTCAGGCCTGGAAATTCAGCATATCGTTGCTCGAATGATTCAACAATGCGCAATGCATGCAGATTATGGTCGAAGCTTTCCCCGAATCTTTGCATGACCTGGTTTAGAGATTTCTCCCCAGCGTGACCGAACGGAGGATGTCCGATGTCATGCGCAAGGGCAAGCGCCTCAGTTAGGTCTTCATTCAAGCCCATTACGCTGGCTATGGTGCGAGAGATTTGAGTGACTTCGATGGTGTGAGTCAGGCGATTGCGAAAATGGTCCGAAAAACGAGTGGTAAAAACCTGCGTCTTGGCTTCCAACCTGCGGAATGCCCTGGAGTGAACTATACGGTCACGGTCACGCTGAAAATCGTTGCGGAAAGGGTGGGAAGGTTCTGCGAATTTTCTACCACGACTTTGTTCCGGGTGCAGCGCGAATTCACGCATGAGTCCGCTTTGAAGGATTGCTCCATCCATCATTAGCACCCGGCTGAATTATTGAGATCGGTTTTCAAGAAGGTCATTAACCACGTCCCCAATGACCGTCCCAGAGTATTCTTCTGACATTTGTTGATACATCCGCATGGCTTGGTCCGGGTCAGTTCTCAGATAGAGCGAAGCCAGGGACATTTGTACCGTAGGTTTTGGAACTGTGACGGAAGGGCTTCCATCGATCAATTCTTTATAAAGCTTCTCGGCTTCCGACGTTCGATTGGTATTGTGGTAAATACCAGCCAGTGCCATTTTTGCTTGTGCCGCAAGCTCCCGGCTGTCGTTGTTTGTGATCTGATTCAGCTCGGATTCAGCTTCGGATAATTGATCCAGCTCCCGCAAACTCAACGCAGCATAGAGTTGCGCCCAATCGGCTGCTTTAGTTCCTGAATGTGTTTTGGCCACATCCTGGAATTCCTGCCTAGCCTGCTGGAATTTTTTCTCCGCTGTATCGAAAACCGGAACAGTAATGTCGACAGGAGGAGTCGTGGTAACTACACCATGAAAGGTTACCAACGCGCCTCCGAGGGCTTCCCCTGCCGCAGCTTCTATGCTCCTCTGATAATAAAAGATCCCCAAACCTGCAACGGTTAAAAGAAGAGCCGCTGCCCCTGCCTGGAGAAGTTTTTGCTTATGGTTCAGGAGGAATTCCGCCAGCCCTGTAACCTTTTGCGATACTTTATCTGTTTTCAGTTCTTTCCGCGTTAGCGTTGCCAAGCCTTAATTTCTCCTTACTGCATGTATGCCTGGGACTCGATCCTTATATACGCATCGTAACAAGCATTCTTTTCAACTGTCAACAACGGGATTATTTTCCATTTGACATTCAGCACTAACTTGCATACAATCTGAGGTTTTTGCAGACCATCATAAATCGAGCAATCGAAACTGATGGTTGGAATAGCTCGGAAGTTGAACACTTGACAAGGGTTAAGAACTTTCCTGCGAAAGGCATCCCAATTACAAGTGGCGCATCTAATAGACGTGATAAGGGAGTTTAGGAGAGAAACCCATGGCAAACGTAAAAAGCAAAGCAAAATCAAGTGATGTACGGCAATTTCGGAAAATGCTAGAGCAGAAATCCACAGAATTGAAAGCACAACTCGGGACTCCTACTGTTCACACGGCATTGAAAGCAATTCCAGACCCTTACGACACTGCCGACTGGGCGGAAAAGAGCCACGAAGAGTGGATTTTCTTACAAAAGAATAATTCCGAAGTTGCCCTGCTTCGAGAGATCGAAGGCGCGCTAGTGCGGCTCCGCGATGGAAATTTTGGTACTTGCCTTGATTGCGGGCTTCCTTTATCTCGCAAGAGGTTGGAAGCAGTACCATGGGCGCAGTATTGCGTAACTTGCCAAGAGCGCCGTCAGACGGGCAGCAATTAGCCACCGGCACTTCCCCTTAAAATTGTTAAATCAATTTGCAATGGCTATTTTAGCCATAAGGGAGGTGCATTCCTTTCGGTTTAGTTTAATGAAGCTGAAAACTGCCCAAAATGTGTTGCTAAGCAAGATTAGCACCTTGAATATGGCAGGTTTGCCACAAATTCTTTAAATCGCAATTGCTGAGATTCTCATCCCATCGAACCAACTGCTTTACACGCAACACTGTTTGTGGTATTTTTCAAATGAGTCAAAGAGAAAATTAAGAAGGGAAAAAGACTGGATGGGTTTGGGAAGCGCACAGAAAGCACCAATAATGGAGAAGCACCAGCAGCATCCTAAGGATACCGGTTCGCCGGAAGTGCAAGTAGCCGTCTTGACGGAGCGAATTGGGCAATTGACGGATCATTTTAAAATTCATTCTAAGGATCATTCATCGAGGCGGGGTTTGTTGATGATGGTTAACCGTCGCCGCCGTTTGCTGGATTATCTTAAGGTGCGCCATTCCAATCGTTATCTACAACTTATCCAGAGTTTGGGCATACGTCGTTAGTTGGCGGTATTAGTTCGTGTTCCTCTTAAAAAGGTTCCGAACGAAAGTGGCAGAAATAGCGACTGAAATTGCCCTTTGGTGGATGGTTAGCGAATCGATCGATTTTTGGGATTTGTGGGTATGCATGCCAGCGACCTCAGCGGTGGGCAACCATCCGATGGTCGCTTTTTTACTTTTCGCTCACTGAGAATTTAATATATCCGGTGTCGGCGAAAGGTGTTCAAATCCTCTTAAAATCCCCAGCAACCAAGTGAAAGATTCGACTAGCGCCTCCCCTTATCCAGTTTTTCCCTATCCCATGGAGGAGTAATGGAATATCAAGAAAGTATTGAGTTAGGAAAGCATCGGTTAACGCTGTCTACAGGACGGATTGCTAAGCAAGCGGATGGATCCGCTTTTATTCGGTATGGAGATACCGTCGTACTGGTCACAGCCTGTTCCAATAATGATCCTAAAGTAGGAGCCAATTTTTTCCCACTTACGGTCGATTATCGAGAGTACACCTACGCCGCCGGGAAATTTCCCGGTGGATTCATCAAGCGCGAAGGTCGGCCTACAGAAAAAGAAATTCTCACCAGCCGTCTGATCGACCGCCCCGTGAGACCACTTTTCCCCGATGGTTTCAAGTGTGAGACCCAGGTCATTGCCATGGTCCTTTCCGCCGATGCGGAAAATAACCCGGACGTGGTTAGCATTGTTGGCGCGTCAGCAGCGCTTTATTTATCGAACATTCCATTTTTCACGCCCATCGGGGCAGTGCGCGTCGGCCTTGTCGATGGCCAACTTGTCATCAATCCCACCTATGCTGAGCTGCGGAACAGCCAGTTGAACCTGATCGTTGCCGGTTCCGAGGACGCTATTGTCATGGTTGAGGCAGGCGCACAGGAAGTTTCCGAACAAACCGTCGTTGATGCCATTCAGTTCGGGCACGCTGCATGCAAACGGATTGTCGCTCTGATTAAGGAACTTCACGGCCGCATGAAAATTCAAAAACGAACAACGGAGCCGGCTGCGATAAACGAGGTATTGAGCAGCGACATTGAAACCAAATGGAGAGCCAAGTTAGCCGATGCATTGGATACTTCTCACGTTACCAAGCTCGAAAGCTATGCCAAAATAGCGGTTCTAAAGAAAGAATTATTGGCTTCTTATTCAACAGAAGAAGCCGAAACCGCCAAGCAAGCCGCGGGAATTTTCGAACTTCTTCAAGAACGTATTTTCCGTGAAGACCTTCTGAAGCACCAACGGCGTCCTGATCACCGTGCGTTTGATCAAATTCGCCAGATCACATGCGAGGTCGGTATCCTCCCGCGCACGCACGGGTCGGCGCTGTTTACACGCGGAGAAACGCAGGCACTGGTCACATCAACGCTCGGCACGTCAGATGATGTCCAGCGGATGGAAACCCTGGAGGGAGAGGGAGAGAAGCGATTCATGATGCACTATAACTTCCCTCCGTTCAGCGTCGGCGAAGTAGGGTTTATGCGAGGCCCCGGCCGCCGCGAGATTGGCCACGGCGCGCTTGCCGAGCGGGCGATTCTCAACATGATCCCAGATGAAGAAGTCTTCCCTTACACGATCCGCGTTGTTTCGGACATTCTGGAATCGAACGGTTCCAGCTCCATGGCCACCGTTTGCGGCGCTACTCTTTCCCTGATGGACGCAGGCGTTCCTATCAAATCCCCTGTGGCCGGAATTGCGATGGGTTTGGTCATGGAAGGCAAGCAATACGCTATTCTCACCGACATCGCCGGTGCAGAGGATCATTACGGCGACATGGATTTCAAAGTTGCCGGGACCAACCAAGGCATCACCGCCCTGCAAATGGACATCAAGGTCGGCGGCATCACCCACGCTATCATGGCCGAGGCCCTGGAGCAGGCCCGCAAGGCGAGGCTTGCCATTCTCGAAAAGATGGTCGCCACCATTCCAGAAGCGCGCACAGCAATATCGGCTTACGCTCCGCGAATCTTCACCATGAGAATTGATACGGATAAAATCCGTGATGTCATTGGACCCGGCGGAAAGATGATTCGCTCTATCATCGAGCAGACCGGTGTAAAGATTGATGTGGAAGACGACGGGCGCATCAATATCGCGTCATCCGATGAAACCTCGGCACAAAAAGCAATTCAGATCATCAATAATCTGACAGCAGTTGCTGAGGTAGGAAAAACTTATCTTGGCAAAGTCTCTCGCCTAGCCGAGTTCGGAGCTTTTGTTGAGATCATCCCTGGCACGGACGGTCTGCTGCACATCAGCGAAGTCGCCGAGCACCGCATCCGCAATATCCGGGATGAACTGAAGGAAGGCGATCAGGTCCTGGTCAAGGTGATGGCCGTCGAGGGCAACCGCATCAAGCTCAGCCGCAAAGCTGTTCTGCGTGATCAGAAACAGAAGCAACCCGTGGGAAGCCCGGTAACTTCAGAAGATCACGAAGATAAGCCAAGCTAGCTATTCCGTTGTTTTAATGTAGGAAGAATTCCGAAGGATTACAGCAAGCAGTTTAATCGCTCAGAGTTTCTTATCAGGCGAATTACACAGGTCTTCCACTGGGCAAATGGAGCATTTTGGCTTCCGTGCCTGGCAGCAGCGGCGGCCGTGGAAGATCATTTGGTGGGAAAAAGCAATCCAACCGCTTTGCGGGATAATCCGCATCAAGTCCTGCTCAATTTTTTCGGGCGTTTTCTCGTGTGATAAATCAAGACGGTTAGACAGTCTGTGGACATGCGTGTCCACAACCACGCCGATGGCTTCGCGGAACGCCGTACCCAAAACGACATTAGCGGTTTTGCGGGCCACGCCGGGCAAGGTCAGCAACTCGTCCATTGTCGCCGGGACTTTCCCGCCAAACTCCTGAACAATCTTCTTTGATGCGCCTAGAATCGATTTTGCTTTGTTTCTGTAAAAGCCAGTGGAACGAATTTCCTGCTCCAGCACCTCCGGCCGCAGCGCTGCAAAATCTTGGGGCGTAGGGTAGTTCTTGAAAAGCCCGGGCGTTACTTGATTCACACGCTCATCGGTACACTGCGCGGAGAGAATCGTGGCAACTAACAGTTCAAAGGGGTTTGAGTGCTTAAGCGCACATTTTGCATCCGGATAGGCCTTCTTCAGCTGCTTCAGGATTTCCTTGATGCGAGCAGGGTCCTGTCCAACGGAATTAGCCTTCTTTTTCTTGTGCGCAGGTGAAGCAACTCGTGCTGCATTCATCGCTGCCGCTCCTGTTGGTAATTCATCCTCCTAAAGTGTCCAGCGTCGCTTTCATGTCCTTAAGAATGCAGGTGTATATGGGTGTGTCTCGAACGGTATAAAGGCTCGCCTCGCTTTCGCGCAATTCCATGACCAGGTCGAGGAAATTGTCGGGGTGGTCGCTTTCAAATGCCACCACAAAATCCTGGTCGTCTAATCCGAAAGAGTAGGTCGTATTTAGTTTTACCAGGGGATATTTATGTCCGATGGCGATATGTTCGTTCATCATCCCTTGTCGCGACGGCAAAGACATGCGGTACCATTGGCGTGTTTTCACAAAAGGATAAACGAACAGATATTTGAATTGGCCGGGAAGAATCTGACCGCGGCTATCGGTTTGTCCCTCATGCTGGTGCTCGATGATGTAGGTGGAACGCTTGGTCATGGCAAGGTAGGAGATCGGAGTCGTTAAATAATGTCCCAGTTCGGTGGAAAGCACCTCTGTAGTCATCTCCTGAAGGTCTTCCAGTTGGTAGCAGATTCGCCAAAGCAGGAAATCCACGTCGGAACGCATGCCTACGGTGGTGTATGAAAGCACCTTCATGCGCCCTGATTGGTTCCACTTCTCTGCTACTTTGCAAACCTGGGCCTTCCCCAACTCGCGTTCCGCTGAGGGCAGCATGCGCCACGCCGGGTCCGCCTTAAAGTAAGCAAAGTTTACAAATTGTCTCCTGATATCCTCGCCCGCCATAGTTCCTCCGATTTATTTGAAGTTAGTTCAATATCTTATCGTCTAACCTTCGTGACCTTCAAGAGAGCCAAGAAAAGAAATTATGACTCTTTGCATTAATTCCAGGTGCAATGAATCTTCCAGCAGTTGGTCACTTTGATGGAGTGCGTGGCGGTGGGGTGAGCGTTTCTTGAGGCTGGTACTCCACGAAGAATCGCATCAGTTGAATAAAAATTGCGAATATGAGCGGGCCAACAAGGAATCCGACAAAACCGAAAACTTTAGTTCCCCCAATGATGCCAATCAAAACCACAACCGGGTGCACTTGAGAGTGCAAAGCAATCAGCCGGGGCCGGAGCAGGTTATCGATATTCAATACTAGGACGGCTCCGTAGATCAGCAAACCCAGCCCTTGCCAGGTTTGTCCGGCCATCAATTTGAGAAGTGCCGCAGGCCCCCAAACCAGGGGAGCGCCAACAAAGGGAAGAAATGAAAGAAAGATCATCAATAGAGTTAGAAGAAAGGGCTGAGGGACCTGGAAGATCAGCAATCCAATTCCACCTACGCTTCCTTGGATGAGCGCAGTCATCATTTGGCCATAAATAATGGCGCGCAGAACGCTGGTTACTTCTTGTGTGAGTCCCGCCTTTACGCGGCTGGAAAGAGGAATCGCTTCCATGATGCCGCCCCATAAAACGGTTCCTTGCTTGGTGAAGTAGTAGAAGACGAACAAGCAGACAAATATACCCAGTGCGATGTCAAACACGGAACCAAATAGATTAGGGATATTTCCTAGAATGAAATTCTGGCCCTGCTCAAAAAGCTCCGCTAGCCAGTTAGCTAAAAATTGGACGTTGCGGTTCGCAAGCCACAATTTAGAAGCTTCCAGCAATCCTTGCATTCGATCAATTTGCGCTTGCGAACCTAATTCCCTTGTCACGCGCTGTACTGCGTATACGAAGGGAAAACTGATTAAAAGAGTGGTCAACAGAGTTAATAATCCAGCGCGCACGCTGGCCGAATGAATGAATTTTTGCAATCTTCTTTCTAATGGATGGAACAGATAGGTGAGCAGTATTCCAAGTATAACGTAAGGGAATACAGGCCAGATGAGAAGAACTGTCAGGGATAAAAATGCAACCAGGAAGAACAGAAAGTATCCAACTCCAGTCATCATCACCTTCTCCCTTAAGTTGGACTTTTTCTTGAATGCTGATCATTTTGCCGGACTACGATAACTTGAAAAATTATATTCATGAAAATGTTGAAGACAAACCCTTTAGTAAATTCATCCAATGAGCGAGAATAACACAAATGAGCTTTTATAACAGAGTGCCGGATAGGTTGCCTTTGAAAGCAGGAATGTGATACAAAACACATAGTGTGAGCATGAAAGATTCTTCCCGGATTAGTACTGATTACTTGGCGGAAAATTCTCCTCCAGAAGTAAATAATGCTTCCCATGGAGGATTCGCTTCCGTTTGGCGTTACTGGTTAAGAGACGTGGTTCTTTCCGTTGGTTTAGCTGGTTTGGTGATTGTTTTTCTTTACCAGCCCGTGAAAGTGGAAGGGACCAGTATGCTCCCTCGCCTGACCGACCAAGAACGGATTTTCATCAATAAATATATATATCATTTTGAGTCAATTAATCGCGGCGATATTGTTGTTTTCCGATACCCTTTGGATACTACCAAATCCTACATTAAGCGCGTGATCGGGCTTCCGGGAGAAACCGTGGAGTTAAGAAGTGGCCAGGTTTTTATCGATGGCATGAGACTAACTGAGCCTTATGTTTTATCCACTTACCG
>Ga0156170_1022_pt1 | contig 18872 bp, 25 predicted proteins | sample RifCSPlowO2_12_FD_107823 | JGI IMG/M metagenome (GOLD analysis project Ga0156170, IMG submission 107823) | Acidobacteria bacterium RIFCSPLOWO2_12_FULL_54_10
TCGAGAATTATGCAGCCAGGCAAAGAAGCGCTCCACTTTCCAACGGCGACGATAGCGACGCAAGGGGCGTCCGTCTTGCGTGGGAGGATTCACGCGGCCCACATTGTGTGGAGCGATCATCTCGATTCCGTAGCCATCCCGAAGCCGCTCATCCAGTTTCTGGCTGTCGTAGGCGGTGTCGCCGATCATTCGCTGCGGGACTTCCGGCAGGAATCGCTGCTGGAGAGTGGCTTCGACGAGTTTCGTTTCCTGCGGCGAAGCGCTGGCCATGCTGACGGCGAGAGGAAGACCATGGCGGTCGACGATCGCCATGATTTTACTGCCTTTTCCTCGGCGAGTCGGGCCGACAGCAGAGCCCCCTTTTTGGCGCTGCTGAAGGTGGCATCGATGAAAGTTTCCGACAGGTCCAGTTTGCCCCGGTCGCGCAGGTCTTGGGCTAATCGGGTCAAAACGTCGGTCAACAGTCCGTCGTGTCGCCACTGCTGGAAACGACGATGACAGGTTTGATAGGGCGGATAGCGAGGTGGCAGATCGTGCCAGGGAGCTCCCGTGCGCAATATCCAAAGTACTCCGTTCAGTACTGCCCGAGCTTCCTTCCAGGGCCGACCCCGGCCATCTGGCCGCCGCTTCGGTTGGAACAGCGGTTTGCGTATGGCCCATTGGGCATCGGTTAGATCCATGCATCTGATTTCGCTCCGACTCGCTCAGAAATCAATAACTTTAATGTGTTTCGAGCCTTAATGTCATTTATGAGATAACTTCTAGAGTGATTTTGCTGGAATCGAAGTGAGCGCGAAAGAGTTGCTGGTGGCGCTGCGCCGAGGGGAGCAGATGCTGCCGCTGCAATCGTTTTGCAATACCCCGGAAGGCCATCGCGCCGTGGCGCGGTATCTGGCGCGCAAGGGCCGCCGGGTGCGCGTCTGCATAGAGTCGACCGGCGTCTATGGTCTGGACCTGGCGCTGCGGCGCCATGCTCAGGAAGGCATCGAAGTGATGGTGGCCAATCCGCGCGCGGTCCGCCATTTCGCCCACGCGCTGCTGGCCGAACTGGGCCTGCTGGCGCCGGATCTCGACGTCCGGCAGTGGGTCGCTATGGCGGGCCTGGATCCGCGCGAGTATTCCTCCGACGCCTCCGTGCGCAAAAAAACGCGCATCAGCAAGGCCGGCAATCGGCACTTGCGCCGCGCCCTCTATATGCCCGCTCTGGTTGCCGTGCGCCACGATCTCCATCTGCGCGCCTTCTACCAACTCCTGATCGCTCGCGGCAAAGCCAAACTGCAGGCTCTGTCGCGGTCATGCGCAAGCTGCTGCACGCCATCTTCGGCATGTTCAAATATCGTCAGCCCTACGACGGCGCCAAGCTGTTTCCCGTCGCGCGCGCTGCTGCGGAGGCCGCGTGAACCCCCCAACAGAAATGGTTCCTTCGCCATCCTCCAAAAGAATTAAACCTTGCAAACCAAGAGAGAATCTACTTGCTAGCGGATGAGACGCGCATTTATAACTTGCTGCAAGAGGCTCGGTTGCAGTATTCTGTGGCGGAAGTTCCCCTCAGCATTTCAAGACTTGGCGGGTTTCTCAGGAGGCTACTATGCGGTATGGCGCTTTGCGGTCCATGACGATTGGTGTGTTCGCGTTCGGTTTGATTCTTTCAGCACAAACATTATTCGCGCAGACGGAGGCGGTGACTGGTGACGCTGCGGCGGGATTTCCGCGGGTGATCCAGTACAGCGGGGAGTTGCGGGACAGCGGCGGGCAGGCGCTGGTTGGGGTGCAGGGGGTGACGCTGGCGATCTACGCAAGCCAGAGAGGCGGAGCGGCGTTGTGGATGGAGACGCAGAACGTGGCGGCGGATGCGACAGGGCGCTACACGGTGTTGCTGGGGAGCGCGACCAGCGCAGGGTTGCCGGTCGAGTTGTTCGCGGGCAACGAGGCGCGGTGGCTGGGGGTGACGGCGGCGAATGGTGGAGACGAGCAGGAACGCGCGCTGCTGGTGGCGGTGCCGTACGCGCTGAAGGCGGCGGACGCGGAGACGCTCGGCGGTTTGCCGGCCTCGGCGTATGCGCTGGCCAAGGACGTGGTGGGATCGACCAAGCTGGTGGGAGACCAGGCGGGATTGCCGGTGGCCGGTTACGATCAGGTGATCGTGTCGCAGTTGATCAGCGGGACGACGGGGTATTTGGCGAAGTTCGTGGGGCCGGCGGTGGACGATGTGGGCAACTCGGCGCTGTTCGAGACGGCAGGCAAGATTGGGATTGGCACGACGACGCCGGAAGGGAAGCTGCATCTGGTGGACCCGGAGAGCATCTCGATGCAACTGGAGGCGAACGGGACGGGGCAGTTTACCAACTCCGGGTTCATGCTGCGCGTGAAACAGGCGGCGGCGGCGAACTCGGAGTGGTTGTTTTTTGCGCAGAAGGATTCGCCGGGAGCGGTGACGGGAACGTCGAGTTTCCAGATCCGGCGGCGGGACAGCAACCAGAACGAGGCGATCACGCCGTTTGTGATCACGGGCGCAGGAGACATCGTGCTGCAAGCGGGGTTCACGACGGGCGGCCAGACCAATGGCAAGGTGGGCATCGGGTTGCCCATACCGACTGAGATGCTGGAGGTGGTGGGCACGGTGAAGGCGACGAATTTTGTGGGCAACGGCGCAGGGCTGACGGGAGTCGCCACGCTGGGAGCCAATACTTTCAGCGGCACCTTGAGTGCAAACAGCAGCAGCACCAGCGACTTCACTGCTGGAGTAACAGGCAATGCTACAGGCCCCAGCGGCATAACTTATGGCGTGCAAGGCAGCACGAGCAGCACCACCAATGACGCTTCGGGCGTACGCGGCGTCGCCTCGCAGTCCAGTGGGCAGACTTATGGCGTGTCGGGCCACACCAACAGCACATCCAACTTTGCTGCGGGGGTGTTTGGCAACACCAATGGCGGCGAGACCTACGGCGTGTCGGGCAACACCAACAGCATTGCCGACTTTACCGCTGGCGTGCAAGGCCATTCCAGCGGCGCCAGCGGGCAGACGCGTGGCGTGATGGGTACGACGAATAGCACCACCAATAACGCTGCGGGTGTAGCTGGCAGAGCCGCGGCGTATCGGGCACGACGAATAGCGCGACCACTGGAGCCATCGGCGTGCAAGGCGGCGCGAGTGCCGGTAGCGGACAGACCTTCGGTGTGTTTGGCTACACCAATAGCATCGACGATTTTGCTGCGGGCGTCTCCGGCAGCGCTAATGGCATCAGCGGACAAACGAGCGGTGTCGCGGGATATACATCCAGCACCACGACGAACGCTGCTGGCGTGACTGGCAGCGCCATGCAGACCAGCGGGGAGACTTTTGGAGTGATAGGCGCCACCAATAGTACGACCGACTTTGCTGCGGGCTTGCAAGGTATTGCCAATGGCGGTAGCGGCCGAGTCCGAGGCGTAATCGGAACCACCAATAGCATTACTAACAACGCCGTCGGGGTTTTTGGCATGGCCACAGGCGCTACGGGCAATACCGTCGGAGTGAGAGGAAATACGTCGAGCACTACCGACTTTGCCGCTGGTGTGGTCGGCAACGCTAACGGGGGCAGCGGGCAGCTCCGGGGCGTGCAGGGCAATACCAATAGCACCACCAACAATGCCACTGGCGTGCTCGGCAACGCCAATGGCGCCACTGGGCTGACCTATGGCGTTCAAGGAAACACCAGCAGCACCACCGATGGGGCTGCGGGCGTGCTAGGCGGCGCCAACGGCGCTACGGGGAACACCGTGGGCGTGATCGGTTATACCAACAGCACCGGTAACGCTGCTGCGGGCGTGGAAGGCAACGCCTACGGCCTCACGGGAGAAACCTCCGGCGTGCGGGGCAGAACCAACAGCACCTCTACCGGGTCTGCTGGCGTGGAAGGCGACGCCAATGGCGCTACGGGATGGATTTTTGGCGTGCTAGGCCAAACCCAAAGCACCACCGACTTGTCTGCTGGTGTGCTTGGCGCCAGCGCCAACATCGGCACCGGCGGCACCAGCGTCGGCGTTCTGGGGGCAGCCTTCACCGAGACGGCCACCGCCGGCGCTTTCGCGAACTTCACTGGCACTGGGAAAGTCATCAGTGGCCGCAGCGGTAGCGGCGGTTTCGACCCTGACGGGTTCCCAATACCTCCCTATCCCGAGGTTTTCCGCGTGGAAGGCGACGGCGATATCGTGGCCAATGTGGGGGATTTCCAAACGCTGGGAGCGGGAAAGGGCATTATCTTGAAAAGCCCGGACGGGACGGTGTGCTCTAAATTGAGCATTGACAATAGCGGGGCATTGGTTACAACAGTAGGCGTCACGTGTCCGTAAAGGGCAGTAAGAATTAGGGAGTAGGGAATGGGAATGGGGAGGAGATAATGTAAATCCTAAATCCCAATTTCGTAATCCCAAAACAATATCCAAATTCAAAGCAGAACATTCAAATGCAACAGGCCCACGGCACAATAAGCGTGCCGTGGCTACCAAACCCGTCTGCTTGCTGACGCGAGCGCGATTTATTTCAAGTAAAATATCTTTCCACTCATTAACTGGTTCAATAAAAAAAAACCAACAAGTGTTAGGCAGGGTTGCCGAAGACGTGGATGAAGGATTTCGGCAACGAGGCGAGGCAGGTTTTTTGACACCCGAGTTTTTTGTAGGAGAGCTTGGATAGCTCGCAGGCGAGGCGGGAGGAATCATTGCCGCCTTCCTGGCTGCCGTCCGGCGCGGATGAGGGGCCGTGGACGCGCAGCGACAAGTGCACCGTATTGCGGTCGGCGATTTCGTCGGTGACCTCCACGGGAACCAGATTCTCTTTTGCCGGCTCGTCCTTTGCGCCGTTGGAAGGGTGCAGCGAGATATGCTCCTGGGGGATGCAAAACCAGACGGTGTCACCGCGCAGGCGGCCCGGAAGATAAGGAACGGTGACGGAGAAATGGCTGGTGCGGATGCGCGTGAGGTCGGCCATGGGGTCCAGTTCTTCGACGGTTCCAAAAAAAATATTGGTGATGCCCAGCAAACGGGCGACAGAGGGGCTGCGCGGGCGAAGGAAAATCTCCTCCGGCGTACCGGTCTGCACGATGCGGCCCGCTTCAAAGACCGCCATGCGGGAGGCCAGAAGAAAACCTTCGTGGACATCGTGGGTGACGAGAAGAATGGGGATCTGATACTTCTGGCGGATGTTGCGAATGACCTCGTAGAAATCAGAGCGCAGCGCGAAGTCCAGGCCGCGAACCGGCTCGTCGAGGAGCAGCAGGCGAGGCTCGGTGATGAGGGCGCGGGCGATGGAGGCGCGCTGCTTTTCTCCGCCGGATAGCTCGTGGGGCTTGCGGGAGGCCAGCGGCGAGAGGGCAAACAGGTCCATCATCTCCCGCACACGGCGGTGGCGTTCAAGCGATGGGAGGCGGGAAATGCCGAAGGCCAGGTTCTGCTCCAGGGTCATGTGCGGGAACAGGGCGTAGTTCTGGAAGACATAGCCCAAGCCGCGCCGCTGCGGAGGGAAGCAGACGCCGCTGTCGGCGTCGAAAAGAATTTCGTTGTTGAGCAGGATGCGGCCACGGTCGGGGCGCAAGAAACCGGCGAGGGATTCGAGCGTCAATGTTTTCCCGGAACCGCTGGCGCCGAACAGCACGGTGACTCCGGCTTCGCACTGCAGGGTGACGTCCAGCTCGAAGCCTGCTGAAGAGCCGTTCGAGGGGAAGCGCTTGCCGAGTGTTAGTTCGAGGAGGGCCATAGGGATGCAACGTTCAAGGCAAATTCTCGCTCAGGCGATTGGTCCAGTAAAGAATGCCGATGGCGAGCGCGGAGATGATGAGGACCATCATGTTGGCTAATAAGGTGTTGCCGGACTGCACGGCGTCGTAAATGGCCACAGCCATGGTCTGGGTCTTGCCCGGGATGTTGCCGGCGATCATGATGGTGACGCCGAAATCACCCAGCGCGCGGGCAAACGCAAAGATGGTGGCGGCGATGACGGAGCGGCGCGCCAGCGGCATAGTGACCTGGATAAAGACTTTCCATTCGGATGCGCCAAGCGTGCGCGCGGCGTTTTCCAGCGTGTGGTCGACGCTGTCGAGCGCAGCGCGGGCGGACTTAACCAAAAGCGGGATGCTGTGGAACGCGGCAGCCACGACCGCGGCCTGCCAGGTGAAAACCAGCGGAAAACCGAATATGGATTCAAAGACGCGACCGAAGGGGGAGTTGCGTCCGATCAGCACCAGCAAATAGTATCCCAGGACCGTGGGAGGCAAGACGATGGGCAAGGTGATGAACGAGTCCAGCAATTCTCTGCCTCGGAAACGGTAACGGGAAAGGACATATGCAAGGATCAACCCAATCGCCAATGAAAAGATCGTGGCGATAGAGGCCACTCGCAAGGAGAGCCACAGAGGAAACCAGTCGATTTGTTGCCAGGTCTCAGGCATGGTGACGGAGAGAGCAATTCCTAAATGGATTGCGTCCCTGCCGATTATAGCCCAAGCGAGGAGAGGAAGGAGGAGAGAGGCGGCGAGATTCAGGGGTGCTCAAAACCGTACATGCGCAGAATGTTCTGCGCCTGCTCACTTTGCAGGAACTCCACAAAGGCGCGAGCTGCGGGAAGATTTTGCGAGGAGCGGAGCACCACGGCGGCTTGCTGGATGGGCGCATGGAGGGCTGAATCAATCAGAAGATATGGGCTGCCTGTGTCCTGAACCAAGGCAACGGCGACGAGAGCTACGTCCGCGCTGCCGGTTTCTGCCAACTGAAGAGCGTTGGCAACACTGTATGCGTAGAGGAGCTTGGGCTGCACAGCTTCCCACAGGCCGAGAGATTGCAAGGCTTGCCTGGCAGCGACGCCATAGGGTGCGTATTGAGGATTCGCAAGGGCTATGCTCCGTATGTCAGGAAGACGTAAATCGTCCAGAGAGTTGATTTGAATGGAACTGGACCATGCCACTAAACGACCGATTGCGTAGATAGTGATGTTGCCGTCCAGCAGATCGTCCCGCTGCAGGGACTCTCCGTAAGAAATAGCTGCAGGCAAGAAAACGTCAAAAGGAGCGCCTTGACGGATTTGTTGTTCCAATTGGCCGGATGGACCAAAGCTGAACTTGACCTTCGTGTTACTGGTTTGCTCAAAAGCATTTTTAAGATCTTGGCTGGCCTTCATTAAATCAGAGGCGGCTGCCACCACCAATTCGTTGGAGTCAGTTTGAGGGGGCTGTTGGCAACTTTGAAGAAAAACGGCGCTCAAAATAATGGCTCTGAGCAGGAGAGGTAACTTGATGTTATCAATATGCATAAAGGTAACTTCAGAGGATAAAGGCAACAACGATAGTTGACAAGGCCACACTCAATAGATATATTAGCAACTGACTAAATAGTATGTCCAATTCATAGCTGTGCTGAAGCACTGATAGCAATCCAAACGATGAACGCAAGGGCTGAATCTGGAGGTTAAACACATGGGCAAAGTGGTGGGGATCGATTTAGGAACAACGAATTCGGTAGTGGCTGTCATGGAAGGGGGAGAACCCAAGGTCATCACGAATCCCGAGGGAAGCCGCATCACACCCTCCGTGGTGGCGTTTACGAAAAACGACGAACGGTTAGTGGGTCAGGTGGCCAAACGCCAATCCATTACGAATCCGGAGAATACCATATATTCGATCAAGCGATTCATGGGGCGGCGGTACGGAGAAGTATCCCAAGAGATCAAGAACGTGCCCTACAAAGTGGCGGCGGCACCGAATGAAGACGTGCGTATATTGGTGGACGGCGGAAAGAAGCAACTCTCACCACCGGAAATTTCGGCCATGATCCTGCAAAAGCTGAAGCAAGCCGCAGAGGAATACTTAGGGGAAAAGGTGACGCAAGCAGTGATCACGGTTCCCGCCTATTTCAACGACGCACAACGGCAAGCGACCAAGGATGCGGGAGCGATCTCCGGTCTGGAGGTGCTGCGCATCATCAATGAGCCGACGGCGGCGGCGCTGGCCTATGGGTTGGACAAGAAAAAAGATGAAACGATCGCGGTATTCGATTTTGGCGGGGGAACCTTCGATGTTTCGATCCTGGAAGTAGGCGAAGGAGTCGTGGAGGTTAAGTCCACCAACGGCGACACACACTTGGGTGGCGATGACATTGATCAGAGACTGATCCAGTGGATCGTCGATGAGTTCCGCAAAGAAAGCGGGATCGACCTGTCCAGCGACAAGATGGCCTTGCAGCGGCTGAAGGAAGCGGCGGAGAAGGCCAAGATCGAGCTTTCGACAGCGATGGAATCGGAGATCAACCTGCCGTTCATTACCGCAGACGCCAGCGGCCCGAAGCATCTCTACAACAAGCTGACGCGGGCGAAATTCGAGCAACTGGTGGAGGACATTCTGAAGCGCTGCGTGCATCCCTGCGCACAGGCGCTGGATGATGCCGGGCTGAAAAAAGAGCAGATCGAAGAAGTGGTCTTAGTCGGCGGGTCCACGAGAATCCCGCGCGTGCAGCAGATTGTGAAGGAATTTTTCGGAAGGGAACCGCATCGAGGGGTGAATCCGGATGAAGTGGTGGCGGTGGGCGCGGCCATCCAGGGAGGCGTGCTGAGCGGCGAAGTGAAAGACCTATTGCTGCTGGATGTGACGCCGCTGACGCTGGGAGTGGAGACGCTGGGCGGAGTGATGACCCCGCTGATCACGCGCAACACAACGATTCCGACGCGCAAGACCGAAATATTTTCAACGGCGGCAGATAATCAAACATCGGTGGAAATCCACGTTTTGCAGGGCGAGCGGGCCATGTCGCGCGATAACCGCACGCTGGGCAAGTTCCAGTTGGTGGGCATCCCACCGGCGCCGCGCGGATTGCCGCAAGTGGATGTCACCTTTGACATGGACGCCAACGGCATTCTGCACGTGATGGCCAAGGACCTGGGAACGGGCAAGCAGCAGGACATTACCATTACGGCATCAAGCGGCCTGAACAAGGATGAAGTGGACCGCATGCAGAAAGAGGCGGATTCGCACGCCGAAGAAGATCGCAAGAGGCGCGATGAGGTAGAAGCGAAAAACCGGGCGGAATCGATGGTCTACAACACGGAAAAAGTGCTGCATGACCACCGGGACAAAATCTCGGGAGAAGATGCCAGAGAGATTGAAGCGGCCATCGAGGAGACCAAGAAAATCCTCGGCTCCGACAAGGGGGTCGACGAAATCAACCAGGCAGTGGAGCGGCTGACGAAAGCCAGTCATAAGCTGGCGGAAGCGATGTACCAGCAGGTATCGAGCGATAAACCGCCATCCGCGCCCGGCGAGACGCCGGGAGGCAGCGAGCCTCCGGGCGGACCGAAAAAGGATGGAGAGGTAATCGATGCGGAGTTCGTAGACCTGGATGACGACAAGAAATAAAAATCCAGCTTTGCTCGGCTGGAGGGTGTGAGGGCCAAAGCGGGGCATTATGGCCGGAAAAGAAGATTACTACCAGGCACTCGGAGTGAATCGAAAGGCGACTGCGGTGGAAATCCGCAAAGCCTACCGGCGGCTCGCCCGAAAATACCATCCCGACGTAAATCCAAAGGACAAGAAGGCGGAGGAGCAGTTTCGGAAGATCGCAGAGGCCTACGATGTGCTGAGCGATGCGAAGAAACGGCAGATGTACGACCGCTTCGGATTTTACTCCGAAAGCGGACCCCCTCCGGAAGCGGCACACGCTGGCAGAGGCCGCCCGGTGGATTTTGCGGGATTTGATTTTTCAGAGGTCGGCGAACAGGAGGCGGGAATTGGAGGGTTCCGCGATCTGTTCTCGCAATTTTTCCGGCGCGGGGAACCGCAGCCCACGTCGCAGCCGGAGCGCGGCAGCGATCTGGAATACGAAGTGAACGTCGGATTTTGGGAAGCGATTCGCGGAACAACCGTGAAGCTAACGGTCAGTCACCTGGATGCTTGCCGTACGTGCCGGGGAACAGGGAGCACAGGTCGGGATAAGACATGCCCAGCATGTAACGGCGCGGGCAGCTCGAACAAGGGAATGTCAACGATGCGGTTTACCATACCCTGCGAAATGTGCCGAGGCAAGGGCCGAATCGTGGATGCTTGCGTGGCATGCAGGGGAGATGGCCGTCGCGCGGAGACGGAATCGCTGGAGATGAGAATTCCAGCAGGCATACAGAATGGCGGAAGGGTGCGCGTGCAAGGGAAAGGCAATGCCGGGAAGCATGGAGGGTCCATCGGCGATCTTTACCTGGTGATCCGTGTGGCCCCGCATCCGTTTTTCGAGCGGCAGGGCGATGACATTTACACGAAAATTCCCATCACGGTGACCGAAGCGGCGATGGGCGCGAAGATTGAAGTGCCGACGATTGACCAGAGCCGCGCGCTGTTGAAGATTCCTCCTGGCACGGCGAGCGGGCAGAAGTTTCGCCTGCGGGAAAAGGGAGTGATGTCGTTGAAGACGCACAAGCACGGCGACCAGTATGTGGAAGCGCAAGTGCAGGTGCCGAAAGTAGTGGACGAGCGGACCAAGGAAATCCTGCGGGAATTGGCGGCGCTGAACCCTGGCGATCCGCGAGCGGAATTGTACCGGCAGTTGTGAGATTTCCGGAGTGGAATCGAAATGGTAAGACGCCAAAGAAAACAAGCCTCGTACATGATTTCCGCGGTGGCCGAAGCTTATGGAATCCATCCGCAAACGCTGCGGCTGTATGAGCGCGAAGGGCTGCTGAAGCCGTCGCGGACGGAAGGCAACACGCGATTCTATACGGAAGAGGACCTGCAAAGGCTGGAGATGATTCTGAACCTGACGCGCGATTTGGGAGTGAACCTGGCCGGGGTGGAGATTGTGCTGAAGATGCGCGAAAGAATGGAACAAATGCAGCGGCAGATGAAGGCCTTTGTGGAAATGGTGCAAAATGAAATGGCAACCATGCAAGTGCCCAGCGCGGAGATGAAAAACGCGCTGGTGCGCGTGATGCCGCGCGGAGCCGCTCCACAGGAACCGAAAAAACGATGAATCCGACGCAGGCCTCCGCGCTGCCAGTGGCGTTGGGCGCAGATCGAGAAAAATCCAAACAACCAATTACAGACATTCGCCTGGTTGTGTTCGACCTGGACGGCACGCTGATCGACTCGAAAACCGATCTGGTGCTGAGCGTGAATGCGACGCTAGAGAATCTGGGCCGGAAAACGCTGGATACGGAGACGATCTCGTCCTATGTGGGGCAAGGGTCGCAGGTGTTGATCCAGAAGGCGCTGGGCATGGGGTGCACGCCGGAAGAAGTCGCCATGAGCCTCGAGTTTTTTATGGGACATTACCGCGAACATAAGCTCGACAACACGGTGCTCTACGAAGGGGTGAGAGAAACGCTGAAACATCTGGCGAAGGGAAACCATCGCGGTGAACGCGCCCTGGCCGTGCTGACCAACAAGCCGGAGCGGGTCAGCCGGGAGATCATCCAGGAACTGGACCTGATGACGCTGTTTCGGTGCGTTTACGGCGGCAACAGTTTTGAGAAGAAAAAACCCGACCCCGCCGGATTACGGACCATCCTGGATGAAACCGGAGTGGCGCCAGCGGAAGCGATGATCGTGGGCGACTCGGACATTGACGTGCGCACCGGCGTAGCCGCGGGAACACGGACCTGCGGGGTGACCTACGGCTTTGGGAAATTGGATTTGGATGCGAACCCTCCGGACGTGTTGGTGAGCAGTTTCGGGGAATTGGTTGCCGTTATTGAACAAGATGGGACTGCGTAGAAATTCAAGTCCCGATTAAGCGTACTGATAGGTCATATTCGACGGGTCAATTTCAATGCCCACATCGTGCACGGAGTTATGGATGCCCGGGAAATCCTCCTGAATTATCGCGGCCTGGTCTTTTTGTGTTTCTTTCAAGCCGAGCACCAGGATCAAGGCGCGAATGAGCAGGTCGCTCTGAGGGCCGATGGGCTGCTCGTCATTCTCCCATTTCGACAGCGTGGTTTTGTCGATGTGCATCAAGTGCGAAAATTGTTCGCCGGTCATGCGCAGGAATTTGCGCAGGAAGCGCACTTCGTGCCCGGTGAGGCGATAAGGTTTGGAAATAACCCCGCGAACCATCACGCGCATGAGCGCATTGAGCCGTGGAATCACCGGGTCTTCGTTGCCACACTTTTTGCAACGGATGAGTTCAATGCCCTGGAGAACGACGTTTTTTAATCCGCTCTCCTTGAACTGATAACTTCCGCGAACACGGACGGCTTCATTGTCGCAATTGCTGCATACGTCAAGCTGTTTCATCATGATTCACCTCCAAGCGAATCGCCGTCAAGCGCTAACGGCCTTGTTTCGAGCGAACGGAAAAGATGGTGATCAAGAATGCGTTGTCTTCCGTCTTGAACGAAAAAACAATCGCCATCCATTTGCCGCCCGGCTCGTGACCCTCAATGCGATACTTCCATTCTCCTGTTTTAATATCCGGCTCCGGCGGGCTGAAAATATGCCCGCAGCGAAGAATGCCCCAGGCATCCACCATGCTGATTCCCTCATTCGCCAGTTCATCCCGAAAGTGTCGACCTGCGATTACCGCGCCCTCTTCCAAGCAGTGCTGCAGGAGGTCTTAGGCTTCTTGCGAGGTTTTAACGGGAATCGTCATGTTGGCAATATACCAACTTGCAAACATAATTGCAATTATAATTTTTACAAGAACATTTTTAAGTAGCGGGTCAACTTGATCCGGCGCTAGGTAGTGGGTCAGTTTGATTTTTTGGAGAGTGCATATGGAAACAACCTGTAAATGCGGACGCATTTGGCGGCTCACGGATCACAAGTTCATCGTGCGCGACCCAGGAGCAATAATCTGTAAATGTGGACAAACCCTGCAAAGGTGGCGCGGTTCACTTACTTGGTCTGCCGAGCTAGTCAATGGCCTTCCGGAAGATGAAGGAAACCCAACCCCCTGCACATACGAATGAAGTAATTTCAATCTGACCCACTATCCGGCGCCACAAGTTGCTTTTGTGCGGGGCTTTCCTTATAGTAAATATTTTTCCCAACAGCTACGGAATCAACTAGAGCGAGTGGAATCCAGCAATGAAAATACATGAGTTTCAAGCCAAGCAGATATTGAAAAACTACGGGGTGACGGTTCCGGAAGGGACCGAGGTGCGCAGCGCGGACCAGGCTTACGAGGTCGCGAAAAAAATGGGGCGGCACGTGGTGGTGAAGGCGCAGATTCACGCCGGAGGGCGTGGCAAGGCCGGCGGCGTGAAGATCGCCAAGACGCCGGAAGAGGCCAGGGAAATCGCTGCGACGATTCTGGGCAAAAAGTTGGTGACGATACAGACCGGACCGGATGGACAACTGGTGAAGCGGTTGCTGGTCGAAGAGACGTTGCCGATTGCGCGCGAACTGTATCTGGGCATCGTGATCGACCGCGCCAGCGCGAGTCCGGTGTTCATGGCCAGCTCGGCGGGCGGCATGGAAATTGAAAAAGTTGCCGAAGAAACGCCGGAGCTAATCCTCAAAGAAACGATTCGTCCCGGGTTTGGATTGCAAGCGTTCCAGGCGCGGAAACTGGCCTTCGGGCTGGGTATTCCGGCGGCCAGCATCGCGCAGGCGGCTGATTTTATGATGACGCTGTACAAAGCGTTCGAAGCGAGCGACGCGTCGCTGGCGGAGATCAATCCTTTTGTGCTGACCACGGATGGGAGGCTGCTGGCGCTGGACGCCAAGATGAACTTCGACGACAACGCGCTCTATCGCCATAAGGACATTCATGCTTTACGCGACTTGGATGAAGAAGATCCGCTGGAGGTCGAGGCCAGCAAATACAACCTCAACTACATCAAGCTCGACGGCACGGTGGGGTGCATGGTGAACGGCGCGGGCCTGGCTATGGCGACGATGGACATCATCAAATACGCCGGAGGGAGTCCTGCGAACTTCCTGGACGTGGGCGGCGGAGCCAACGCAGAGCAGGTGCGGCATGCGTTTGAGATTCTGCTTTCCGACAAGAACGTGAAAGCGGTGCTGATCAACATTTTCGGCGGCATCCTGCGCTGCGACGTGCTGGCAACCGGCGTGGTGGAAGCCGCCAAGACGCTGGGCATCAAAGTGCCGGTGGTGGTGCGGCTCGAAGGCACCAACGTGCAGGAAGGTCAGCGGATTCTGAAGGATTCAGGTTTGAATTTTACGGTGGCCAACGGCATGAAGGACGCCGCCGAAAAAGTGGTGGCATTAGCAAAGTAAATCGATAAAACGTTTTTATAAAAAAGGTTGATGAAAATACCATGAGCATTCTGGTCAACGAGAACACGAGATTGATTGTGCAAGGACTTGGGCGGGAAGGCAGCTTCCACGCGCAACAGGCGATTGCCTACGGGACCAAGGTGGTGGGCGCGGTGAAGCCCGGAAAAGGCGGAACGAGCCAGGACGGCATCCCCATGTTTGATACCGTGGCGCAGGCGGTGCGCGAGACGCAGGCGAATGCCTCGGTGATTTTTGTGCCGGCCTCGGCTGCTGCGGACGCCATCCTGGAAGCCGCCGACGCCGGGCTGCCGCTGGTGGTATGCATCACCGAAGGCGTGCCGACATTCGACATGGTGCGCGCTTACGCCTATTTGAAATCGACCAAGACGCGGCTGATCGGGCCGAACTGCCCAGGAATTATTTCGCCAGGCAAGTGCAAAATCGGCATCATGCCAGGGCACATCCACAAGCAGGGCAACGTGGGCGTGGTGTCGCGCAGCGGAACGCTGACGTATGAAGCGGTAGGACAGTTGACAGCGCTGGGCATCGGGCAGTCAACGTGCATCGGCATCGGCGGCGATCCGATTATTGGCACGAATTTTCTGGACGCGGTGAAACTATTCAACGACGATCCGGAGACGCACGCGCTGGTGATGATCGGCGAGATCGGCGGAACGGCTGAGGAAGAGGCCGCGACGTACATCAAAGCCAATGTAAAAAAACCGGTGGTGGGATTCATCGCAGGGCAGACCGCGCCGCCGGGCCGACGAATGGGGCACGCGGGAGCGATCATCAGCGGCGGCAAAGGAACGGCCAAAGAAAAGATGGCGGCGATGACCGCAGCGGGCATCACGGTGGTGGAAAGCCCGGCGCAGATCGGCGAGGCAATGGCCGCGCGGCTCAAGAAGTAGCAGCGCAATCAATTCATAAAGAGATTTCAGGGGAGGAATTTTCGTGGCAGTGACACGCACGTTGACCATCATCAAGCCGGATGGCGTGGCGCAGAACAATATCGGCGACGTCATCAAGACGTTTGAGGAAAATCAGTTCAAGATTGTGGCGATGAAGATGCTGCACCTGACCAAGCAGCAGGCCGAAGGGTTTTACGCGGTGCATCGCGAGAGGCCGTTTTTCGACAGCCTGACGACGTTCATGAGCTCGGGGCGCGTGGTGGTGATGGTGCTGGAAGGCGAGAACGTGATACCGCGGCTGCGCGAGGTGATGGGCGCGACCAATCCCGCGAATGCCGCGCCGGGGACGATCCGCAAACGGTTTGCGTCGTCGGTGGAGCGCAACGTGGTGCACGGGTCGGATGCGCCGGAAACGGCAGCGGTGGAAATCGCCTACTTCTTTAGCGAGATGGAGATCGTGGGTTAAACTGGATCAAAGACGCAGTGCATCCTCCCGGCATCTATGCCATCATGGATGTATGTCCAAGACGCCCCATATTGAGGGATTCACTCTTCAGGTGAAGGTTTACCGCGAAGAGGCTGGCCGCTGGCTGGCAGACATTCCCGCCTTACCAGGCGTAACAGCCTACGGGAAAACCAGAAAGCAAGCCGTGGCCGCCGCGGAAGCTTTGGCACTGCGAGTGATAGCGGATCGCCTGGAACATGGAGAAGCCGCGCCAGGCGAGCTACAGGTTTCCTTCGTTGCTCCTTGAATTTCCTCGGAAGTGGCCTTCGGTCAAGGCGTCGCGGGCCTTGGCTGCGTTGATGAGAATCGGCTGGCGGATCAAGCGGCAGAGAGGTTCCCACCGCGTATTGACTCGCCCCCGCTGGCCGGATGTCGTGTTTGCCTACCATGACCGAGTGACGCTCGGCCCCGTGGCCATGAAAGTGCTGGCCGAAAAAACAGGACTGAAACCTGAAGACCTCTGAGATGGCAAGACTTCTTCCGTGAATGAAAAATCGAAGTTAGACTGAAGTATTGAAGAAACAGTCGGGTTGTTATCATGCTGCCGCAGTTTGGCAAAATCCTGATTACGATTGGAATTGTATTTGTTGCGGTCGGGGTGCTGCTGCTGTTCTCCGACCGTTTTTCTTTTCTGCGCATTGGCCGCCTGCCCGGAGATTTTGTCTACCGGCGCGGCAACTTCACGGTTTATTTCCCAGTGGTGACTTCCATCGTGATTAGCCTCGTCCTGACGCTACTGTTTTGGGCGCTGGGGAGGCGGTGAGCGATGTAAACTACATGTAGCCTAGCCAGCGACGTAGTTAGGCTGTAGAATCTGGACGTATGGCCGAAGTGAAGGTTTTGTACGACCGGGAAGGCAAAACGCTCACCGTCTGGTTCACGGACGCACGCGAGGAATATGTGTGTGAAGAAACAGGCGAAGAAGTCGTCTTGATGAAAGACAGATCGGGGCGCGTCATCGGTTTCGAGAAACTTAATTTTTCTGTAGCTGATCCGGAGATGTTGCGAGTGGCCTTTGAGACAGCCCCGGCGTGAATGAAAACCAGCGGCGGGGGGAAATTCTCTCCGTGGCTGCCCCTCCCTTTCTGGATAGAGGGCAGTTATAGTGGGCGGAAGAAGGGCAGAGATGGAAAAGGTTCAGATTTTACAGGCACTTCTCACACCATTAATCGCCATTATTACGACATACATTGCATACCAGCAGTGGAACGCCAATAAACTTAAGCTGAAATTGGAAAGGTATGAGCGGCGGCTGCGGGTGTACCAGGAGGTAGTTAAGTTTTTGCGCCTAATCGGTCGTGACCTCGACCCAAAGGTAGATGACTTCCTGAAGTTTCAGGGTGCCGTAGTAGAGGCGGATTTTCTCTTCGGTCCAGAGATTCGGCAGTACATCGAGGAAATTTTTTCTAGAGGTTTTCGGCTTTACAAATCAAAGAAAGCGTATGATGCCTTTACGCAGGGTAGTGCGCCGTCTGACTACGACCATAACAGGGTGGCTAGGGAGATGCATTCGGAAGAAACGTGGCTCATTGAGCAGATTACCGCCGTTGAGGGACAAGTTGCCGTTAGGGAGAAGTTCAAGCCCTATCTCGACATAAGCAAATGAAGGTGGGTGACCCAGGCGAATGCTTAGATCGTCTTGGGCTTTTTCTTTTCCCGTTGGGGTAAACTGAGCCTGTGATTTATGAGTGGAATGGCAAGAAGGCGAAGGAAAACCTGCGGAAGCATGGTGTATCCTTCGAAGAGGCGGCAACGGTTTTCCTCGACCAACTGGCTTTGACTTATCCCGATCCGTATCACTCCAGCGAAGAGGAACGGGAAATTACCATCGGCCACACCAAAAGAAATCAGGTTGTATTCGTGTCGCATTGCCCGCGCGGGGAACGTGTCCGAATCATCAGCGCGCGGAAGGCGACCAAAGGAGAGCGCAAGCAATATGAAGAAGGCATTGCAAAAGAAAACGGCTGACGATTTGCGGCCGGAGTATGACCTCACGCAGCTCAAAGGGGGAGTGCGGGGAAAGTATTTCCAGCGGGCAATTGCCGGGACCAACCTGGTGTTGATCGATCCGGAGCTTTCCGATGTATTTCCCGATGCGGAATCGGTGAACCGGGCATTGCGACTATTAATTGATACGGCAGAAGCCGCTGCTGGTTCCGCGCCTCACCGTCCAAGCCACACAGGCAAGCAGCCAAAGCGGACCGCTAGTAAACGCAGATTAGCCGCGAAGCGTTAGCTGAACTGGCGCGAGCGCATACAAGATATTGGTGAGTCGGTTATAGCCCATGAGTGATTCCACTCAATTTCCATTAAATTTTCTACCGGAGCGGAAGATTTATACGGTCGGGGAGCTGAGCCGGGCGATTCGGGAGAAACTCGAAACGGCGTTTCCGGAGGTGTGGGTGGAGGGGGAGATTTCCAACTGCCGGCCAGCGCCGTCGGGGCATTTGTATTTCACGCTGAAGGATGAGGCGGCGCAGTTGCGGTGCATTTGCTTCAAGCAGCAGGCGCGGTATATGCGGTTCCGCCCGGAGGATGGGATGCAAGTGCTGGCGCGGGGGCGGCTGGGAGTTTACGAGGCGCGGGGCGAGTATCAGCTTCTGGTGGAGCATCTAGAGCCGCTCGGCGCGGGCGCGCTGCAACTGGCCTTCGAGCAGTTGAAGAAAAAGCTGGCGGCGGAAGGGTTGTTCGACGCGGACCGCAAAAAGCCGCTGCCGAAGCTGCCGCGGCGGATTGGGATCATCACGTCGCCGCGCGGGGCGGTGATCCAGGACATGATCCGCATTTTGGAGAGGCGGCACAAGAATCTGCACCTGCTGCTTTATCCGGTGCGAGTGCAGGGCGAGGGCGCGGCGGAGGAGATGGTGGAGGGGCTCCAGTGCTTTAATACGGAGCCGCCGCAGGGCGTGGCGGTGGATGTGATCATCCTGGCGCGCGGGGGCGGGTTGCTGGAAGATTTGTGGGCGTTCAACGAGGAGAAGCTGGCGCGGGCGATTGCGGCGTCGCGGACGCCGGTGATCTCGGCGGTGGGACACGAAACGGATTTCACCATTGCAGATTTTGTGGCCGACCTGCGCGCGCCGACGCCGTCGGCGGCAGCGGAGATGGTGATTGAGTCGCAGGAGCAACTGCTGGGGCACATCGCGTCGCTGGAGGCGGATTTAGTGCAGGTGATGCGGTATCACTTGCTTCAACGACGGCATGAGCTGGCGGAGATGATCGGGCGGCGGGGGTTCCAGACGCTGCGCATGACGCTGATGGAGG
>Ga0156170_1053_pt1 | contig 18757 bp, 19 predicted proteins | sample RifCSPlowO2_12_FD_107823 | JGI IMG/M metagenome (GOLD analysis project Ga0156170, IMG submission 107823) | Acidobacteria bacterium RIFCSPLOWO2_12_FULL_54_10
CAGTTACAGGAGACCTCAATAACGCTTTTGGAAAGCCTGGGCACGTCAACGTTGCGGGCAAACTATATGGGCTGATCTGGGACACAGACGTCGATTTCATGTTCCTGGCCGGCGCGAGCCGGGGCGCTCGCTACGGTCTCGACTTTTCACGCAACATCCGAGCCAACTCCGAAGTCCACGGAGAATGGGCGTGGCTGACCTCGGGCGGAAGCCGCGCGACCATGAGCGGCCTCCTTGGATTCCGGTACCTGACCGCAGATGAGAGTACATTCATCGCAGAGTATTACCGCAATGGCCCAGGACTCGAAGAAGAGGAAGCACGAACTCTGTACAAGACCATCGGAGTCGGGGGTTCCGAAAGCCAATCGTTACAGAAGTTGGTCACAACACAAAATCTAATGCGCAACTACCTTTACCTTCGAGCCAGCAAGAAGGAGCCGTTCCAGATCGTCTACTTAACCCCCGAAATATCTTCCATCATCAACCTCACTGATCACAGTTTTCTCGTCCTACCCGGCTTCACTTATAGTCCGGTGACGAATCTGCAACTAAGACTGCGAGGCGCCCTTTTGGTTGGAGCTACAAACACAGAATATGGAGAGAAGCAGACGAATTACCGGGTGGAACTCCGCATCCGGTATTTCTTCCAGAAACCATGAGACCTCTGCCGTTGTTGTTTAGAATAAAAAAAGGTGTAACAGGTGGCGTGATAGGACAGGACAATCGCAATCTCGTAACCGATGACATTCGAGAGAAGATCGCACTACGTGCATACGACATTTATCTGGACCGCGGTGGCCAGCATTGCGTTCTTAGGTTCATCGGAAGGGACGCACTCGCCATCGGTTCTTGCAAAAGCAGGCGCTTTTGAAATTTCAACCACCTTTAGCCTGACAGTGCTGGCAATCGTTGTGCCGCCACCGCCATCTCCTCAATTGATATTGACACCGCAAACGACCCTGAATATTCCGGACGACTCTTTGGTAACGGTTGATATCACCTTAAATGGTTTATCCGGGTTCAATCTGCCTGTGCATGTGCATTTGACAGGAGCGGGCAGCACGATTGGAATTTCTGGGCCCGTGCAGCAGCCGTTACCATCTGGTCTTAGCAGCCCGGATTGCGGTCCAGACCAATTTGCGACAGGGATTGATGTGACCCCCGGAAATACAATCTCATGCAGCATTGCCGCCAGCACACTATCCCTGGTTGCCAATGCACCAGGGCCAGGGTTTTTAGCGAACGTTGAAGTCTTCGGAGTGTTCCCAATATCATCTCCTGGCTCCGCTATCTCATTGCCATTTCAGGTTTGTATCCTTCTTTCGCCGACTGCGACACCGGGATGTGGTGTGAACATGCAAGGAGGTGGAAGCTCGCCAAGCAAACTATCAGGCAGTCCGGCTCGATACAATAGACTTACGTCAGAGTCATCGGCACCATCAGCAGACGAACCAATTTTTATCTCTGATGTCGCGTTTGCACCGCTCACTCCGAAAGCGGGAGACTCAGTTAACATTTCCGCTCGTCTCACCAATCAGAGTGCAAGCAAAATTTCCGGAGCCATCGTGAAGCTGCTGGCAAATGGCAAGGAAGTGGCAGTCAAAGATGTCAGCATCACGGCTGGTGGTTTTGCCGATATTAACTTGGAATGGATTGCCTCGAATGACTTTGGGGTGAATATAGCCATTTCCGTCGGCTTAAATTCTGATGACGAATCAGCTCAAGTGATCCTTGTTCCGGGTCTGATTGTAGAAGGCGGAAATTTTTCCGTTGGCATTCCGGGTCGCGCAAGAATCGAAGTGATTAACAACAATTGCGCCGGTTTCCGGTTCTTTACTGAGAGCCAGACGTCATGCGGAGGTTCATCCGATATCGAGTTAACACCTTCGATAACAGCGGACGGTCAACTCTTAGTTGATGTGTTCAGTATGAATGGAGGGATTTTAGATTTAGGTCCTCTGCCATCGTCTGGATTATTGTCTGTGCCTGAGTCCTCCTACACTGTAAGAGCCTCGATGGAGGCCAGCCATGTTTACGCTGTGGAGAACAACGGCAAATACACGCTTTTGTACGCCGCAATGGTAGATTCCGACATAGATCCCCGGCTGGCGGCTTTAGTGAACGGCTCTAATTCGCTTGCCGATCCATCAGTTGGGGGATTAAGCGACTTATTTGCAGATTCGCTCGGTGACTTGCTGGATCGCGTCAAGATAACGATTGAACTCCAGTGGCTATACCAGGATTCTGGATCACGCCAGTTCCGCTATAGCTTTACTCCGAGTCGCCGCGCTCCGAAGCCATCGACGTTCCGCCAACCAAGAGGGAGACCCGTTGCACAGTAGGGTCTGAGAGCAAGTACAGGTATACTAGGGTAGTGTCAGGATTAAATAGCATGAAGCGCATAAATCTTGTATGCTTGCTCGCTTTATTGTCCATGATTCTGCTGCCGTGGCCCGGCGCAGCGGTCGGCAAAGCTCGCCCTCCCGCACAAGAAAGGGAAGAACCAACTCGAAGGGAAGACCCAGACAAAGCCATTACAACTCTGATCCGGGACTTGCAGTTAGACCTGGAATCTTCTTCCAGCCGGAATCTGTTGAACAAGATCGATTCTTCCAAGTTTGATGATTATCCTCGCTTCGAAGATATGGTGGAGCGGTTGCTCCGGGAAAACAGCCTGCGCGCTTTCTTCCGCCAGGCGAGTAAGACAATCCGTGAAAGTAGCGCTCAGACCATACTGGATGCTGAGATGGAAATTTCACGGAATGATGCTGCGGGCCAGACGGATCGCCGCCATCAGCAGATTGTGATCGATTTCGAGTTGACCAGTCGCGGTTGGAAGATAGTGAATATCACTCCCCGGGACTTTTTTACTCCCTTGTAGGATTTTTTTGCCAGTTTCGATTCATTATTCAATGTCTGGTCGCAATCCCCGGGGAAGTTACAGCGCAATTAAATAAATTACTTCTGCGGATTCCAATGCGAGTGAAAGTTCTGTTTTTTGGCCAGCTTAAGGAAATCATCGGCAAAACAGGGGAAGATGTGAATCTCCAGGATGGGATCAGTATTGGCGGGCTTTTTGATCGGTACGCTTCCCAGTACCCGCGCCTGATGGAACATTCTTCGAGCTTGCTATTCTCTAAAAACCGTGAGTTCGCCAGTCGCAATGATGCCCTTCACGAAGGCGATGAGATTGCATTTCTGCCGCCAGTAAGTGGCGGAGTTGGCGGCTCAGCAACTTCGGATACTGGCATGAACAGCCAAGCCAGTGGAGAAATTGCTTTCCTCACACGTGATCGAATCTCGGCCAGTTCGCTCTCGGAAAGGCTGCAATGCAGCCGCGACGGAGCCGTGGTAGAGTTTGAAGGAATCGTGCGCGGAGAATCCGGCGGGCGCGCTACTCTTTTCCTCGAATACGAAGCTTATGAACCCATGGCGCTGAACAAAATTCGCGAGATCATTCATGAGTTGAAACAAAATTTTATGATCGATGGAGTAGGCATCGCGCACCGACTGGGACGATTGGAGATCGGTGAGACCAGTGTGGCTATTGTAGTAACATCAGCACATCGAGTGCCTGCCTTTGAAGCGTGCCGTCATGCAATTGACAGGCTGAAGACAATTGTGCCGATCTGGAAAAGGGAACATTTTTCCGACGGCTCGGTATGGGTCGAGGGGGAAAAGAATTCTTCCGGCAGCTCAGGATAACTGCCAGTAATTTCAATTTTTATCTCTGGCATGCCAATAAAGAAGCTAAATTGATGGGCACAGTATAGCCGATGGTGAAAAACTTTTTAGCAAGGACAGGAAGGGAGCTTGGCCATGTATCCGAAACACCACGACGACAGGCAAACGAATTCTGAACCGTCCTTCAGTATGTCCAATGAGGCCAAGTATCTCCGGCTTTTAGCGGATAATAAAACTACGATTGTAGTTCACCTCAACGGTGGCGAAGAGTTTCGGGGATATATTGAATACTATGATAAGCGCTTCATTCGCCTTACCAGGCGTGGTCAACCGAATCTTTTTATTTTCAAGCACGACATCAAATACTTATACGAAGAGAGCAATCTTCCTGAAAGACAAACCGCATGAAAGAGTTTTTAGGTGCAGCAATTCATATTGCACGCCAAGCCGGAACTGTTCTGCTCCCTTTCTTTGAAAGGCGTGTAGCGGTGGAATACAAGGGAGATGTTGACCTGGTGACGGAGGCGGATCGTGCCTCAGAAAAATTGATCGTCGACAGACTTAAAACCTGGTTTCCGGATCATGCAATCCTAGCTGAAGAAAGCGGATCTCATCGGGGAAACTCCGCCTATCGATGGTATGTGGACCCCTTGGACGGGACAACCAACTTTGCGCACGGATTTCCTGTTTTTGCGGTATCAATCGCTCTTGAAAAAAATGGTGAAATCATTCTTGGCGTGGTTTATGACCCGACTCGGGATGAATTATTTGAAGCCGAAAAGGGCGGAGGCGCTCGATTGAATGGAAAACCGTTACGAGTTTCTAATATCTCTCGTTTAGAGGAAGCATTGGTTGCGACTGGTTTTCCGAGCAAAAAGCGGCATCGAAATCCCAATATACATTTTTATCACCAATTCAACATGAGGACTCATGGTGTCCGGAGGCCTGGGGCAGCAGCAATTGATTTGTCTTATGTGGCTGCAGGGCGGCTAGATGGCTTTTGGGAGTTGAATCTGAATCCCTGGGATGTAGCTGCTGGCATGCTCTTGATTGAAGAAGCCGGCGGTAAAATTACGGACTTGCCGGGCGATAAATACCTCCTGGACGCAAGTAGCGTTGTTGCCAGCAATGGCTTATTGCACAACCAGATAACTGATTTGTTTAAAGAGATGCTTTCTGGAATTTATGCAGCGGATTTGCCGCCAGTTGCACTGCCCGATTGATTAGAATTCTTCATTTCATCCGTCATTATTTAGTTTAATATTCGCCAAAAGAAAAATTACTGCACCAACTCGCGGTGTTCTCCTTGTGTCTGGCTACTGTAGCGAAGGGAAGAATGGTGGTGGACCATATACCAATTCCCATTTTCCTTCTTGAAGATGTTGGTCGTATCCTGGTGTGATGAATCGAACTTTCCTGCTGATGCGCTATGGATCTTTTCTGTGCAGCAAACCCAAGCGACAGTTTCCTCCGCTTGCAGCGAACGGACAGTCATTGTAATTCTGATATAGCGGATGCTCTCAAATAGCTTCTGCCAGCCTTCGCGAACAGCATCCCACCCTTCCAGCATATCCCATTCAGGACGCACGCATCGTACCCAATCGTCGTGAAGCCAAAGAGCTTCCATTTCCTCCAATTTAAGGTCCTGAAGGGCTGTGTAAAAGTCCTGGTTGGCTTCCAATACCTGTTCTTCTGCGGATGTCATAATAAGTGAAAGGAGCATTATATCACTGGCATGCTGCCGCTCTAAGGTTAAGTATTCAATGACATACACAGGTGACGGATTGCAATTTTCTTCGCAACTTGAAGGTGAGTCCTGGGTTTATAATAATCATGATAGCCTTGTGAGGTAGGAGGGCACTATGAAAACATTGGCATGCATTATCATGATCTCGGTGGCCTTCACAGGCTATTTGAATGCTCAGGAAAAAAACGACGAGCAGAAATTTACCGTGAAATCGGGCACGCGCGTGCCTCTGGTGCTGGTGAACAGCGTCAGCACGAAAACAGCACAGGAAGGCGACCAGGTTTATCTCCAGACTTCGTTCCCCATTTTCACCAACAATCGAATCGTTATTCCAGAAGGAAGCTATGTAACCGGCACCATTACGGAAGTTACACGTCCAGGTAGAATTAAAGGCAAAGGGGAGCTTTACGTTCGCTTTGACACTTTAACATTGCGCAACGGGGTTTCTAGGGATTTCCGCGGTACAGTTAGTGCAGCCGATGGCGCTCAGGAAAATATAAAGGAACAAGAAGGTAAACTCGAAGGTGAGGCGACTAAGGGAGAGGATGCTGGAAAGATTGCAGGCACTGCGACTTCCGGAGCAACGATAGGCGCCATTGCTGGAGATGGCAAGGGGGCTGGGGTCGGCGCTGGCGTTGGAGCGGCTGTTGGTTTAGCGACGGTATTGCTGACACGCGGTTCTGAAGTCCAGTTACTCCGTGGTAGTTCACTGGAAATGCTATTAGATAGAGATTTGGTTTTTAGCGCGGAAGAGATTAATTTCCTGGGAACTGCCTCACCCGGTCCATTACCTTCACCCCCTCCGCAACGGCAACCCGATGGTGGTTGGATGAATAGAGGCTCGCGATTACCGTTTTAATTATTAAAACCTCCCGATTTCTGCTTCGCTAACTTTTCTTTTCTTCTTACGTCCAAGCCATTCCAGGCAGAACGATAGTAGATATGCACTCCCTTACGATGTATAATCTTCTGCTGGATAAGGAAAAGCATGTCGCGGGGACGCTCGGACACCGAAGGAAGCACATCCTCCAACCGGCGCGAATATTCCTTAGCTAGCATCCTCCATAACGTCGATGCGGCTGAGCGGTTGGTGCGAATGTTTTGTGAACGTGCTGGCTATACAACACAGCAATGTGAAGAAATTGGTCTTGCAGTCCGGGAAACGGTAGCCAATGCGGTCTTGCACGGAAACGAGTCTGATCCCTCAAAACGAGTGATACTAACCACTGAAGTGAAAGAATGTGGAGTCGAAGTTTCCGTGCGGGACCAGGGAAGAGGGTTCGATCCGAACTCAGTCCCCGACCCCTTGGATCCCCAGAATCTGTTAAAAGAATCCGGACGTGGAATGCTGATGATCCGGACGCTGATGGATGAGGTTTCGATTGAATGCACCAAGCAGGGTATGGAAATAAGAATGATCAAATATCTTACAAATTTGAGCGGAGGTGGAGCTAAGCATGAGCATGAAATCAAGTAGTCGGCAAGTCAACGGCATTACGATAATTGATATCAGCGGTCGGATAGTTTTAGGTGAGCCGACCAGCGCTTTGAGGGATCTTTTCCATAATTTGATACAAAGCGGGCAGAAGAAAGCCCTTCTCAATCTATCGGATGTTAACTATATCGACAGCTCTGGACTTGGAGCGCTAGTTAGCGGTTACACATCGTTTGCTGGTCAGCAAGGCGAACTCAAACTCATTAATCTAAGTAGCCGAGTTCATGATCTGCTGCGGTTAACCAAGCTTTTAACCGTATTCGAAGTTTTCAATGATGAAACCACGGCTCTTCAGAGCTTCAAGTAGTGCGGGGAAGAATTGTTTGTAAGGTCGCAGGCCATTTCCTTACATTTCTTTTTCCTAGCTTTCCATGTGAACATCATTCAGTGATAGCGCTTTTCACCGGCGGCTTCAGTTGCCGCCGGAAAGAGTGTTTTATCCTTTCATGTTTTTCACTCATGCATGCAAATGCTAAATATTCAAATACCTGCTTTGTCTGTGCGGGCGTGAAGGGCTATTGTCAATTTTAAGCCAGATCGGTGAATGGGCTCGCAGAGTGCTTCTCCCGCTTGGAGCAGGGGGTCTTTTTGCAGCGGCAATTCTGGATTCCACTTTTCTGCCATTTCCCTCCGGCGTCGATCTTTGGTTCATATCCCTCACTATTCTTCAACCCGCGCGGATGCCCTTTTATGCCGTTGTTGCCTCGGTGGGGTCGGTGATTGGTTCCTCGGTGCTATTCTTTATTGCTCGCAAAGGGGAAGAAGTTCTCATTGAGAGAAAGTTAAAGGATCACCGCGCTAATCGGGTCAGGGAATGGACAGAGAAATATGGGTCCATAGCCGTTTTCATCGCTGCTTTGCTTCCTCCGCCCGCACCGTTCAAATTATTCGTAGCGTCAGCAGGACTGTTGAAAATGCGCTATACGAAATTTGCCGTATCGTTATTAGTGGGGCGACTAGTCCGGTATTTCTTGGAGGGATTGCTCGCGGTTCGCTATGGCCGTCAAGCGTGGGATTTGCTATTGCGGGCAGGGCCGGCGGTGTTTTTTGTGCTGGCTGCTGGGTTTGCTTTGTGGCTGCTGATCCTATTCTTGAGTCGCAAAACTACACCAGCTGGAAATTAATTAAATCCCCAGAAGATCCCATTTTGCGTCAACCTGTGCCTTGGTCTTTGCATCCATTTTGATTTCATCTGGCCAGGGTCTGTAAAATCCCTCGGAAGGACCTTTCGTGGTGGCATCGATACCCATTTTTGAACCGTAATTCGGCAAGCGGCTGGAATGATCCAGCGAATCCACTGGCCCCAGCGTAAATTGGATGTCCCGCTCCGGATCAATGTGATTCAACGCTTTCCAAGTTACCTCGCGCAGATCACGTACATTGACATCGTCATCCACAACAACAATGCATTTTGTAAACATCGCCTGACCCAGCGACCAGATTGCGTTCATCACTTTTCGAGCCTGCCCAGGATATGATTTCCGGATCGCTACAATCATCAAGTTGTGGAAGATTCCTTCGGCTGGCATGTGCATATCCATGATTTCCGGCATCTGGAGTTTCATCAATGGTAGAAAAATACGCTCCACGGCGTTTCCCATAAAGTAATCTTCCATCGGTGGAGGTCCAACAATGGTTGTCAAATAGATTGGGTCGCGCCTGCGACAAACACAGGTTACATGGAAAACTGGATATTCGTCCGGCAGCGAATAATAGCCAGTATGATCGCCGAAAGGGCCTTCTGTGCGAAGCTCGGATAAATCGACGTAACCCTCGAGCACGATCTCTGCCGTCGCTGGAACTTCAATGTCTACCGTCCGGCAGCGAATCATCTCGACAGGTTTGCAGCGCAGGAATCCAGCAAACAACATCTCGTCGAGGTCGGGAGGAAGAGGAGCCATCGCGGAAAAAGTGACCGACGGATCGGTCCCAATCGCCACGGCAACTTCCATGCGCCCGCTCTTGTTGAGCTTCGTGGCACGGCGAAAGTGCTCGGCTCCATGCTTGTGAATTTGCCAGTGCATTCCCGTGGTCCGCTCGTCATAAACCTGCATTCGATAAAGGCCGCAATTGCGCTTGCCGCTTTCCGGGTGATGAGAAAATACGGTTCCAAATGTGATGTAGTGCCCGGCATCGCCCGGCCAGCATTGCAAGATAGGCAAATCGAAAAGAGAGAAATTCCTTTCCTCGACGACTTCATGAACAGGGCCGTTCTTAACGGTCTTGGGAATGAAGGAGCCTATCTCCGCGAGCCGAGGAATCATCTTGAGCTTTTCAAAAAGGCCTTCGGGTGGTTTCAAATGAACCAATTCCTGAATTCGTTGAGCAACATCGTCTACCGATTCCACCCCTAATGCGATTTCCACTCGCCGCTGAGAGCCTAAAGAATTGATCAATACCGGTATATTGCTTCCCTTAGCGTTTTCAAATAATAATGCTGGCCCGCCGAGCTTGGAAACCCGGTCGGTGATTTCTGCGATCTCCAGTATCGGGTCCACCTCTATGGAGATTCGCTTTAACTCTCCAGCTTGATCCAGCGCCTTGATAAATTCCCTCAGATCGTCGTATGCCAATTTACAGCCTTTCCGATTGGAAAAGTTTTACACTACGCCACCTGCCTAGGGGCCGTCCACCATTATATAGCTCATTAAATCACTAGAGAATCAACATGCAATCGCCATAGGAATAAAATCGATAACGATTCCGCACAGCACGTTCATAGGCAGCCAGAGTTATCTCGCGCCCCGCAAAGGCACACACCAGCATCAGCAGCGTTGTGCGGGGAAGATGGAAATTGGTGAGCAAGCCGCCGGTTACGCGAAACTCAAAACCAGGTCGGATAAAAAGTTCTGTTTCGCCACGCTCGGCTTTTATCCGTCCATTATTCTTTGCAGCCACGTGCTCGAGCGTGCGAACGGTGGTTGTTCCCACCGCTATTAGGCGTCGGTTCCCTCGGTTCTCTCGGTTTAAGCGGTTCGCCGCATTCGGGTCAATTTCGTAGAATTCCGGGTGCATCCGGTGCAGGTCGATTTTGTCCTCGTGGATCGGCTGAAATGTTCCCAACCCGACGTGCAAAGTGATCTCGGCCAGCTCGACTCCACGGGAAGCGATCATTTCAAGAATTTCGGGAGTGAAGTGCAGGCCGGCGGTTGGCGCTGCGACAGAACCGTTTTGCTTTGCGAAAACCGTTTGGTATCGGATACGGTCGTCCGCGGAATCAGGGCGGGAAATATAGGGCGGCAGAGGAATGTGCCCTAACGCCTCGATGGCTTCGGCTAACGCGATTCCTTCTGGAAAGCGCAGGGTTCTGAGACCGAAATCGCCTCTGCCGATGACTTCAGCTTCCAAGGAAGGGCAGGGAATTTCCGAGGGTCCGATTTCTACGTCCGATTTGTGAAAAATAATTCTTTCTCCAATCCCAACTTTACGACCGGGCTTGACTAAAGCTTCCCAAGTTCGAGGATCAAGTTGCCGGATTAGAAGCACTTCGATTTCCGATTTCAGGTATTCGTGCCGCGCTGGATTTGTTTTTCCGATTGGCTGCGCGGAAGTTCCTAGCCTGTGGCCAAAGAGACGGGCAGGGATGACGCGAGAGTTGTTTAAGACAACAAGATCGTCTGGTTGCAAATACTGCGGGAAATTGCGAAAGTCATCATCGATCAACCGTCCCGTTTCTCTATCGATCACGAGCATTCGGGATTCGTCACGATTGCGTGCAGGATGCTGAGCGATCAAATCCTGCGGCAGGTGATAATCGAAATCTTCTAAATTAAGCTGTGAATTAGACATTACATGCAACGGATTGAAATAATATCATCAAGCGATGCGGGGCGGGGTTAATGGATTTATTTGCATGGAAAGTTCCAAAATCTTTCCTGCTCCTTGCGCGAGCAGGTTTTCTGCGGTTTTCATTCCAAGGACTTCTGCTGCATGAATCGTCTCCATGCGATCGGTCTGCCAGTTTATCGGTGCGGACAACTCCGATGCTCGAAAGATTTGGGTTCCTTCCGGATGTACGACCACAGCAGAGATACGAATACGATCCTGCTGCTGTTGTGTAATAGCGGCGATGGGAATCTGGCAACCGCCACCAAGCCTGTGCAGCAAGGCCCGTTCCGCCGTGGCGCTCACTCGCGCCCAGCGGTCTTCCAGATGATTCAAAACCTGAAGTGTATCCTCATTATCTTGGCGAGCCTGCACAGCGAGCGCTCCTTGACCCACGGCCGGGCAGAGTAGCTCAGGAGTAAAATACTCCGTGATTTGATCTTCCAAACCCAGGCGGCGAAGACCCGCGGCAGCCAGCACGATGGCATCTGATTGTCCCTCGCGCAATTTACGCAGTCTAGTGTCCAGATTTCCGCGCAAAGGCTCAATCCGCAAGTCTGGTCTGATGTGCTTGAGTTGCGCAGACCTTCGCACGCTGCTGGTTCCTATGAGCGCGTGCATGGGCAGATCAGCGAAACGCTTTCCATAGCGGCTGATGAGAACATCGCGCTGGTCCTCGCGGCGAGGGATCGCGGCTAACACTAAGCCTTCGGGCATTTCCGTTGGGAGGTCCTTCAAACTATGCACGGCTAGATGCGCCTTGCGCTCCAGCAGGGCTTCCTCGATCTCTTTAGTAAATAGCCCCTTGCCGCCGATCATCGGTAATGGCTCGCTGCTGAGGCGGTCGCCGGTGGTTTTTACCGTCAGGATTTCCACGGTAACACCGCTCACCAGCCGCTCAATTTCTTGTTTTACCCAATGCGACTGGCAAAGGGCGAGAGGGGAACCGCGAGTGGCAAGGATGAGTTTTTGAGGTGACAATGAATTGCAGCCACGCCTAACTTTTTAGATTGAAAATCCTGCGGACTGTTTCGACCAGTTTTAAGCCGTCAGGGTGCTGCGCCAAAGTTTTCAGTTCCGTTACGGGCGAATGAAGCATCTTGTTGATCATGTGCTTTGTCATGGCCTCGACGGCCTCTCGCTGACTGGCGGACATTTTTCGAAACTCCGATTCCAGGCGCGTAATTTCATCCTGGCGGATTTTCTCGAAGTGAGCTTGCAGATCGACGATCGTGGGAACCACGTCCAGCGTTTTGAGCCGACGCATCAACTTCTCAACTTCTGCGTCCGTAATCTGCTCGCCGAGTTGAGCTTCCCGCGTACGTTCTTTCAGATTCGATTGGACTACGCCCTCCAGGTCATCAATGTCGTAAAGGAAGAGGTTGTCGAGTTTGTTGACTTCCGGGCTGATGTTGCGAGGGACGGCGATGTCGACCAAGAAAATAGGGCGGTTTTTCCGGTCTGCCAATAGCCGCTGCGCCTGCGACTTGCTGATAATAAATTCCTGTGCCGCCGTTGAGCTAATCAAAATGTCACACTGCGCGGCGTAATCCAGAAAACGGTCAAAAGGAATCGCTCTGCCCTGGAGTGACGCTGCCATTTCCTCGGCTCTTGAAGCAGTACGATTGGTGACCATGATTCCGGCTGCGCCGCTGTGCAGCAAATGCTTGGCGGCGAGTTCGCTCATTTTGCCAGCGCCGATGAGTAGAATGTGTTTGCCATCCAGAGAACCGAAAATCTTTTTGGCCAGTTCCACGGCGGCATAACTGACCGACACGGCGGAGGTGGCGATGGCGGTTTCGGTCCTCACCCGCTTGGCGACTGAGAAGGACCGGCAGAGCACTTCGTCGAGAATGCCTCCGAGGGTTCCTGCCGTGCGTGCGACGTTGTAAGCAGCTTTTACTTGGCCGAGTATCTGCGTTTCCCCGATAATCATGGAGTCCAAGCTGGAGGCCACCCGGAAAAGGTGCCGGATAGCGTCTTTCTGACGATATTCGTACAGGTAGGGCTGCAATTCAGCATAGGAACGATGCTTCAGTTCGGCGAGGAATTCACCCAGCCGCGGCCCAATGCCGCCGTCGTCGCGCTCCGCTAGGGCTAGAATTTCAACACGATTACAAGTGGACAGGATGTACGTTTCTGCAATGTCGGGCAAAGAGGTAGCTTGCCGCAGAGCATCCGGGAGCATTTCTTCGGCAATGGCCAATTGCTCGCGAACCTCTACGGGCGCCGTTTTGTGACTCAATCCTACGAGACAGAAGTTCATCAGTTATCTTCCGGTTTTTTGCCGGACACCTATTAAAAAAATGAAACGCTTGATGGCGTTTCTTATCGCGAAACAAACGAATGCAATCCAGTGTTCGTGCCCCAGGTTACCAGGATTGCTGCAAATCCAAGAATGGCAAAATATGCCGCTTTGCGACCACGCCACCCGGCGGACCAGCGGGCACAGAGCAGAAACAGGTAAATCAGCCAGGTGATGAACGACAAAGCGATTTTGGGGTCCAAGGGCCAACTCGGTCCCCAAACGGAACTGGCCCACACCGCGCCGCTCATGATTCCCAGGGTGATGAAAGGAAACCCGATGGCCAGAGATCGGTAAGCCAGGTCATCAATGGATTCCAGCGGAGGCATACGATGATAGAACGACCGGGGCTTTTTTGACTTCAGTTCCCGCTCCTGGATCAGATACATAATGCCGGCAATAAAAGTAAGGAAAAAAGCAGTGTAACCGAGGACGATTAGGGAAACATGAATATACAGCCACGCCGTGCGCAGCAAAGGAATTTCCTGCGGAACGGTATCCCCGTTCAAAACGGAAGTCATGGTCAGGATGAAAACCAGCGGGAAAACGAATACGCTAATGGAATGAAAGCGGTATCGCCAGTAGACAAACAGGAAGGCGGTAGCCAGAAGAAATGCCGCAAGAGACGCCGCTTCTTGAAGAGTCGTAATAGGAAAATGCTGGAGAGACAGCCCATCCTCAATCAGCGATACCAGATGAAAAACTGCACCTAGGCTGATGGCCGACAAGGCGATGCGGAAAACTTTTTCCCGGCGGCCGACCACGGTGAGCACTGCATGCAGCAAGCCCAGTGAATAGAGGGCTAAGGCTACAACCAACCATAAATGGGACATGTCAGATATGCCTCCACAGGCTCATCTATATTATAGCGGAATACTCAGTGCATTATATTAACCTGACAAATCTAGATCGGGCTGATCTCACGGCCATTTGCGCATCAGCTTTGTGGGTTGGCATGCGATTCTCCCCCCAGTTTGGAATTAATGGATTGCAGAATCTCAATTTGCCGGGCAAGGGCAGAGCGCAATTCAACCAGGTGTTGTTCTCGCATCTCATCGAGCTTGGCGTGCAACGTCATGATTTCCAGCTCAGCTTTGAGATTCACTTCGTAATCATGGTGTGCCTCCAAACGGTCCTTGGATGCCTGGCGATTCTGGCTCATCATAATGACGGGCGCTTGCAGCGCAGCCAGGCAAGACAGGATCAAGTTGAGGAGAATGAAAGGGAAGGGGTCAACGGCTGCCGCAGATTTGGCATTGAGAATTATCCAGGCGAACATCACGGCCAGAAAAAGGGTAATAAACGTCCAACTGCCGCCGAAGGAGGCCACATGGTCGGCCACTCTTTGGCCAAAGGTGAGTTGTTCCTCAAAGACCCGGTTAGTATCCTGGGCGACATGTTTTCTTCCGATGATCGATTGGAAGACCCGTTGTTCCCACTTGCCCAGCCGGTGAAGATAATCTGTTTTGTCTATGCGGTTCATGTCGTGCAAGGGATGCCTCCTCAAAAGAGAATGTGATTAAAAACGATAGTAATTCCTGGTGAAGGAAAGAACAAGTAATAGGCTGGAATAATCGGGAACGGTCTAATCAGCGCACAAAGATTGTTTCCTGCTGGCGGTGTTTTGCTCTCCCCTGAAACCAGTGCATAATACCGAGAGAGAAAATCACAGCCAACACGCGGCGTGAAGTCGTATGTCCACGCGCAAATTGGTTGTAGACCGCTCTAACCAGATGTCTGAGCCAACCACTCCACTCATGCGGCAGTACCGCGAGATCAAGCAAAAGTTTCCTCATGCCTTGTTGTTTTTCCGCCTGGGGGACTTCTACGAACTCTTTTTTGAAGATGCCGTGCTGGCTTCAAGAGAATTGCAGATTACATTAACCTCTCGCAACAAGGAAAAAGGCCAGCCCATTCCGATGTGCGGAGTGCCTCACCATGCAGCGGAAAGCTACATGGCGCGGCTCATCCAGAAGGGCTACAAAGTGGCGGTGTGCGACCAGGTGGAGAATGCCTCGCTTGCGAAAAAGCTGGTTCGCAGAGAAGTGACGCGATTGGTCACCCCAGGCACGGCTGCCGGCCTTCCCAGCATGTCTCCCAGAGACAATAACTACCTGGTGGCGGTTTATCGAGCAGGCGAGCGAACTGGTTTGGCGTGCCTGGATGTTTCGACCGGCGAATATCGCGCCACGGAGTTCGCGGGGCCAGATCGAGACTTGCGCCTCGCAGAGGAACTCGATCATCTCCGGGCAAAGGAATTGGTTTATCCAGCCACTGGATTTCCGCAGGGAAACGCAGAAGATCGTTTGTTGTTTGGCGAAACGAATGGAATGCACCAAGGTGTTGCGCGCACGCCGCTGGAGGATTGGGTTTTCGGTTATGACTATGCGCTGCGATTGCTGACGGGCCATTTCCACGTGCAGTCTCTGGATGGATTTGGGTTTGAAGGGAAATCAGAAGCAGTTTCCGCGTCGGGAGCCTTGCTGCATTATCTCAAAGAAACGCAGCAAGGAACCCTGGCGCACGTGGACCGAATCCATTTCTACGAACGCCAACAATGGATGGTGATCGATGCGGTGACGGTTCGAAACCTGGAGCTTGCAGAACCGCTGTTTACCGGCGAAGCGGCCGCTACGTTGCTTTCGACGATTGACCATACGGCCACCGGCATGGGTGCGCGGCTGCTCAAGTCATGGATGTTGCGACCATCGCTGGATCGTAGCGTGATCGAGGCGCGTCTCGATGCAGCGGGCGAATTGATGGCAGACCCTATCACCTTGGGCCGGATCAAAAAAGAACTGGGAGCCGTGTATGACCTGGAGCGGTTGCTGAGCAAAGTCACACTGAGCACAGCCACGCCGCGAGACTTGGCCGGGTTAGGCAATTCACTGGCGCCGTTGCCTGAAATCCGCAAATTACTAGCTCCGCTCACAGCTTTACGCCTGCGAGAACTGTGGGCGGAAGTGGATGAGCTGACCGATGTGCGCGAATTGCTCGCGAAAGCGCTGGCGGATACACCTCCGATCCAATTGAAGGAGGGAGGAATTATTCGCGACGGTTACCATGCGGAGCTAGACGAGTTGCGGGGTATGAGCCATTCCGGCAAGCAGACCATCGCGGCCATGGAGGCACGTGAGCGCGCGCAGACCGGCATTTCATCGCTGAAGATCAAGTTCAACGATGTGTTTGGGTATTACATCGAGGTCTCCAAACCAAACCTGCCGCTGGTGCCGGACCGCTATGAGCGCAAGCAGACGCTGGTGAACGCCGAACGCTTCACAACGCCGGAATTGAAAGAATACGAGCGCAAAGTGCTGGACGCCGAACAGCGCATGCAGGAGATCGAGCAGAGATTGTTTCTGGAACTGCGCGCCGCCGTCGGCGAGCAGGCCTCGCGCATTCGGCGCACGGCCGCAGCGGTGGCGGAAGCGGATGTGCTGTCGGGCTTCGCGCAGTTGGCGGCGAATCAGCGCTATTGCCGTCCGAAGTTTTCCGAAGACGGTGTGCTGGAAATCGTTGCGGGCCGCCATCCGGTGCTGGAGCGGCTGGCCGATCAACAGCAGGGCTAGCGGTTTGTGCCCAACGATCTGAGAATGGACTCCGATCAAGAACGCATTCAGCTCATCACCGGGCCTAACATGGGCGGCAAGTCGACGTATCTGCGCCAGGCCGCGCTGATTTCGATTTTAGGGCAAATGGGAAGTTATGTTCCTGCAGAAAGAGCTTTGCTGCCGATCTTTGACCGTATCTTTACGCGCATCGGCGCCAGCGATAATCTCGCGCGCGGCCGCTCGACCTTTATGGTGGAGATGACCGAGACCGCAGTGATTCTGAACACTGCAGGGAAGGGGAGCCTGATTATTCTGGATGAAATTGGGCGCGGCACGGCCACCTTCGACGGCCTGTCCATCGCCTGGGCCGTGGTGGAGTATCTGCATTCCAAGAGCGGGGCGAAGGCGCTGTTCGCCACGCACTATCACGAATTGACGGAACTGGCGGACCATCTGGCAGGAGTGAAGAACCTTCATGTGTCCGTCAAAGAGACTGGAGGCGACATCGTCTTTTTGCGGCGCGTGGAGCCGGGCCGCGCGGACCGCAGCTATGGCATCGAGGTGGCTAGGTTGGCTGGCCTGCCGATGAGTGTGATTGAGCGAGCCCGCACGATTTTACGCCAGCATGAGCAGAGCGAACATAAGTTGAGCGACCATCTTTCCCCCGGAGCAAGCATTCCTGATACTATGCAGTTCACCCTTTTTACCCCGTCCTCTCACCCTGTCTTAGAGCAACTCTGCCAAGCCAACCTGGATGAAATGAAGCCGATTGATGCGCTGAACCTGCTGGTGGAATTGAAGAAGAAAATAGCTGACGATTAGCTCAATAAATCCATGATAGACAAATCAAAAGATTAGATCTCGTGGAGTGGGATTCGAATCTATAGTCTTTAATATATGGGATTTTATTTAATGTTAATAGAGGGTCGCGGAATCATGAGTTCCAGAATTCTGCGCCAGAAGCTCTTCTTTTGAGGAGAAAGCATATCGCGCACGTAGCCGGTGGCTTCCGCTGCGGAAGCGGTCATGCGCTCCACGTTGGCTGAGGATTGAGCCAGAGACTCCGCAGCCGCATTGAGATTTGGGTCGTCTGCGCGGCGCTGCAATGCCTGGGCTGCTTCTGTCGAAGCTTCGAGAAGTAGGCGAGGCTGGTCGCCTAACTGGTTCGCCATGTTGGCGACAGCCTGGGTGGAGTCCTGAACGCCCGCGAGCGCGTCTTTGGCTACAAAAAGCATCGCTTCTGTAGCAGTCGTCAGGCGTTCGGTTCGCTGATCCATTTTGTCAATTAAGCGGCCAAAACGAATGGCGTCAATCGCTGCCGCGCGAGTGAGCGCCTTGATGTGACTCGCCGTATCCCGGTAATAACCCCTCTGCTCTTCCATGACGGAGCGAGCCAGGAGCATGGTTTGGCGCGCTTCCTGAGCAACATCGAGCGCGGACAGATGCTGTTCAGCGAAACTTGCCGACGCTTGGTGCAAGATGTATGTGATCTGAAGGCCGATGATGCAGGCAAGCAATAATAAGCCCGTCAGCAGGCCACTGCGAAGGTAATACATTATTTACGGAGTGGATTGTATTGGAATAGTACGCGAAATCAGCAAACGATTGACATTGGGACTTGAAGCGGTGGAATAAGTAATGTCCAGATTGATTCCATCAATTTCCGCTCGTTCAGCGCTGCCGCTGCCGGTGGTGGTGGGGCGCACCTGCAAAGTGCTGCTGTCGCAGGTTGCCTTACTGATACTCAGAGAAGAGCCAGAGCTTGAATAGTTGGATAACGTTGAAGACATGGTGCCTGTGTTGACATCAGTCGAAGAAGTGGCCGACCAAACAGTGAACAGAGAGATTGAGCGACCGGAATTGCCTTGCTCTCTTGCGCGGATTCGCAGAGTGGCAGCGGTGACGGTGTCGACGTCGGAGGGACAGGTGAGGGCAAAGTAGACATCATTGGAAGGCGTGGAAAGGTTGTTGGCGGAAACGATGACTGTGCCATCGGGACTATCGAGATCGTCATCGACTTTGGACCAGAGCGGAGCGGTGGTCCAGGAACCGGAAGCACCGTTGACCAGGCCGAGATTTTGTACCAATCGTTGTGAGAGAGTTTACATCACAACTTGTGGTTGTGAAACTGTTTTCCAGACAGGGGTATA
>Ga0156170_1153_pt2 | contig 18625 bp, 17 predicted proteins | sample RifCSPlowO2_12_FD_107823 | JGI IMG/M metagenome (GOLD analysis project Ga0156170, IMG submission 107823) | Acidobacteria bacterium RIFCSPLOWO2_12_FULL_54_10
CGCACCGCATCCCGGAACGCCAGAATCGCCATGGCATAATCGGACTGTTCCAAATAGGCGATGCCCAGCGCGTTGTAGGAGTATGCGCCATCCGGGTCCAATCGCACGGCGCGTTCCAGCCTGTCCGTCGCTTCCGCATACCTTTTGTCAAAGATCAGCGACCTGCCTTCGCAGAATAGTTCCCGTCCTCCCAGCAGCATCGATCCTGGAGTTAGTTCCTGAGCGCCCCGAAAATGCAGCGCTCCGGTTATAAAGTCCGCGCGTGTTTGGGGAACCTGGTCTCCTTCGAGATACCGCAACAGGACCTGCTGCCCCCTGTCCTCCAGCGCCACGCGCAAACGGTTTTCCATTTGCAGATATTCTTCTGGCGTCCGCCTCTGCTTCAATCTGCGCAAAGCCTCGAAAGCATTGTCCGGCTCATCGGGCAACAGTCGCCCTGCCGCCAGCGCATTCTCATATAACTCTTCGTCGCTGTCCTCTGACGTTGTCGTTGCATCCTGCGGCCCCGCGCCTTGCACGGCGCGAGTAATCGCCGTTTCGCTTGCCGGCGTCAGCATTTCCGCCATCAGGATGCCTTCGTCCGCCACGCGGGCCAGCTGCGGGTCGCCCGCAAAGTTCACTCTTTCGACAGGGTGTTGCTGATTTCGCGTCGCATCCCGCACCTCGTCGCGGACGTATTCGATCACTTCGTTCACGGACACAATCCCGTCCTTATTTGCCGTGTCATGCAAATCAGCGTCTCCGTTTAGTCCTCGCAGCAGGAAATAGGTGAACGCTCCGTGCCCGCCTCCGAAGCGCGCTCCTTCCAACGAGAATTCTTTCGGGCGGCTCGCCAGGAATCCGAACAGCTCTCCCTCCTCCTCGAACAGCGCCTCGACATTCCGGTTCACCGCATTATTCTTGATCGTCCCGATAATTCCGGCCCGGCAAACGTCGATATAAATCATCACCCGTCCGACTTTGCTCAACTGTTCCCGCATCAGATTTTGAATGTCCGCCATCGGCAGCCCGGTGCTGGCCAGGTCTTGCGGATCGCTGTCATGGGTGACGATGAAGGCTCCGGGTCCGTCCGCCGTTTCCGCCACCGTTCCATGCGCGGCGATAAACACGATCACCGTATCGTTCTTGCCTGCGCGGGCTTTCAGGAAGCTTTCAATGCCCGTGCGGATCGCTGCTGTCGTCGCCTGTTCATTGGTGAGCAACGTGATGTTTTGCGGCGGGATGCTTCCCCCGCGCGGGCTTTTCAGGTGTTGGTCAAAAGTCTGGGCGTCGGCATGGGCGAATTGCAATTGCTGGTCATCGGAAAGTTTTTGATATTTCGATATGCCGACCAGCAAGGCGTAGGTTTGCCCGGGTCCTTCTGCTTGCGCTGGCGGTTCGTCGGGCGCAGCTTCGTGCACCAATTGCCGAACCCATTCCTTGCCTTGCCACGCTTCGGTCGCTTGTTCAAACTCCATTGCCGCGTCGGTGAGTAAATTGTACTTTTGCAATACCGTCGCCCGCGCCAGCCGCGTTGCCGGGTCCTGAGAATTGATGGCCAGCGCCTGATCGATCGGCCCCAGCTCCTCGCGCAGCGCCCGTCGCTGGTCCTCGGGCAGGGAATTCACCCGCGTCTCGAACGATCCCTCCTCGGTTGCGGAAGGCGCTAGCGCGCGCGTTAACGTGTCCCCGAAATGATACTGGCTCGCCGACGGACTCCGTTCCAACTGCGGTAGCAGGCAATATTTTACTTTGGTTTGGTTCTGAAATGTTCCTTGCAGCACGCGCAGTTGCGCGCTCTCCAGCACCACCCTGCCGCCTGTTGCCAGCGTTTGCGACGAATTGTCCGGGCAGAATAAAAAGAATACGCTGCCTTCGTCGCTTTGCAGGGAATCACCGGTAAATAGCATATCCCCGGCTTGCGCTTTCAGCGGCAGCTCATTGCCAGCCCGCAGCACCCGCGCGCCTTGCGCAGACAGCACGATACCTACCGGCTGTTCTTTTTGCTGTGCGTTCAGCGAAAGTACACCGGCCAGCGCCGCGATGATGACTTGCAGCCACATACGGCTTTATTCTACCTCAAACTCCCACAATTCTTTGCCAGTACTGAAGCCCTATCAAGCTCGATTCTCGCTTATGATTCCGCAATCCGCATTCTGTGCTTTGATTTTTTCCGCAGCATGACTAAACTACCCTTGCGTATGTGTATTTCCACTTCATTCAGAATTTTCATCTTATCGTGCATTTTCGGGGTTTCCTTTGCCCAGGCGCAGAGCACCCAGGGATTAATTTCCGGCCAGGTGATTGATCTGGAAACCGGCGCACCCATCGCCGCCGCTGATGTCGTCTACCAAAATCTTGCCGCGGATTCTTCCTCCTCGGTTCGCGCCGGCCCGCTCGGATTTTATATTCTTCCCTTGCTTTCTCCTGGTACTTACCGCATCCGAGTCACCGCATCCGGTTACCAAGCCCAGGAATTGCAAGAACTGGAACTTGCCGTCGCCGCATTTCTCGACATCAATTTCCGCCTGCGTCCTTTGGGCGATGTCTGGGAGCAAGGGCAATTCCGCAGCGTTTTCCTGCCGGGCACAAGAACGATCCTCACCTTTTTCGGTCCCGACGTGGACACGTCTCATTCCAGTTGGCTGGAATCCAATCGCATCGCGGGCGGCGGCCTGGAGTCCTCGGTTTCTCAAGTCATTGATGCTGCCCAGGTCCGGGAGTTGCCTCTGGCAGGCCGCGATGTTTACACCTTGCTGGTCACTCAGCCGGGCGTGACCGCCGATTCCGCCACGGCCAGAGGTTTAGGGCTTGCCATCAACGGCCAGCGTCCTTCCGCCTCCAACTTCCTGCTCGACGGTTTGGAGAATAACAATTATCTCGTTACCGGCCCGCTCATGGCCGTGGCTCCCGAGGCCATTCAGGAGTATCGCGTTTCCACCAGCAATTTCACCGCCGAGTACGGCCGCACTTCCGGCTTCCTCGCCAACGCCGTCACGCGCTCCGGCGGCAGCCAGTTGCATGGTCTCGGATATTTTTATTGGAAGAACGAGGATCTCAACGCCAATGATTTTCAGCGCAACTCGGAAAATATTCCGCGCTCGCCGTTCAAGGAATCGCAGCTTGGTTTTTCTCTCGGCGGTCCGTTACGCTCCGGGGTAACTTTTTGGTCAGCGGCATTCGAGTCTCTGCGCAGCCGGGGTCGCGGCGATTCGGAAAAGATTATTCTTCCTACCACTCGCTTTATTTCGGCCCTCACGCAACCCGGAAGTCTCTCCCGCCGATTGCTGGAAACCTATCCCACGCCACTGACCACCGAGGAAAACCGTCTGACGGCGGAGACCACGGTTTCTCCCACCGTCTCCGTAAATCGCTTGCTGGCCGTGCCTCGCCTGGATATTCAGCCCCCGGGCAGCAGGCATCAATGGATGGCCCGGCTGGTCATCGCCCGTCTGGAACGCCCGGATTTTGTCTGGAGCCCGTACAAAGACTTCATTGTGCCGCTCGAGCAGAACACGCTGGGGCTGGCCCTGCGCGCCGTCTCCCAGCTCACTCCAAGCCTCATCAATGAAGCGAGAATCGGCTGGAGTTCCGACGACCTGCATTGGGACCGCCCTCACCCGGACGTCCCCGCGCTTTCTTCCGGCGACGGCGTTTTGCTGCCCGGCAGCTCTCTGTTTTACGAGTACCGCAATCGCGGCAAAAATTTGGAGTTGGTGGAAAACCTGCTGTGGGCTCAGGGACGCCACATCTGGAAAGCCGGTGCTGGCGTGCTGTTCCGCAATCTCGATGGTCATCTCACCGCCGGACGCGATCCCTTGTTCACGTTCCGCGATAGTATCGACTTCGCTCTCGACCGCCCCAATCTGTTGGCCGCTTCCATCTCGCGGGAAAAATTCCCATCTCTGTTTACGCCCGATTACGACCGCGAGTATCGCAACCGTCAGTTTTATTTCTTCGTTCAGGACAGCATCAAGCTGGCTTCCAGAATCGGACTAAACCTCGGATTGCGCTACGAAAGTTTCGGCGCTCCTTCAAATACCAGTGCGGTGAAAGATGGCCTCGTGAACCTCGGCAGCGGCGACAGCCTTGCCGCGCGCCTCGCCGCTTCCCGCATGGTTTTCCCAAGCGGTGACGATCAAACGCTCTACGACGCCGACCGCAACAACTGGGCCGCCCGCTTCGGAATGTCCGTGAAATTATCCGAGTCCGGCAGCGCCATCTTGCGCGCTGGTTATGGAATTTTCTACGACCGCCCGTTTGACAACCTGTGGCAGAACCTGCGCAGCAATAACATCCTTCTTTCCAAGTTTTCCATCCAGGCCAGCCGCACCGACTATTTGCAGCCGGTTGCCAATCTCCTGCCCGCTTTTCAGGGCAGGACGTTCGCCCAGGACTTTCCTAATGTCACCATGTACCAATCGGACGTTCGCGACGCTTACGTCCATAGCTATTTTTTAGGCCTGCAGCATCAGTTGACCGACTCGCTTCTGCTGGAAATGAGTACGCTGGGTTCCATCGGCAAAAAGCTGCTTACCTCCGATTTCGTCAACCGTCCCTTCAGTACCCAGATCACTGCGACTTCCTTTGCCTCCAATCCGTTCGGTCGTTTTACGGGCATTCTGCCGGATGTTTCCTACCGGGGCAATCAAGGCATCTCCGACTACCGCGCGCTGACCTTCGCGGCTCGTTACCGCAATCCGCGCGGCCAATTCCATCTCTCCTATACTTGGGGTCACTCGATCGACAATCAAAGCGATCCCTTGGCGGGTGATTTCTTCGATCTCAGTTTCACGCGCATCAGCGCGGGCAGCGGCTCCGCCACCAGAGCTTCCTTTACCCGCCAGTTCGACAGCCGCTCCGACCGCGCCAGTTCCGATTTCGACCAGCGCCACAATCTGGTTTTTTACTCCCTGTGGCAGCTCCCGTCGCTGTTCTCTGAAACGCGCGCCGGGGTCCTCTTCCGTAATTGGAGCGTCTCGCAACTGGCGGCTTTTCGCTCCGGCTTCCCTTACTCCGTCCTGGTGCCCACCCGCGTTGCCTTCAACCAGCCTTATCTCGTCAACAACCGCGCCGACCTGCTCAATCCCTCTGCCGCCGCTCCTGCAAGATCGCCCGTCGCCGGAGGCGAACTACTCCTGGATCGCACTGCCTTCCGCGAACCCACCGTCGGCGCCGTCGGCAACCTGGGCCGCAACTCGTTTCGTGGTCCCGGCATTTACAATATCGACCTTTCTCTCAGCCGCTCGTTCGCTCTTTCCTCGCTGCCTCTGCTGCGACGGCTCGGCGAGGCCTGCTCGCTCACTATCCGCCTGGACGCCTTCAACGTCCTCAACCACGCCAACCTGAATAACCCGGATTCCTTGCTGACTTCGCAAACCTTCGGCGTGGCCAGCTACGGCCGCCTCGGACGCAGCTCCGGCTTCCCGGCCTCCGCGCCGTTCGTTGAAACCGCCCGCCAGTTGCAACTGATGTTGCGCCTTGGGTTCTAGACCGTTTTCAGAATTGGTGTCGAGCGAATCAGAGCCGCGCGCGTAAGCAAGCGGGCAGGTCTGGTAGCCACGGCACGCACTTTGTGCCGTGGGCTTTTCTCTTGTTGTTGTCATCCCGAGTGAGCGCAGCGACGAGGGATCTGCTTTTCGGTTTTACTCATGTACTTCATCCGAGCCTGTGCGAGTACCTCCTGTTTTTCGTCAGGGCACGGATTCATCCGTGCCGAAAAAATGCTCCAAAGATTTCTTCCTCACTGCCGTAGGCTTGTCCTGAGCAACGTCGAAGGGCCGGAACGCAGCGACTAGCGGAGTGAAGCTTCCATTCCCAGTAACACGAATTGCGTTTTTTAGTCGCTTTGCTTTCCTGGGACCACACCAGCCGCAGCCCCAAGTCTTGCAATAGACACGAACAACACGATGCTTCCGCAATCAATTGTTGTTAAGGTTTGTCTATCTCAAACAAACAAAAAGGCTTATTCTTATTATACCTAACTTCATTACTGCAAAGGCTATTTCTTCCGGCAAAATATTGAAGATTATAGGATGAAATTGCACATTACCCGTGCTTGTGTCAAAAAGTTGCGCACCATACTAAGCGCCAGCCGATTCCCAATATGGTACAAACGTCATGTTCCTATTTGAGGATACTTGGGCTATTGATTTGATTTATCAAAAGTTGTAAATTTCCAATTGGTTCTCAATTGGGAAGAATCATGCAAAGAATCCTAGGTTGCGGGGCATGAGAATCCTAAATACTGTTTATTGATTCTGCTTCGTATAGGAAGCGGATGCGGGTATGATGTAAAGAGAGATAAGGGCAAGTATGCGACTAATGAGACTCATCCGATTAGCAATCGCTTTGTCATTCTTGCTCCCATGCTTGCGGGCGCAGGCGCAAACGCCCGTTATGAATCCCTACGGCGTGGTGAATGCGGCAAATAGCGGGGATTCCTCCAGCGCTCTGATAGCAGTCCGAGGTTCTATCGTCTCAATTTACGGAAACAACTTTTCGAGTATCACGGTTTCGGCTGATCGTTTGCCTCTCCCCTCACAGCTGCCGGGCACAGCAACACAGGTGCTGTTTGGCGGCATCGCGGCTCCTCTGTTTTATGTCTCTCCGACCCAGATCAACGCGCAGGTTCCCTTCGAGCTTCCGGATGGCGTTTCAGCGGATGTGGTAGTGCGGAACGAGTATGGGGACAGCACTCCTGTGGAGGTGGCCCTACTGCCCCAGGACCCAGCGATTTTCTTCGTTTCTAAGCAGGGATTGCCGGTTAACGCCTCGAATCTCATCTTTCCGGGAGACGCCATTATAATTTGGGCTACGGGACTGGGATCGGTGACACCTTCGGTGCCTTCTGGGCAACCGGGTCCAGCCTTCCCGCTGGTCTCGGTAAACAGAACACCTCTGGTGAACGTGGGAGGCCGGGTTGCCAGAGTGGATTTCGCCGGGTTGGCTCCTGGCTACGTGGGCGTCTACCAAATTAATGCGGTGGTTCCGGAAGACTTGTGGAGACCGACCTTTGATGTCTCGTTCCTCGCGCCCTTGCTCCGTGCGCCGATCGTAGGACCAGCAACGGACAGGGTAGACGGTGCGTCTGGACCAGTCGGACCGGTTGGACCTGCAGGAGTAGATGGCGCAGTGGGTCCAGTTGGACCGCTCGGGCCAGCGGGAGCGGTCGGACCAGTCGGACCGGTTGGACCTGCAGGAGTAGATGGCGCAGTGGGTCCAGTTGGACCGCTCGGACCAATCGGACCGGCAGGACCCCAAGGGGCTCCTGGCCCCGGTACTTTTACCCGGACCACAGCAAACGTAAGCTCCACGGATAATGTCAATTTTGCTGATGTCACCGGTCTGGTGTTCGCGGTTGCGGCGAATACCAGTTATTCATTTTTTTGTGAGATGTCCTACACCACAGTGGCAACCACGACGGCCTTACAGCTTTCCATCAATGGCCCAGTTTCGCCAACGGCCATGCGCTATTCCGTCCTCACATCCACCACTGCAACGGCAATGCACTCGGCATCTCAGACGGCTTACGACACGGTTACAAATCCGGCAACCGGAGGCGGTGCTACGGCGCGGCCGGTCAGAATCTCCGGAACTCTTGAAAACGGGTCAAGCACCGGAACCATGGCTATCCGGTTAAGAACCGAGATTGCATCTTCCGCCGCCACGGTGCTGCGCGGCTCGTTTTGCACGTTCGTTACATATTAAGGCCTATTTTCTTTACGTTATGCAGAATCCTGAGGAACAAGCCAAGCTGCTCAAAATCGTGCTTTCGAACTGCGCATTAGACGACGGAAATCTTTATCCTACCTACAGAAAGCCCTTTGGCCTCATCTTGAAAGCAGCCGAAACAAAGGAATGGTGGGCCTGGGGAAACTTGCACTCCCCGTTTTTCCTACCAATCATAACTTGAGGAGTTCGGTCCTTGTACACCGTGTTCAGACTGCCGCGCCGTATCGCCTCGACCTCCTGCTCCAATTCCGCACCCAAGACCTGCAACTCGCACCCGCCGCCACTGAGGCCGTCCTCAAAGGCGAAACCTTCTCCGGCCAACTGATCCGCGGCTCCGACTCCCTCCGCCTCGTGCCCTGACGCTCACCGTACCCCAATCGTCACCGGATTGCTCTGCATGCCACCGACGATGACTTGCACCGCAATGTCATTCCCCGTGCGCGCATTTTGCGGAATCCTCACGTTGATCTGATTCAACCCGGCGCAGCATCCCGCCAGCCCCGCAAACTCCGGCTCAACTTCAATGCCGTCAATTTTCACGGTCACTGGCGCAACTGCGCGATGCGGCCCCGCGCCGGAGTTGCCCGGAATCACGCCCGTCGCCAGCGGCGGCGTCACCGCTCCCAGGCCAGTGGCGAAAATAATGACAATCTCATTTCGCTGGGCTGGCTGCGACGGGCTGACGAGCGTGCCCGTGGCGTGAATAATCGCCCCCTGCCCCTGCCCATCCGAGCTCATGGAGAAGATGCCCGGCGCGATCGAACTCACAAAAACTGTCTCCAGCGCGCTCGTCTGCCCTCCTGCAGACACTTCGATGATCGCAGTAGTCCCTGCCAGGTTCGCGGGCATTTGCACTCCAAGCTGTAGCGGAACAGCATAAAATATCGGCACCGGCGTCCCGTTGATTTTCACCTGCGTTCCCGCCATCGTTGTGCTCAGCTTGCCGTCGCTTTCGAGCGTCGGATTGCATCCCTCAAAGGCAAGGCACGTCCTCCCATCCGTCAGATTCGTTCCGAAGACGGCTGCGATGGAACCAGGCGCCACGCTGGTGCCCGCCGAGATATAGCTGGCATTGTTGATCACCCCTCCGGCCCCCACCGACGGCACACCCACCTTCAGCGTGACAGGAATATCTCGCGGGCTGTTGAGTGCATTCACGCCCGCCGCTGCCGTGATCCTCACCGTTCCGTTATAAGTTCCTTTCGGCAAGCTGGCGGCATTCGCGCTAATCGTGATCGCGGTCGGCGCGTTGCCGATCGTTGGGCTGACCGAAAGCCAGCTCCCGCCTGATGTCGTCGTCGCCGTCGCGCTCCAGCCCAATGTTCCATTTCCCGCGTTGCTCAATTGCACTGTCTGCGCCTCAGGATCGCTTCCAGCCTGTGTGAAAAGATTCACCTTGTCAGGATTCGGAGAAATAAACGCGCCATTGCTCACCGTCATCAGCACCTGCACCAACCGCGTAAGCCCCGCCGTGTCGGATACCGCAATCGTTCCCAGGAAAGTCCCCGGCGTCATCCCGGACCCATTGGCCGTGACCGTCAGTACCCTCGGCGTGATGCTCTTGCTCGGAGTTACTGCCAACCAGTTTTTGCTCGCGTCCGGTGTAATCGCTGTGTTGAATTCCAGTTCCCCTGCGTGGATGCCCAGGGCGAATACATTTATGCTTTGTGGTGCTGCCGGTCCGTTCACCGGCGCAGTGAATTGCAGCACATTATTGTTCAGCGTGATCTGCCGGTCGCCAAATACCGTAACGCCCACCGGAACCACCAGCGGGCTGTTCGCTGCACCTGTTGCCGTGACCCTTACGCTCCCGCTGTAATATCCTGGCGCCAAACCTTCCGCAATCACCGTCACTGTCAGCGTAGCTGGCGTTGTGCCGCTCAGCGGGCTGACGGAAAGCCAATTGATCCCCGCTGGCGTTACGACCGACGCAGATGCCGTAAAGTTCAAATTCGCACCCGTGCTCGACAGTGCAAACTGCTGGCTGCTCGTCGGTGTCCCAAACAATATCTGGAATGCCAATTCGTTCGGACTCGCCGTTAACGATGGCGCCTGCCCCCACGCAGACGGCCACGCTGCAATGGCAACGGCTATAACGACGCAAGCCATCCGCAGCCTCATCGCAACCGGTTGTTTCTTTGCTTTGGTGGTCAACGACAACAACTTGGCCCTTCCTCTCGTGCTCCGCACACGCGAACTATTTCCCTGTTCTAATGCTTCCATTCAATTGATACTTTCCTCCGTCTCAAAACGCAAGTCCGTTTTTATCGCTCCATCCCCGCTGGGCTTCCTCTCGCCATCCTCACCCTTCAGAAAAACCATCCGGTCGGCCAGAAAATAATTCAGCACAGCACACAATATCACCGAGCATACGTTTGCCAACAGCGGCCTGACCCCTAGCTCTCCCGTGAGCGCCAGCATGATAATCAGATTTCCCGCCATCGAAACCAGACCATTAGCGATATGAAATCGTATCAAGGAACTCCAAAAACTGCCGCCATTTTCTTTTCTGTCCCTCCATGTCCATCTTCGGTGCCAGAAAAAATTATGGAGTATCGCGGCTTCCACCGCCAGCGCTGTAGCAGCCAGGTAGTGCAGGCTCATCACGTGTACGAGCAAACCCAGAGCGCCCAGTTGCACCAGGAAGCCGAGCAGTCCCACTGTATAGAACTTTATCATCCTCATCAGATTCTCTCTTCCCTGTATAGCGTTCGCGTATTCCGCAGGACAGAAATGATTACTACGACCATCATCGCCGCTGCCCCAATGCCTCCCGCAAGGTCAAAAAACTTAAATGTCTGTCCGAAAACATGAGTCGTCGGATAGAGCAATGCAGCCGCGTTGCCCACGGCCAGCAGAATTCGCAGTTCCGTCGGGCTGAATTTCCAAAACGAAAGCCGGAAAGTCCCAATCGTATACGTCGCCAGGTAGGAATCAATCGACAGCAGATAAAAACTCACCAGTATACCCATCGCCGGCCACGCGCTCATCTGCCCGGAGATCGCCAGCCCCCCGATCAGGAACAGGGCGCTGATGGAATCCACGATGTGATCCACATAGAATCCGTAGCGCGGCCTTTGTTGATTGCGGTATCTCGCCAGCGTGCCGTCCAGGCTGTCGCCAAACCAGTTCACCGCCAGCCACACGTTCACCGCCAGCAGCAGCCACGGCCACCGCGCTGACAGTGCGTAACTCGTCCCAGCCAGCAGCATGGCCGCCAGGCCGAGCAGTGTCAGGTGGTCGGAGTTCACCCGCTCGGGCATGCGCTGCGCCAGCCACAGCAGGCAGCGCTTTTCGACGCCTGCCAGCAGGCTCTCTTGTTGTCGTTTCGCAATCCGGAATTCCGTTCGTGATGGAGCAATGGTTTGCGTGCTCATGGTCGTTCCTCCTTGTGGTTTTCCATTTCGTAATCAAAATAATCAATCTCCAGCGTCGATCTCCCGATCAGCGCCACATCGGTCTCGCTGCGATGCCGCACCGGCAGCCAGTAATCTCCGAACTTGGCAAATTCATGGATGAAATGCGTCTTGCGGACAAACACAGACGGCTTCACTGCCGGCTCGCCTTCAATGCGCCGCACTCCAAAATCCTTGTCGTCCACCCAAATCGTCCCGCGCAGCAGGTAGCGGTTCTCCGTTCGCGGTTCCACGGCGAAGACGTAGGCATGCTCTTGCGTGTCGTAACGGCTAAACGTGAACTTGTAATTGTGGCGGTTCATCGAAACTTCTTCGCGCGCTTTCCCGCACGCATTCTCCTGTTCCGCCTCCATCAGCTTTGTAAACACGCGCTTCTCCACCTGTTTGGAGCCGCCGCGCTCCAGGACCTGAAATTGCTTTCCCTCACGCGCGGTGTATTGTTCCTTTACCACCAGGTAATTCCGGTCTCCGACCGCGCCGCTCGCCACCGCATACCGCCGCCGCGCCTCGTAATTCCCGAGCGTCTCCATCTGCCGCACCAACTGCTGCTCCATGCGCGTGATGACCTGCTCGGGAGCCAGCATTGAAGAACCCTGCACGGACGGTCCCAGAGTCAAACTATTCAGGAGCAGCATTGCTCCATAGATAAACCACTTATCTCGTCCGGCGGTTGCCGTTGCCAGATGTCGAGCGATCTGTCGAAAGATTTTCATTGCATTGTCACCTCCATCAGTTATTGCACCCCGGTTATGGTGCGGTCTGATCCTTCCGCCGTTCAGCGCGGTAGATCGTGGGATGGCCCGCAGGCATTGCCGCGCCAATACCGGCTCCAATGCCGCCGATCCATAAGGGCACCGCAACAAACGCAGCAGCCAATGCTTCGCCTTGTGACACATCCAGCCCGCCGCTTGCATACATTGCACCGCCAAGACCCACCCCCACACCCGCTCCCACCATCAGGCCCCTCAATGCATTTTGTCCGCGACTGCGTCCACGCTCCTTTGAACTGACGCGAAACACATCCCCGCGCTGGATCGTCACCGCATCCTGGTCCGACTGGATGGTAATGTCTTCGTCCGACACGCTGACGAAGGTTCCGTTCTGTGATTTAAGTTTCTGGTCTACCACCTGAATCTTTTCTCCCTCGCGTAATGTTTTCAGGTTGTCCCAGGACTGCTCCGGTGTCTGTGCTCCAGCAAAGCTCGCCAGCATCAAAACGCTCAGTGTGCTTAGTAGTAAACGACGCATGTTATTCCTCCTTTTAATTAAAGACAAAGTCGAATTGCCAATGCTCCCATCCCCGAGCTACGGTGCGCTTTGGTCCTTCCGCCGTTCAGCGCGGTAGATCGTGGGATGGCCCGCAGGCATTGCCGCGCCAATACCGGCTCCAATGCCGCCGAGAGTCGGCACCATATAAGCCGCGACTTCTCTTCTGTTGTGGCTTTCCGCCTCCGATGCTCCCATTGCAGCACCTGCACCTGCTCCTACCACCAAACCGATCAGCGTGTTGCGTAGGCGTTTGTGATGTTCGCGTGAACTGACTCGCAACACATCCCCGCGCTGGATCGTCACCGTATCCTGGTCCGCTTGGAAGGAAATCTCTTGGTCCGTGGCGCTAACGAAGGTTCCGTTCTGTGATTTGAGTTTCTGGTCCACCACCTGTATTTTTTCTCCCTCGCGCAAAGTTTTCAGGTTGTCCCAGGACTGCTCCGTTGTCTGTGCTCCAGCAGCAGTCGCCAATAGCAAAACGCTCAGTGTGATTTGCATTAATCGACGCATGTTATCCCTCCTGTGAATTGAAGATAAATTGGCTACATTGTGATCCATAGTTCTTGAATTCGTAAACATTTCTCACTCCCATCCGCTCTTCTCTCGCTTACCCGCGTTCCTTCAAAATTCCGCGATCACGCCGACCCGGTACTCCGGGTAGTGCGCTGTTCCGTTTTTGAATGACAGATTGTCCCGAGCCTCCACGCGCACCCCGAACCCATGCCCTAACCAATAATTCGCGCCTCCGCCGAACGTGACCATGTGGTCGCTGATGTTCCAGCCCTTCGGCGAAACGAACGAGTAACCGCCGTTGATAAAAGGTTCTAGCCGCGACAGACTCCCTGTGAGCGGCAGATTATAGGAACCGAAGAGAGCGACGTTCGTTTGTGCTTCACATTTTTCGCAGGAGAGTTTCCCCCGGCCTCCGAAATCCATACCCACTCCAAAGCCGTTGTTCAAAAGAAGCTCCCCTCCGCCCACCACGGCGTTGTGCTTGTTCGTAAAACCGGGAATTCCCTTCGTGCCGTTTCCGTACATCAAATACGCCCGGATCGGTGACCGATCCGCCGCTTGTTCCTGCGCCTTTGCGATTGTCGTCAGTGCCATTACCATCGCGATCATCAATACTGTGCGTTTCATAACTCCTCCTTTTGACTTCAGAATGGGTAGTTTCTAGTTGCAGCCGACATCTTGGGCTGTTGCTTCGATAACCAGACAGCGACCTTGTCAGCGGTCTGATCTGCCTGCGTTTTTACCTGTATTTGAGGCTGTAATGGTTCTATTGATTTCGGCGTCTCACTGGTAACTTCGCTTATCACATTTTGCCGATTAGGATTGCGGTAGAGCATTATTTCTTCGGATGAATCAGAGTCCAGCGCACCGGCTATCACTCCAATCACTGGGCTGGCTATTAACACGACGGCTGCGGCTGCACCAGCTTCACTGGAATTAATCTCCTCCACCATTAAACCGCCCATAACGGTTCCCATGCCCAAGCCCTTGAGGGCATTCATCAATCGTTTGCTCTTTCGAGAAGTGACTTTGTACACCTTCACTCGGGGAACCTTTATTTGCTGATTCTTCTTTCCGCCCACCTTCACAAAAATCCCTTCTGACGACACGCCTGCGAATTTTCCGTCCACGATGCCATCTCTATATATGGCTACTCTGATGCTTTGTCCCGCTCGCAGCTCTTTCGTCAGGTTGCTCCAGTCCTCTTGCACAATTCCCTCGCTAGTCTGCTGTTGTGTCTGCGCTCTTGCCATTCCCGAACATGCCATCACCACTGCGATCATCATCATTGCCGTGCTTTTCATAATTCCTCCTTTTTTATTGAACCGGAATGCGGGCCTTGCCACATCCCGGTCCCAGTTGTTTATTGCCATCCGCAGCACTCGCATTTCCAAGGCTGCAGCCACGAGCGTTTCTTGAGCAGCGTTTTGCACCACGGACACATTCTGGTAATCATGGTCTTGCCTCCTTTGCATTTTTATTTGCCTGGAGGCCGTGCTGCTGGCATTGCCTCCAGGCATGATTGGTTCAGGGTTGTTCTGAGCGCTCATCGCCCCACGATTCCAACCTTGAACAAGATCAAATGAGCCGTGGGATTGCAGCAATCGTCCCCTCCCGGCCACACGTGATCGCGCATCTCCAGCCGTAGCGCGGCCTTCTGTGTCATCCAGAAGTCCACGCCCCCGCCGAAGTTGAACAGGTTCGCTGTGCCTTCGCGGAACGCTAGGGAATGTCCCGCCGTCACGAACGGAACCACCTTCTGTTCCTCTCGGCCCGTGAAGAAGTGATAACTGCCGTTCGTCGAGAGCAGCCCGAAGCCTTCCCCGAAGCTCTCCTTCGGGAACAGATACCCAACGTCGGCACCGGCTCCGAAGCCCTTGTAGAGGAGCCCCTGGCCCCCGCCGCCCAGAAACTGGATGCGGGCGCCCTCCCCTTCGGCCCTCGCTGTCCCGATGCCGTAGTTCAAATGAACCATGGCTTTCGGGGGTTGATATTCCTGCGCCTGGCCCGTAGCCGGAATCAGCGCAGCCAGCAATGCAAAACCTAACAATCGTTTCATTGGTTACCTCCTTGATTTTGGAATTTGCGCCGCTCCCTGCCGCGTCGGCCTTCTGGACATCGTTTCTGTTTTCCATTTCCTTTTGCCTCCCCTCGCAGTTCGCGGTACGGCGCCATATTGCTCCGCTTCGGGAACGCGCTCAATGCACCCGAGGTAAGCCCTGGCTAAATCCTCAATGAATTGTTTGTGGATAAATAACTACTTTATATTGTTATGGATACGGGCAGGCTCTGCGTTCTGAACTGTTTATGAACTGTGGCTGAAATCTATCCGTACGCGGAATTCTCGCGTCATAAACGATGCTGATTCATCGATAGGTGACACCCTGCCAAAGTGCTATAATTCACCCCGAACGAGTCTCCGCAGAGAAACGGCAGATCGTTATGGCAGAACAAGATGAATCGTTGAAACTACGCTTTGCGTCCTTCGAGCTGGACCTGCGCGTCCGCGAGCTTCGCCAGGACGGCCGTCTCATCAAGCTTCAGGACCAACCCGCCAAGCTGCTGGCCCTGCTCGCTGCCCGTCCTGGAGAGTTGGTGACCCGCGAAGAAATTGAAAAGTCATTGTGGTCCGACGACGAATTCGTCGAATTCGAGCACAGCATCAACACCGCCGTGAAGAAAATTCGCGAGGCTTTGGGGGATGATCCGGAAAAACCGCGCTTCGTTGAGACACTGCCGCGCAAGGGATACAGGTTTATTGCGCCGGTCGAAAGGCTGAACAGCCACCCGCACTTGCAGCCGGTCGCATCTTCGCCCGACCCTCCGAGCCAACCAGTTCCTTCAGCGGAAAACAACAACCCCCTGCCATATGCAGAAATAGTTATTCCGCCTCGCGAATTGGAATCTACTTCTGCGCACCACCACACCATCATTCCCCGCGCAACAGCCCGATTCTTTTTCCTGCTGATCCAGATCGGCTATCTCGTCTTGTATATTTCTGCCTTGTATTATTCCGACGACATGGAGCGGGCTTTCGACCGCATTTTGATGATTCCCAGCGGCATTTTCATGCCGGTCGCTATCGTCGCCGCCATGTGCGGCATCGCGTTGCGCTTCTATCTGCTTTCCTCGGTGGCGCTCGATCATCCGGCGGCGGGCTATAATTTCCGCAAATTGTTTATTCCTCTGTTTCTGCTCGATCTCTTCTGGGCTTTGTCGCCGCTGTTGCTCGCTCGATTGATGGGTATTGGCTTGGCGCTTGGCTGTGTTGCCGCGCTGGCTTATTTGCCTTTTTCTCAGCGCACGCTGGTTTTGAACATTTATCCTGCAACCCTGGCAAAGGCCTGATCGTTACCGGGTATCCGCCATGTCAATGAGATTCGCCTTCCGCCTCTTTTTCCTCTCCACATTGTTCTTGCTCGCTTCCCATGCACATGCCTCTTCGTTGCAGACCAAGACCGTTTCCGCATGGGAGCATTACATCCGGCTTACGGAAGAAAGAATCAATTCCGAGCTGAATCAGAAAGGGAAATACCTGGCCTCCGATTTTCTTGGCTCCGCTGACTCCCACCAGATCCGCAATCTTCTGCGCAGTGGGCAGATTCATATTCAGAGGATGAAAACTTCCGACGGCAACGGTGGCAGCATGGAAGTCGATGACGGCATGATTCACCACTGGCTCGGGGGCATTTTTGTCCCGAATGTGAAGTTGGATGAGTTATTGCGCTGGTTGCAGAACTACGATCAGCACCATCTTTATTTCCGGGAGGTGGAGGCCTCCCGCCTGCTTTCTAAAAATGGCCCTGAGTTCCGCATTTTTTTCCGCCTCCACCGCAAAAAAATCATTGACGTGCGCTACAACACCGAGCACACCGCCATCTACCGCCAGCGCGATCCGGCCCACGCCTCCAGCCGCAGTTTCACCACCCGCATCGCGCAGCTCGACGATCCGGGCACTCCCGGGGAGCGCGAAAAACCGGTGGGCGATGATAGCGGTTTTTTGTGGCGGTTGAACAGTTATTGGCGCTTTCAGCAGGTGGATGGCGGCGTGTTCGTCGAGTGCGAATCCGTGAGCCTCAGCCGCGGCATCCCCTTCGGCTTCGGATGGATCATCAAAGGCTATGTCGAATCCATCCCCCGCGAATCGCTCCAAAACACGCTCGTGTCCATCCGCGAAGGCATGAAGAAGAACTTGTCTGCACAAGATTCACCGCTCGGACAAGCAACATCTCCTCGGCAAGTTAGTCACTAACCCGTGCCTATAAGCGAGTTGAAAATTACTTCGTAAAAAATCGAGGGAAAAACCGTGGAAACCACCAGACGATATTCGGAAATTTATGGACAGCAAAGCAAGAGCAAAAAGGCCGAAGCAGAATGAGGACCGCACCGATTTACGCGGTGGTCATTGGAATATTACCCGTCATCGGCGTCACTTTGGTTTTGGGTCAAGAAGAGGGTTTGGTTATCGGCTTGGTTGTCGGTCTGATTCTAGGCGCGGCAATCTATCAATGGTGTTTTGACAGTGGCCTTAGAATGGTCTTAGATGCTCAAAGAACCCTCGTGGCTGTTGACACTGAACAGAACACACGGAAAGTTGCGGCGCTATTAGAAGAAAATCGAGATGGCCTGAAAGAACGGTCGCAGACAACCCAACAATGAAGGTCCCAACTGGTCAACGTTTCGTCATCGAAACCGTGCTATGAGGAACACGGGGACAGACGGGACATTTCCCACCATTTTTCTCTTCGGGAAATCTTTTACTTAGTTTCTGCTTTGTCAGCAAGAGCGAAGCCGATGCGTTTTTTAGATTTTCCCGGCGGATTGATGAGCTGTTTGACGATGAAGTACACTGCGGCAAGTTGCTCGCCGTGTTCCGCTTGTTGGCGTTCCAGATTTTCCATCTTGCGGGCTAAATCCTTGTGGGTCGCCAGCATATTCCGCAGCGCGATGAACGCCCGGATGATCAGGATATTCATCTGCGCCGCCCGGTCGCTATGCAGCACCGAAGACAGCATGGCCACTCCCTACTCGGTAAAAGCCAGCGGACGGTATTTGGGATGGCGCCCGCGTCCTTTCTCTAAGGTCACAATTTGTGACCTTAGAGAAGTGGCCTCTTCTCTGCTCAGTTGGAGCATGAAGTCCTGGGGAAAGCGGCTGAGATTGCGGCGTACGGCTTGGTTGAAGACTTTTGTCGGGACCTGGTACAGCTTGGCCAGGTCGGCGTCCAGCATCACCTTTTGTCCGCGAACGAGATAGATTTTCCGCTCAATGATTTCGATGGGCACAACGGATTCGGTTGATGGTAAAAGTTTTTTAGGCACTGTATGAGTTATCGATTATTTAAGAGACAGAATAACAGTTGCATATCGAGGGTCAAGGCATTCAAGGTCGCAATTTGCGACCTTAGAGCGGATAGCCACGGCACGAATTTTGTGCCGCAAAGTCCCGAGCCTGCCGAGGGGTGGGCTTTTTCTTTTAGTCGTCATCCCGAGCGAGCGAAGCGACGAGGGATCGGCACTTATACATCTCATCTGCGAAATCTGCCTGCCCTGAGCTTGCCGAAGCGCGCTTTCCTCGCGGTGGGCCGTTGCTTTGATATTTCGTGATTAATTCTGAGCCGCACGCGTCAGCAAGCGGGCAGGTTTTGTCAGGGCACGGATTCATCCATGCCGAATCATGCGTTCCCCGCGAGGCGACCATCGGGAGCCGAGCAC
>Ga0156170_1046_pt1 | contig 18492 bp, 17 predicted proteins | sample RifCSPlowO2_12_FD_107823 | JGI IMG/M metagenome (GOLD analysis project Ga0156170, IMG submission 107823) | Acidobacteria bacterium RIFCSPLOWO2_12_FULL_54_10
AAGCGGTTCGTCAATTGCGATATTTGATGTTTACAAGATGCAACCGGATGAATCCCGCGAAATAATTCTAACTCGCAACAGGAATTCCCCGGCTGTTGTTCGCGGACAAATCATTTACCATACCACAGAGCCACAACCGCGAATCGGAGATGTGTCTAAACGGGCCTACAGCTTTCATATCGACGAATATATGGATTGCACCAGAGGCCAATCTATCTATTTTTGGCTTGATCCTGATCATCCGCCGACCTCAAGCGAGGTGGAAACCAGTGTGGAGCGGAGGTAATTTCTGCATTTCAAGAAGCTCGCACGAGTTCTTTGAATTCAACTTTCTCGGAGGAAATTAGCTTCTTCAGCGTATCCCTAAACAGGTAGGGGTTGTCGCGGTTATTAAACCGCCACTCAAACTCATCCAGATAGGCATCCAAATGCTTCTCTCTGATTTTATGAAAAGAGCCAATGATAGACCGCTTAAACAAAGACCAAGCATTCTCAATGCTATTAGTATGAATATCCCCGCGAACCCATTCTTCTGCACTATGATTTACGCTGTGATGCTTATGGGTATTTGCCAAGGAGTTATATGCGGCCAATTCATCCGTGAACACTTTGGAGCCTTTCTCGACTCGCTCTCTAACGATGCCGGTAAGAATCTGACGGCTTCGAGTTGGAATCTTTCGAGCCTCGAACTTCCCGTCTCTTTGCAAAAGGCCAATGACTGCTTGCTTGTCCCACGGTTGCCTCTTTCTCCGCTTGTCATAACGACCACCGATGAAAGTTTCGTCAACTTCAATAGTGCCATCCAATTGTGGTTTGATCGTTTCTTCTTCGATGGCCTTGCGGATACGATGGCAGAGATACCAAGCCGTCTTGTAGCTCACCTTCAGCATTCTTTTAATCTGGTTAGCCGATATACTTTTCTTGGAATCCATCATCAAATAGACAGCGAGAAACCATTTCCAGAGCGGCAAGTGGGAATCGTGGAAGATGGTTCCGCTAGTTACGGAGAATTGGTAGCGACATGAATTGCAGTCGTATTGATCGCGTGCCTTTTTTGTTGAAACGCTTTTTGATTCACAGCGTGGGCATTGGTTACCTTCTGGCCAACGAAGTTCGCAGAGATAATCCCTGCAAGCATCTTCGCTGTGAAAAGTGTCTGCCAGTTTTACCAAATTCATTTCATAGGTGATCGCCATATTATGCCTCACAGAAAAAAGAAATTAACGGAGATGACGGACAAGCAGGTGCTTCGGAAACTATTTCCAAAAGAAATTGTGAAGGAAGTTGAAAAGACAATCTCGGATTCTGATAAACCGAGGAAGCGGAAGAAGTAACCTTGTCCATGACTAAATACTAACAAAATGCTTAACGGGTGTCAAGTAAATAATCACGGAAGAAAGTGCTTGACAGTTGGTGAGGCAAACCGTAGTGTATGAAACCATAATAGGCTCTCACTGAGCGATTTATTGAATCATCTCGAATGGTGTTTCGCAGCCAGAGGTGCAAAACGAGGAGAAGATAATGACGAAAAGCATGTGCTCAATTGCGTTGCTATTGTTCACTGTATTGACTTTGAACGTGATAGCGTCAAAGGTTTACGGTCAAGGCGACCAAGATATTTCCAGGAAGTTGGAACTTCTCAATGCCTATCCCGACATGATTGTTGTAAACGGCAAGATTCACACCATCGACAGTCAATTGACCGAAGTGCAAGCGATGGCGGTAAAGAACAGCCGGATCATTGCTCTTGGGACAAACGATCAGATTCGTTTTCTGGCAGGCCCTAAAACCGAGGTCGTGGACGCTAAAGGCAGAGTCGTGCTGCCTGGGCTGATCGATGGGCATACGCACCCGCATCTTTGGGCGATAGGGCACTGGCTGGGCGCCGAAGGCGATATGATTGCCCAAAAATACAATGATCCGCAATTGAAGATCGTTCTTGCCAAAGGACAGGACGGCGCGGACCTGCTGCGATCGCTGGAGCGCGTAGTTCGGGATACGGCGCAGCAACGCGGACAGGGCAAATGGATCTGGGCGTATTTATTTGCGGGCAATACCGGCATACCCGGAAACCGTCGCGTGTTGAAGACGCTTTTTACACAGCAAGGCGGCGGAACAGGAACGATCACGCGACAATATCTGGATTCGCTTGCGCCGAATAATCCGCTGATTGTGATGTCCAACGAAGCCATCGGGCCGGGAGCCCATAATACGCGGGCGAAGGAGCAGATGATGGCGATATTAGGCCAGGAAGAAGACGGGCTGGGTGCGCGCAATCCGATGACCTACGATATTCTCTTCCGCGGCCGCACGGAAGAGGCTTTGGATTTTCTCAAAAGAGAATTGTTGTCTTGTGTCTCTGGACAAGGTATCACTACTTTTGGCAATCACTACTACGGCACGCCATCCATCATGAATATCTACAACAAACTCTATCAACGCGGAGAAATGCCGGTTCGCTGGGCATGGTGGCAGGGTGGCGGCAGCGCTGGCGGGCGTTTGTCGGAAATGGGGGCTGACGCAGCTAAATTACAACCGCTATATGCGGATCTATTCTATGAGGATTTGGGCGATTTTCGCGGCATAGGCAACGACTTTATATGGAATGCGGGCGTTTCCAACGAAGGTTGGGAAGGCGGACTGACCTGCACCAAGGCCAAGCAGCTTCCGGTCATCCCGACCGATCCCGTGGTACGCGATGCCGGTGTTCGTCCCGACTGTGCCACGCCGATTGATTACGAATCCAAAAATGGCTATCAAACTGTAAAGGCGGCTTTGCAATCCGGGCTGCGCATCGGATTCATGCACGGCTACAGCGATGGCACATATGATGCATTGTTTCATATGCTGGATGAAGCTGTATCATCCGGGAAAATGACATTGGAGCAGGTGCGTTCATTGCGGATCAGCACAGAGCACAATCCCATCATCCGCCCGGATCAGGTCACGCAGATGGCCAAGTACAACATGATGCCAGCGTTCAATGGCTATCAGGTGCAGGGAGATATAAAGGGCGGAGCTTTTATTAAGGTTCACGGAGAACAGTACATGAACTGGCTGGCGCCGATGAAAGGCCTGGTGGATGCCGGCGCTCATCCGGTGTTCAATACGGATGCACACGTTGGCAAAGTTCCGGTCGAGTACAAGGACATGGATTATCCGGAACAATGGGATGGAAACATCTGGGGATACTTGGAGTTTTTTGTGACGCGCCGCATGCCGCATGATGGCGTAACCTATGCGCGGCAGGAAGCGCTGGACCGGGTGACCTTGATGAAAGCGGCAACGATCTGGGGAGCGGAACAACTATTGAACGAGAAAAACATCGGTTCGCTGGAAAACGGTAAACTCGCCGATTTCATCATCATCGACAAGGACTATTTCACGATTCCAGAAAATCAGATCGGCACCATTAAAACGCTAATGACCTCGACCGGGGGCAAAATCGTGTTTAAGGCGTCGAATTATTAGATTTTTGTTGATGTGCCAATAGGGAATTTGAAGAACTGAAAGGAGAAAAATGGGAACGCGCACAGCTTCCATAGTCGCGCTTGTTTTAGCTCTTCTAATTCATGTATCATGCGGCTCGCCGCCTCCGCCGCAAACTACCTGGGTGCAGCCGGACGACCAGAAATTAGAGTGGTTGAATGTAGCTGAATGGGAACCAACGGATGGTGCATATCGTCCTGTGCGAGTCCCAAAGCAATGGCGGGATCAGTTTCCAGAACAGACCGCAAATCAAGCTTTGGCCCCGGCTGATGTCGTTCTGCGTATAGCTACCAATGCGCAGAAGATTTCGATGCGCATCAGCGTTCCACCACCGGACCGTCCAGAGGGCGGACAACAACAAGGTCAAGGCCAGCAAGGAAATCCGCAGGGTAGCCCGCCTAGGCCTCAAATTCCCAGGGCGACTGCTTTTGATGTGTACAAGAACGGCCAATATCTACGCACGGTGGAACCTTCCTCTGCACCGGGAGTTCAAGAGGTGGCCGTTTATGATGACCCTTCCGGCGCCAGTGTGGAATTGGCTGTGTTGTTTCCTTACAGCGGGTCATTCCTAGTGCATGGAGTGGGCATCACGGGTGGATCTGCATATGGTCCTCCGCCGCATAAAGGCCCGCGTGTCCTTTTCCATGGGGATTCCATTACTCAGGGCGTAGGCACCGCTCAGGCTCGAGGTAATTATGTTTGGGTGACTTGTGAGCAATTGCGCTGTGAGCCGATTAATCTGGGGTTCGCCGGCAGCGCTTGGGGTGATAAGCCCGTTGCGGAATACATTGCCAGCCGGAACGATTTTAATGCTGTTGTGCTGGCGTTTGGAACCAATTCCTATCGCCGTGCGAGCGAAACACCCGCACAATTTTCGACTACTTACGAAACATTCGTTAGCACGATTCGCAAAACTCATCCGCAGACTCCAATTCTTTGCATTACCCCTCTGTGGAGAGCCGCTGATACCACGGGGGAGAAAAACCAGACGGGATACACACACCAGCAGTATCGGGATGCCGTCAGCAGAGCGGTCAAGAAGCTCCAGGCATCGGACCCGAACCTCTATTTACTGGATGGCAAGGAACTAGTTCCGCAAGAGTTGTATGCTGCTGATGAAATTCATCCGACCGACGATGGCGCTGCAATAATGGCTGCTGCTGTTGCGGAGGCGCTGAAACCGCATTTGCCAGGGATGCAATGAGAAATCAATTTCTGAGAACAAGAATTAAAAGCAGACAAAAAGAAACCGATCCGCCTAATTGCATCCATCCCACTTGATGCATGGAGAGCTTCTGAGGGCCGGAACGCAGACACCACAATTCCCAACTGTGCAAGAGAACGGGTGGCACAAAAGGAATTGTCAACCAGGGTTTTCCTATTAACAATAATCCGAGCAGAAGTACATACAAACTTGCCTGAGCGATCCAGGCATTTCTGCGTGATGCAACAGTGGCAAGCTCTGGTTTACGAAAAGCCAGGAGGGTTTCCAGCCTGGCGTGAACAACGGTAATGGAGACCCCGCTGTTGGCGGCGCTGAGCAGCCATATCCAATATGCGGATTCATCCCATTGCCCCTTACCTGCTAGATAGGCGAGCAGCGAAGATGAAGTTAATCCAAGAGCTACTGCAATTTGAAGGAACGGATTCCGTTGCCGGTTGTGGACCGTAAAATAAAGGGCAACCAGCATAAGAACAGATGCGCCCAAAGCTATTAAAAAAAGTGGTGCGAGATTAAGAACAGTTAGCAAATTTGCGCCTGATACGGCTGCGATCAGACCATATGCTATCAGTGATATAAGCGCGCTGTTTCTCAAATTGTGTTCCTCAGAACTTATTGCGACGGCAGGATTAGTACTGCCAAATTTCGATTTGGCGGAATGCGCCCGCCAAAAATAGAGCAAGGGCTCACGCAGAAGAAACACGGCATATATAACCAAAGCGGCTGCGAGTGTGCGCAGATTCATCCAATTTCCGGCGACAAACATACCCGCCAGAAATGGCAATGAAACCATGCCCCATGCTCCATGCTCTCTCGGAAACATGAGGCGATTTCGAGAGGCTTTCGATGGACGGTATTGATTGCCGGAAATAGAGCGGCTATCGGGATTCTGCATAGCGTAGTCTTGAGATGGCTGAAACATTCCGCGATAAAGATACAATACCGCAATCATGCCACTAGATTTACGGGCGCATTCGAAAGAAATCCCCGGATATTATTCATAGTTGTTTCGAGGATGCGCTGGGTTGCCTCGCGGCTATTAAAGGCATTGTGAGGAGTGAAGACGACATTTTCATGTCTAAGCAGCACATGATCGCGCACAATTCCGCGAAGCACTTCAACAGGTTGTTCTGAGCGAAGCATTTCCTGCTCCTCAGAGATGTAATGCTCCCCCTCCAGCACATCGAGACCTGCACCGGCCAGTTTCCCGCTGTTCAAGGCTGCTAGCAACGCATCGGTATCCACAAGTCCGCCTCGTGCCGTGTTGATCAGCAATGCTCCCTGCCGCATGATCGCAATGCGCCGAGCATCAAGAAAATGATGGGTCGATTTCAAATAAGGAAGATGCAGCGTCACAATGTCTGACTGTGCCAGCAGGTCTTCAAGGGAAACGTACTGGAAGCCCATGAGTTCGGCCAGGAAAGAATCCTGGCGGACATCCGTTGCGAGAACCTGCATGCCGAAACCTCGCGCGATTTTAATCACATGCAAACCGATCCGTCCCACGCCAATGACCCCGATGGTCTTGCCTTTCAAATCAAAACCGGACAGACCTTCTCTGGAAAAATTTCCACTGGTTACACGGACGTACGATTTATGGATGTGTCGAGACAAAGATAAAATCAAGGCAAAAGTATGCTCGGCAACCGTGTTTTCTCCGTAGTTCGGAACATTGGCAACCTGGATGCCACGGTCTTTGCACGCTTCCAAGTCTATATGGTCAAACCCTGTTGAGCGGGTGGCGATCCACCGGAGCCGAGGCATTAGATTTATAGTTTGTCGATCCACGCGCGAATAAATAAAAACTGACAGCAGTTCAGTCTCGCTGATGGTTTTCGGGTCCACTTCATGAATCTTGCAATTCGAAAAAGTGACCTGATGTGCTGGGAGATTTTCCTTTAGAAATGGAATCTCCCAATCATTCACTTCAAGAATACTTATCTGCATGGTTCACCTAAATGTCCGTATTCTGCGTAAGTTCTATCTTAACTGGATCAATCTGTGAAAGAACCGGGATTTTGGTATTTGATGGAGTGAATTGATTGGTTTAAAGAAAGGTGAAAAGCTTGAGAAAGCTCAGTTCAATTGATATTTTTTCATCTTATAACGCAGCGTATCCCTGGTAACGTTGAGCAATTTTGCGGCATGCGTTTGATTGCCGGAAGTCTTGGCTAGGGCTCGCACGATCAGGTCCTTTTCGTTTTCTTGGAGAGATATCCCCGTGTCCGGAATATCGATTCTTTCGACTGGAGAAGTAATTGTCTCATAACGATTCAGAGAAATCGGGAGGCTGGAGACGCGAATGTGGTTCATATCCTCAAGAATCATGGCGCGTTCAATAGCATTGCGCAGTTCACGCACATTCCCCGGCCATGAATGGCGCAGAAGAAGTTTCTCCGCATCGGGAGATAAACCTTGAATCTTTCGCCGGAACTTGTGGTTGTAGTGGGAAATGTAATAATTGGCGAGCGGCAAGATGTCCTCGGAGCGCTCCCGCAGCGGTGGAATGTAGATCTGGATTACATTGAGCCGGTAATAAAGGTCCTGGCGGAAAGCCCCGGCACGAACTGCCTCCAGCAGGTTTCGGTTGGTGACAGCAATGACCCGGACATCTACGGAGAAATCCTTCACGCCTCCGATCCGCCGCACTCTTTGATCCTCGAGCACACGCAACATCTTGGTTTGCAAAATCAATGGCATTTCGCCGATCTCATCCAAGAGGAGGGTTCCTTTGTCTGCCAGTTCAATCAGCCCTCGCTTTTGGTTTTTGGCATCTGTAAACGAGCCTTTTTCATAACCAAACAATTCCGCTTCGAGTAATTGTTCCGGGATGGCGGAGCAGTTAATGGCTATGAAAGGCTGGGCTTGGCGCATGCTTTGATAGTGGATTGTTTTGGCGATCAAATCCTTTCCCGTGCCGCTTTCCCCTTCAATGAGAATTGACGTCGCTTCGCTGCTCGCCACCTTGCGGACAAATCCAAGAATCTGACGCATTCTAGGGGATTCGGTGACGAACGACCGGTTTTGAGGCTCAATCTGTTCGGTAACATCCTTGAAGGTAACAACGATGCCATCCAGTTGGCCGCTTGGATTTTGAATCGGTGATGTGTGAATGATGGCCAGGCGTTCAGCGCCGTCCGCCGTATGGATTCTCACCGTAGAATTTGCGCTACGATGCATCGTGGTCAATGCAACCGAGAACCCGCATCCCGGCTCGCACGTACCGCACCGAAATACCTCCGAACAATGCCGGCCCACAATGAATTCAGGTGAAAAGCCAAGGATTTCGACCGCAGCACGGTTTACGCCCGTGATGACCAAATCCGGGCTGTACGTCAACACGCCATCAGAGACGTTATCAAGCACAGCTTGAAGAGTGGCCGCATTGCTCCATAACTCGTCGAATTTAGCCATTATTCATTTACTATACCACTGATGAAAAATGAATGTTCATTTGCCTGGCGTTGGTAAATTATTTATTGACTTGCACCTAGAGCGATAGAAATATTTTTCAGCTTTATGTTCTCGGCAGCCGGACGCTGTAAAAAAGAGGCATGAGCGATCCTCCCGTAGTAGATGCAAAATCGATCTTTCTATAGACAGAAGGACGTGTGTTTTTTATCGGTTTCCTCGGTTCTCTCGGTTCCTGCGGTTGCCTTGGGAATACAGTACGCGCCCAGAAAGCAGATTTTTGAGCAGAAAGCCTATGCTACTGGAAAACTCTCGCATTTCTCCAACCAATTAAGTATGCAATTTCCAGAGTGGTGAACCTTTGGAAAAATATTGCCGCATTGATCACGTTCTTATTCCTCGCCGGCTCAGCAGCCGACGCGGCTGGTGGTGGAGAACGTGGGGGGAGTGGAGGCGGAGGTTCGTCTGACGGCGCGGGGGGATGATGGGCGATTGCTGAGCGGCGATGGCGTGGTGAATCCGGTGGTGGTGAAGTGATCAGCGGCGGCGGCGGGAGCGCGCCGCAGGATGCCGCCGGGGTGTACACGTCGAATGATGGAGGAGCGTCGGTGGTGGTGCCGCCGGGAGCGCTGACGTTGGGGCCAGAACCAGGGGCGAATACGGTTACGGCGACGGTTACGGGGTTGGCAGGAAGTCCTGTGACGTTTGATGCGACGGGGACGGCGAGTCCATTTGCCTATTATCGCTTTGAAAACGGGGCAGCAGATACGCTCCCATCGGGAATCGGCACAATCTTGGATTTGCTGGGGAACGCGAGCAATCACGGGACGCCTTCGGCGAGCGGGCCGACGTATCGAGGAACCGGCTTCCTGCCGGTAACAACGATTCCACAAAGGATGGAGTACACCAGGGGACGGTGTCAGACACTTTTCCGGATTTGCCCAACAGCGTTGGCTGGACACTCTCGGGACGAACGGGCTTTGGATTTACGGGATTGCTTGATGAGATTCGATTCTCGGATACGGTGCTCATCCCGTCGCAGTTCCTGAATTTGCAGCCGGGCGGGCCGTCGGTAACCGTCGACCAAAATCCGGAGCAGGCGGACCCGACTCCAGATTCTCCAATCTTTTTCAGCGTGCTGTTCAGCCAGCCAGTGACGGGTTTTGACGAGACCGATGTAACGCTGGTCAGTCTACAGTGATTGTGAAAACACTCTAAAAGGAAAGCTTCAGACCCAGCAACATGGTACGGTTGCCTGGGTCTGATGTGTTTGTGCCAAAGGCGGCGCTGTTCATGGTGGCGACAGGATTGCCGAAATTGCGATGATTCAGAAGATTGAACCAGTCGGCACGAAGCTGAAGGGAAGCTTGCTCCGAGATGGAAATCGATTTTGAAAGGCTGAGGTTCCAGTTAAAGTAAGCGGGACCGCGCAAGGTGTTGCGACCGAGATTGCCGCCGAAGGGCATAGAGTTATGAAGAGGAAGGCCGCCGGGGGTGAGCGGAGTAACAAAGATTCCCTGGCCATTGATGGGGGAACGAAACGTTCGCAGATTGTTATCGGAAGGGTCAAGCTGAAAAATGCCGCCGGGATTGAAATCGGGTCGCCAGCCGAGAGCGACGCCAGAACCGCCGCTATCCACACCGGTGCGGACGGTGAAGGGCGTGCCGGATTGCCACTCCGTGATGCCGCTCACGCGCCAGTCGTTCAGAATGTATTTCAGGAACGAAGAACTGCCAGAACTGTAAAGAGCAGGAAAATCGTACGAGTAATGAGCGGCGAAACGGTGGGGATGGTCGAAGACCGAGCGGCTCCATTCATTGCGATAATTGCGGAAATCCTGGGGAACCTGCGGGCTGGATAAAACGATTTCTGGAGTACCAAAAACCTCGTCGTTATCGCTGAGTGTTGCGCTCCAGGTGTAAGATGCTCCGAAAAGCAGGCCATTCGCGGCTCTCCTGCTGGCACGGAGATACAAAGCGTGATACTTGCTCAGAGCGGATGATTCCACGGTAAAACGCGAGCCCCAGGCCGGATTGAGGCGGCGGCTCTGCAAAGCAGGAATAATCCCTGACTGCACTTGAGGCACGGTGAGAATACCCGGATTGCGCTCTCCGAATCGAAGAAGGTGGTAGGAGCGGTTGCCGGCATAACCCATCTCAAACAAGAAATCATCCCGCAAAAGCCGCTGCAAGGAAAAACTCCAGGAATGATTGGTGGGATTTTGGATGTCCTCGGTTGTATTACCGAAAGAAGCCAGTGGATTTAATGGCGGCAGAACGGCTTGCTTGGGAGCGAGAGCAGGGAAAAGATTGCGGGTTTGAGGATCGGAAATATCGCTGCGCAACACGCGGGGATAATTGCTGGCGGTGTTGGTGAGGATATTGTAAAAGAGCACGTCGAAGCCAATGCCAAAGCCCGCGCGGAAAGCGGTCTGGCCGTTGCCCAGGAGGCGCAGCAGCCAACCGCTGGCGGGAGCGGGGCTGTAAGCGACGCCGAACCGCGGAGCGAAATTGTTGTTGTCCGCTTTGGCCGGACGAGGGACACCCGCTTGCGCAATCTCCGCTGTAGCAGCTCCGAAAAAACCGAACGGGACAGTGGAATACTCGTAACGCATGCCGATGTTCAGCGTGAGATTTCTGGATGCTTTGAAATCGTCCTGGAAGAAGTAGAACTGGTTGGTCTGCCGCGCGTCATAGCTAGCGTCCGTGACCGACTGGCGCAGATTAAAGGCGCGGTTGTTGAGAAAATCAGCCAGGCTGTTGAAGGTCCAAGTCCCCTTGGAATCGAAGGCAGCAAGATTGTAAAGGCGGTTGCGGCGGATGTCCGCGCCGAATTTGAGCGAGTGCCTGCCGATCTGAATGGAGGAAACATCCTGCCATTGAAAAACGTTGGAAATACTGCCTTGAGGGAAGGTAGAAGATCCGCCGATGGTAAAGGCGCCGCTGATCAGGACCGTGGAACTTCGTGGATCGTTTTCAGCGAAGGAAATGTTTTCCCGAACGAAGGCAGAGCGGAATTCGTTGATCCACGAAGGAGATAGAGCATGAGTCAGGCTGAGGGCATGATTTTGGGCGAGGAATTCTCTGGAGGCAGAGAATAAGCTGCCATACTGGCGATTGCCGGCGGAATCGGGTTGAGAGCGCTTGTCGAAAAGATAGCGGTAGGTGAGGCTGGTGGCGCCGCTGAGTTGATGGTCAAACCGGCCAAGTCCAAACCAAAAATCATGCGGATTAGCCAGCGGGAGTTTGATTGTTCCCACCTCCACGGGGATGCCGTTGATGTTCTGTGCCGTTAGAGATTTTTCATCGAAAACGGCTACCCGGTAAATATCCGGCAGAAAAATCAAAGCATTCAAAACCGCCTGGCGGCTGGCAAGTGATTGGCCCGTGACCAGAGGAATCCCGGATATAGCTGCGAAACCCTTGGGTGTAGGGATGACGGCTGCTTGAGCGTTGCGCGTGTCGGGGGCTTCACGGCGGCGGTTGGTCTCCAGCAAGCCGAAGAAAAAAGACCGATCCTTTTTGATTGGACCGCTGAAGTTCGCCCCAGCCTGATGATGAACATAGCGGGGCGTATCCTTCAAGCCGAAGCGCTCGTTGGGAAGGCTGAGAGGCTCCATCCAGTTGCCGCGGTAATAATCCCACAGGCTTCCGTGAAAGGGATTGCTGCCCTTGCGAGTAAGCACAGAGACCTGTGCTCCCATGCTACGGCCGAATTCGGCGGAGTAAGCGTGCGACTGCACGTGAATTGCTTCGATAGCCTCTGGAAGGATGCGACTGGCCGCAATGGTGACGGACAAGTCATTGTTGTCGGCGCCGTCCACAAGGAAATTGTTGTGACGGGTGCGCTGGCCGCTAGCGGAAATTTCATTGAACCCAGCGCCTCTGCTGACAGTGGGCGCGAGCAGAGCGAGCAGGGAAGGATCGCGAGTGGCCGCTGTGACAGGCAGAACCTCCAGCGAATGCTGATCCATTTGCAATTCAATGGAGGGCGTTGCCTTGGATAAGGCGACTTCCGGCAGATTTTCCAGCACATCTATGGTGATTACGCTGCCGGCAACGGACAAAACTACATTCTGGACAATCTCTTCAGCAGGGCTAATGCGCAGCGAATCAATTCTTGTTTGCCGAAAACCTGGAGCGCTGAATTCCAGCGAGTAAAGTCCGGGTTCGAGCGCCGGGAAACGGTAGATGCCTGCCTGGTTGGCAGCCATGTCGCGCTTCTGATTTGTTCCGATATTGGTAATTCTGACCAACGCCCCGGCGATCACGCCACCGCTCTCATCGATGACCGTTCCTGACACGTAGCCGCGTGTTAGTTGAGCAGACGCGAGCGATGCAAAGAAGATCCACAGCAATGAAACGTGGATAAAAGAGATTAAGAATTGGCGATCGGCGCGTTTGTGCATAGCGTCAATACTAGTATGTGCAGGTTGCCTGGCGAAATGGTTTGGTAATTATTAATCCAAATAATAGTTGCACCATTGAAATATTATCTCAAATGGGCAGGAAAATCGGAAGTAGTGATGCTCCAAGAAGACTTACTACGCCTATTGAATCAAGCGGAAGTGGATGTGTAGCCGAGCGATTTGTGTGCGCGTATCGAAGACATGAAACAAGAACGCTCGGAATAGCGCGCATCAGAATAGGTGGCCAAACTTCCCAGTTGCTCGTTATACAACGCAGCATTACCAGAAATCAACTTCGCTAACCGTGAAGTGATATACTCATCAAACCTATATAATATAGGCCTTAAAATCAATTCACCCGCCTCTCGCATTGCTTCCCGTTCAACGTCGTGCGCTGAAATATCCGGAAGGCATGGGAGCATTTGCTTCTTATACAACGCAGTATTTCATTACCTGACAGCAATTTTAAGAGAACTCTTAATCTGATAGCGCACAACAAAATTCCCCCTTGGAGGACAAGATCATGTTATTGAGGAGACTCTTTCTTTTAGCCGTATTGACGTTTGCAATGACCACATTGCCCGCAGCGAATTCGACGGACGTGGAACCGTCACAGGGGCCGTGGCCTCCGGAATGCGGATGGCTGGACTGCTAAGCTAGCTAATACTTGTAACGTATTTAGAATCAATAGGATAAAATAAAAGGGAAGACCATCTGGTCTTCCCTTTTTTTGTTAAGATTACTTGGTGGAAAATATGCTCACTTACTCTCTTTGGTTTTGCATGCTTGGTGTAGACGCGCTCGTGATCGTTCTTGGTATACGGACGCGTTTGTCGCGGCAATATATAGCCTTCTATTTATTTCTGTTCTCATTTTTATTGGTCGGACTGATCCGTTTTTATGTTTATACGGCGAGGCCCAGTGATTATCTTTTCGTCTTCTGGTGGACTGAGTTCCTGTTGGTGTGTGCCGGATATGGCGTGACGTGGGAAATCTTTAACAAGACTCTGGCGAATTATCGCGGCGTGCTGCGGATGGCGAGGCGTGTAGTCAGCGCCATATTTTTTCTTGCATTGATACAAGCATTCGCTAACTTTTGGAGCAGCGAAACGGGGAGTTTCTTCCGAAGCGTTATTCGACTGGAGCGAAATATGCTTGTCGTCCAAGCTACGTTGCTATCACTGCTGGCACTGCTGATTCTCTACTATAAAATCCCGTTGGGGAAGAATCTGGCAGGTTTATTGTACGGATATGGGTTGCGGATCAGCGCGTATGTTTTGGTCCTGACCGCGAGATTCTACTTGGGGCCTGCTTCGAATAGTTGGCTAGATATGCTTCGGCAGTCGGGCGACTTGGGCGTGATGGTAATATGGGCTATTGCGCTGCGCAGCTATCAACCCAGCCCTCAGCCGGAGGGAGATACGAGGCTGGAACAGGATTACGCTGCGTTAGCGGAGCAGACCGGCAAGGCGCTTGCGGCTGCCCGGGCGCAGATTGCGCGAGTATTCACATCATGATGAGCACGATCATTATCTTCGCCGGCGCCATTCTATTGCTGGCCCTGGTGTATCAGATGGCGAGCCGGACTGAGACAGAAGGCGGAATGGGCGAAGAGTATCGCTTCGATGGGTCGCGTTCCAGGGGTTGGAAACTTCCATCACGAATGCTGGTGGAACATCTGTTTTCCCGGCTGGACGCTGATTTTATCGGCAGGCATTCGCTGGCGATTCAAAAGAAATACCAGAGGGAAAGAAAGAGAATCACGATCCTGTGGCTGCGGGAACTGCGCAAGGCAGTTGGACAAACCGTGCATGAATACCGGATGGCGGTGCGCACGAAGGAAGACGTGTCTGCTGCCACAGAAATAAAAATAGCAATCAGCTATGGAAGTTTTCAACTGCTGTGGATGGTTGCCTGTGGTTTGATCTGGCTCCAGGGACCATCGGCGGCACAAGCGTTGGCATCCAGAGCGTATGACGCTGCGGAAGGTTTATTCCAGGTGGCTGTGCAACTGCTCCAGGCGGAAGATGCTGAGACCGTGCCGAAGATGAAGCCTGCACTATAGGGAGCGCTGAAGAACAGTGAAGACAAGCGGCAAATTCAGACGGCCCGATGTGACGACCGCGATGCACGATTTGCAGTCGCGCACGCTGGCGGTGTTTCCGTGTGATGTCGCGAAATTGATCTATCTTGCTTCGACACGAGATTACAACTCAGGCCTGTATTTTCATGATGGCTTGAGCGTTCATTTTTCCAGGGAAATCGCCGAGACAGCGCTGCAATCCTCGCATAAAAAGATATTCCAGGAGCTGTTGCGCATGTCGCTTGAAAATTTAGTGGAGCAGCTAGAGGTTTTTTTCCGGTCGACACAGCAGGATTCTTCGACCGTATTAGAAGCTTGGAAAAATCTGGAACCCTACAGAGTCGTGGTTCCGCAGGATTCCGATACGGTATCGAAAGAGTTCTTTTTTTCCAATATCAGGATTGCTTTGGCAATTTTGGAGTCTCGTCAGGGGAAGCTGCATCTTCCGTCTGGACAATGCGCATCGCCACTGCAGTAACCCGCCCGACGATTTCGGCATCGGTGGGATAGGCGTAGCGGCGGATGGTGCAGCCGGACAGAGGGTGCGGGATCAGGAATAACTCCTTGCCTTGCATTTCACACCAGGCGCAAGCATAGCCTTCACGAAGCTCAATAAAATAAATAGGCCGCTCAAATTCGGTTCGCCAGGGTGGTTTGTGGACTTTGGTCTGGCGGTCATCGATCTGGACGAAAGAGCCAGGACGAATCAGAGGGTGCAGATATGTGTCGGAATGGCCGATGTAGCCATATAAGTTTTCCCGAAGATTGAGATGCTGAATGATGCCGATGGGAATCTCACCCCAGATTTCCACCATGCGCGAAAGCAGATTGGTTTTGCCCAGGTTGAAACCGGGATCGAAGCGAACGGGGAAAGCCACGGGACGCTCTGCATCATATACAGGGAGCTGGGTGAGATGAGTTTCCGGCAATGGCAAAGCCACCTGGTGGCCGGTTATCTTTTCCAGATCCATACCAAAAAGAAGCAGCAAGTCAGTGAATTTGAGGCGATAGATGGTGCTAATGCTGAATAACTTGTAAATGCTAGGCGTCGATTGTCTGTTTTCGATTTGCGCCAGCCAAGCATTGGAAATGAAGTACTCATCATTTGCTTCGGCTTCCGCGATGCGCCGGCTGAATTGCTCGACTTCGCGGATGGTGATGCGCAGGCGTCTGCGAATTTCCTTGAGATGGTCGCTTGCTTTGGAGGCAGTTGGTTGCATACGTTGTAAGTATTTTAGCAGGAAGCATTCATTTCTTAACAGTTAGTTTTGTTACTAAATGATGGTAAGTAATGAAATATCAATACGAGAGAGCTTGAGCTAGCAGTACCAGAGCTTCTGATAAAGGGGTGAGAGAAAGAGCAGGGAAGCTCGATTTGGTTGCGGGGGGTGGATTTGAACCACCGACCTTTGGGTTATGAGCCCAACGAGCTACCAGACTGCTCCACCCCGCATGTCCATCTTACGCAGTGAATTTATCAGTGTCAAGAAAGGGTAAATTCAGGTAGTGCTCTAATTGTGCGTTGCTGGTTATCCCGGCCACGGCTCTTCTCGGCGCAAGTTGCTCTTGAAGACGGCTATTGCCTTGTTCAATTCTTTAATCTTTAGCCGTGCCCCGGTTATTCCCCGCCGGGCCTCCCGAATTGCGGTCTCCCAGCCAGCCAATGATTTATCTATAGATTTATCTTTTTTCTTGACATTAGATTTATTCATGTGATATTCTCCACTCATGGATGCTTACCAGAAAGCCCTCAAATCTGCCGAGAAAGAATTGGCTGAGATTGAGGGAATACAACAGTCCCTGGCGATGAGAAAACTTCAGCTTCGCCAGACTGTAGCGGCGCTGCGAGCTATCAAATCCGGTGCTATGCCTGATATAAGTGCCCTGTCGCTGAGCGATGCAATTCGGATGGTGTTCAACGCCGCCCACGATAATGAGCCATTCACTGCACCGGAAATCAGATTGAAGATCGAAGAATTTGGATTCGACACGTCCAAGTTCAAAAATCCTCTTGCCAGTATTCATACGGCGATGGAACGAATGGTTGAGTCTGATGAGATCGGGGCAATTGAAGTGGATGGGATTAGTGAACTTGATGCGGTGGGGAAGAAGATACGGAAAAAGAAAAAGTTTGAAAAAGGGAAGCGGCTGAAGCCGCTTCCCGCCGTTAGGCAGAGCCCATATACAGACAGAGATAAGAAATGAGGAATTAAACAAAAGCCCCGCCGGGTGCTGATAACACTCGGCAGGGCCGAATCCAAGCGATTGCTCACTCGGACCCTCAAACCTCCATTGTGAGCCAATCGCCAAAGAAAGGCAAGGCTCACTTTGACATGTCACAATTGCAACACCCTCTGCAAGAAATGCGGGAAGAATCGCAAGGGAACGCAGCGTTTCCAATGCCGCCAGTGTCGCAAGACGTTCTCTGAATCCAATAATCAATTGGGCGGTATGTATACGCCGCTCGATAAAGCGGCTCAAGTGCTCAACCTTCTTTTGGAAGGCTGCTCCATCAATAGCACAGCGCGGCTCTCCAACATTCACCACACTACAATTCTTTCGCTCCTGTCCGTAGCTGGCGAGAAGTGCGAAAAGCTCATGGTCAACCGTGTTCGTAACGTGCCCGTCTCTGATGTTCAATGCGATGAGATTTGGGGCTACGTCGGGAAGAAAGAACAGAACAAATGGATGGATGAGGTTCACCGGAAAGACCTGGGCGATGCTTACACCTTCGTTGCGATTGAGCGACACAGTAAATTGGTGCTGGCTTTCCATCTTGGGAGAAGGGACCAAGCCTCTACCACTGCCTTCGTTGGGAAACTGCGAAACGCGACAGCGGATCGGAGATTCCAGATTACGACGGACGGCTTTCAAGCCTATCCGACTGCGATTGACTACGCGCTCATTGACCGTTGCGACTATGCCCAACTGGTCAAGGTTTACGCGGCTGCCCGCGACGGCGAAGCGCGGTACTCCCCTGCTGACGTTGTCGGAGCGGTCCCAACACCCGTCATGGGCAACCCTGACAAAAACCGGATTTGCACGTCTCACGTTGAGCGGCAAAATCTCACCATGCGGATGCAGCTTCGCCGATTGACGCGCTTGACGAACGCCTTCTCTAAAAAGTGGGCGAACCTGAAAGCAGCCCTGGCTTTGTACTTCGCTTGGTATAACTTCTGCCGTATACATAAATCGCTCCGTATGACTCCTGCAATGGCCGCTGGCATCGCGGACCATATCTGGTCTATCCCCGAACTGCTAGGTGCCGCATGATTCAGTACCGCTCTCGCTGGCCGAATTGGTGTCGGGCACCACCAGAAATTCAGCCAGTTCTCTGGCGAACTTCACACACTCTTCGTCTGACACTTCCAACAAAATATGTTGCTTACCTTCATGTACTCCGATTACAATTTGCCCAGTATTTACGCGACACACTGAAATTCCAGCAGAAACAAGCCTTGGTTTAAGGAGACTTACAATGTTTGCCATAAAAGACCTCCTAGCCATTCTTGAACAATGGCCAAAGTGGAAACGAATAAGCGACATGCCGGAAACCCTTGACGCGCTTGCCGCGCGGGTTGCCGAACTTGAGAAACGACTGGCCAGATGCCCCGGTGAGGGATGCCCGAAGTGCGGCGAATTGGCATTCCGGGTGAAAAGCAGTTCTCAAGATGCAATCTTTGGGGAACTAGGTGGAACCCGCCGCCAGATGCAATGCGAGAAATGCCACTACTCCGAATCAAAATTGATAAAGTGATTCCCATAGCAACGCACAATTAGCTCACTACCTGATATCGCTCCGCTGTGGCTATTTATGCGAAATTCTGATAAATTGGTGGATTGAGTCCGGGAGAATTTTATGGCTAAAATGTGTGAAA
>Ga0156170_1041_pt1 | contig 18140 bp, 11 predicted proteins | sample RifCSPlowO2_12_FD_107823 | JGI IMG/M metagenome (GOLD analysis project Ga0156170, IMG submission 107823) | Acidobacteria bacterium RIFCSPLOWO2_12_FULL_54_10
TCTGTGGTTTCTGTCAGCCAGCCTTACAAATTTGTCAGCAAAGAATCTCACCCCGGCAAGAGTGTCATAAAAGTCAATGGAAACAGCATTGGAGGCTCGGAGTTCATTGTAATTGCTGGTCCGTGTTCCGTCGAAAGCGAGCAGCAGATCGTAGATACCGCTGAGGCAGTAAAACGCGCTGGCGCCCACATGCTGCGTGGTGGCGCTTTCAAGCCGCGTACTTCCCCATACGATTTCCAGGGCATGGAGGAGGCAGGCCTGAAGTTGCTGCAAAAAGCAAAAGAGCGCACTGGCTTAGCCATTTGCACCGAGCTGATGTCTGCTGAAGACATCAGCATGGTAACCGAATATGCCGATGTGATTCAGATCGGCGCCCGCAATATGCAGAATTTCCACCTGCTCAAGCGCCTGGGAAAGGTCAATCGGCCTATACTGCTCAAGAGGGGTATGAGTTCCACGATTAAGGAGCTGCTTTTCTCCGCTGAGTACATCTTGAGCGGCGGCAATCCCAACGTTATGCTGTGCGAGCGCGGTATCCGCACATTTGAAACCTACACGCGCAACACCTTCGATATTTCCGCCATACCAGCTCTGGGAGAACTAACCCATCTGCCCATCATTGCTGACCCCAGTCACGGGACTGGCAAACGCTCACTGATTCCGTCCATGGCTCGCGCTTCCGTCGCCGCTGGCGCCGATGGTCTGATCGTTGAAGTGCATCCGAATCCTGAGAAGGCATACAGCGACGGGGCGCAGTCGCTGCGCTTTGCGGATTTTGAAAAAATGATGAAGGAGTTAAAGCCATACATTGAACTGTGGAAGGGATCACGCGCTGCCCTGTCTCCGGCGTTTGCTTCAAAATAGACGATTTTACTGTAGTGAGAACAGCTTGAATTTCCCTAGGCTCATTCTTGCAAGGATTTTTTGGGCAGGCGATTTTTCAACCACTGCAAAGCCTTGCGGGCCCAGTGGAATTCTGTGCTGAGTACGACAAGCCCTGCAATAAAAAATACCCAGCCTGGAAGGATCGGCAAGAGCCATCCGGCTGTACCAACCCCTAGCATTGCAAAACCGCCAATAATACGAATCCACCGCTTCAAACTCTGTTTCAAGGAATTATTGTCTCCATGCTCCAGTATAGTGCAGGCTTCCATTAACTGCGTAAAATGAATGGCAATTTCCCCGCCAGCAGGTACCATCTGAAGCATGAACTATATATTTACTGAAAGATTGTCGAGTAAAGAACTTAATTTCGGTTTGAGGAAAAATTATTCGGGGAGCAGCAGTTGATTCGCTGATCCCCGAAGTTATGCATAGAAACTGCGCTTAGAAAGTCACGACCGGGCTGCTGGCCTGGAACATCAGCGTTCCGCCCTCATCCATGAAATAAATGTCTAGCCGGTAAGCTTTCAATGATGCCGGAATCTGCTGGCCGCTTTCAATCAGATTCTCATCCAGATCATTGTGCCGGAAATGCGTTAAGTATTTCAGCGCGTTCGGATCAATATGGACATCCGAATTCATACTGCCAGTCCCGTAATTATGAGTGGCTACGACAACATCGTCGGTGTCCGTATTCGGATCATTGATCTGGACTAGATTTGCGACGGCGGTCAGGTCGTACATGAAGGCGCCGTCGGATGTGATCGATGAACGGTGTACGCTGAATTGGAACATTCCTGTGCAACTGTTGAAATTGACCGCCCCGGTTCTCGGATTCACGGTTGGGCAACCCGCCGGCACAGACGGAGAATCAAATCGCACGTCGTAAAGGACGCTAAAGATAGAGGCTGCGAATCCTGTGTTTCCAGCATAGTCGGTGGCCTGCGCATCGATCCTGTAGTTACCGATGCCGCTGAGTGAATTGAAGGTGTTCGGATCGTTGTCGAAGGCATTCGCCAGCGTGGTGCCGGGCAATGATCCGGCTGCGCCGCCCCAGGGAGTAAAGCTGCCAGTGGCCACGACTTCAAATCCTGCTGCTGCGGGCAAGTACGCAAGCGTAATCGTTTGGTTGGAAACTGATCCGCCCTGGCTGCTGACCGTCGCGCTCATGGTTTCCACCCCGGTGCCTGGCTGTGGGTCCGTGGCTCTGATTTCCACCGCGATTGTGCAGAGAATTTCCTGAGCCGCCGGTTTTGTGATGGAAACGTTGGGAGGCACTATGTCTTGCCCATTATCGGGCGGGTAGAGTTTCAAAGTGTGCACGATTCCGGGACCAGTTCCAATTCCCGCGCCCGGCGCATGCGCCTTCATTGATACCTGATAAATGCCATATTCTCCCTCGACCGCTCCCGGATTGAGAATATCTACGTCTACATTTACGGACAAGCTGGACTCATCAAGCCATGAAAATGTATGTTCCTCAGGTTCAAAATCAAAACTGTCCATGATCTTTACATACATTGGATCGGTTTCAATCAGCGTTACCGCTGGGTCTAAGGGTGTCTCCACAGGATCTCCATTCACATCAAGAGATAACACTGCAATCCTTACGATTTCATGTATGTGAATATGCGCGACCGCTGAAACCAGGCACCTATCCTGTCCCTCTCCAGCAAATACGTTATCTATTTCTTCAGAATCCACATTCGGAATCGGAGCCGTCACCGAGAAATTGCCCTCGCCATTTTCACCCTCATCGCCGGTGAAAGTCGTCAATTGTCCTTCTAGTAAAGATGCATAGATGAACGGACCGGTGGCAATGTCCCTACCCCCGCATTTTTGGGGTTCGCCCTGTGCCCACAAGCCAGGTGCCATCACAAGTGCCAACATCAAACCACTTAAACTAATTAACATCTTTTGCTTTTTCATTTCCGCTCTCTCCTTTTAATTTGATCGATTCAATAATCCTTGCTACGGTCCTAGTTTCTCTAGTTCCGGCTTTCTCGCCAATCACTCGAAAGTAATGATTTTATCTAGGGCAGAAGTACCGGCTCAGTCCTAGGAAGAGCTTGAGTAAAAAGTACTTACGATCATCTGGCAGGCCTGAATCATTTGGTGCTTGCAGGGCAATTTTTAGCCGCTAGTCTTTTTGTCGTTGGTATACCGCTTGCTTCTCGTTAATCCTTGTTTGGTATTTCTCTGATCACTTTCGTTTCGGAAGCATCTAGACAGAGCAATTCCGGGGGTGTACGTTAGAGTTATGGCCGATTCGCTCCATCACGGAAGCTCTCCCCACCATGCGCCAAGAGACTATGCGCAGACTCCCCTGAATATCTATTGGGAGATGACACAGGCCTGTGCCTTAGCCTGTCGGCACTGCCGGGCGGAGGCAGTTCCCCATGCGCACCCGATGCAGTTGACTTTTGAAGAGGGAGTTTCATTTCTGCAACAGATTTGTGATTTTGGCGACCCTTTGCCTCAATTGATTCTTACCGGAGGAGATCCGCTGGAACGTCCGGACCTTTACGATCTCATCGACGAAGCTCGCAAACTTGGCATAGGCGTATCGATCACTCCGGCGGCCACCACGATGCTCACCCGGGATGTTTTCATGCGATTGAAGGAGCACAATGTGGAAGGCCTGGGTCTAAGCCTGGATGGCTCTACAGCGGAACGCCACGACTCTATTCGGGGAATACCGGGAACTTTTGAGCGGACCTTACAGGCGATTCAATTGGCTGGTGAGTTGCAAATACCCTTGCAAGTCAACACGCTGGTCTCAGCGGAAACGGCGGAGGATTTGTCGGCAATATACGAATTACTTAAACCGCATGCGGTATCGCGCTGGAGCCTGTTTTTCCTGATCTCTGTTGGAAGAGGCAAAGTTTTGCAACCTTTGTCGCCACCGGAAGCAGAGAACCTCATGGCATGGATATTTGAGGTTTCTCGTAAGGCACCGTTCATAGTCGCCACTACGGAAGCCCCCTCGTACCGCCGGGTCGCACTGGAACGCTTGCGCGATGAGGGGCTAACCGGCGAACAAATTAAACGCACCGGCACAGCTCGCAGCTTCGGGATTCGCGACGGGCACGGCATTATGTTCGTTTCCAACACAGGGGACATTTGCCCCGCTGGATTCCTGCCGCTGGTTGTCGGAAATGTTCGCAAGGACAGGCTGGTTGACGCTTATCGGAATGCGCCGCTGTTTCAGTCGCTGCACGATCCGACTCAGTTCCAAGGCCGTTGCGGTATCTGCGAATATAAAGCTCTATGCGGAGGCTCGCGCGCCCGGGCTTTCTCGGCCACAGGCGACACCCTCGCTTCCGATCCCCTCTGTTGTTACGAACCAGAATCCATCAGACACACTTCTTGATTCAGCAAAATCGAGTTGCACTCGATTTCCTGATTTAAACGTCTATTCCAAATCCCGCTTTTACGAATTGATTAGAGGTATTCAGCGAATCTGCTGAATGCAGTCTTCCAGTTTTTGGAGCTCTATCGGTTTGATCGTCCACGGGCAGCCGCATTCTCGAAGAAAGGTAAGAGTATTTTCACTGCGATCGCCTGTCAGGAATACAGTTTTTTGAGCGTATTCAGGCAGGAATACCAGAAGAAAGCGATACAGGGTTTTTCCGTCGAAATTGGGCATCTTGATATCGGATATGATCACATCAAAAGGCTGTTCTTGGAGTTTTTCAATGGCTTGATCAGCCGAAATAGCTGTCTCTACTTTGTATTTGCTTGGCTGAAGCATCAATTGCAAGATTCGCAACGTGGCTGGATCGTCATCTATGGCCAGTACAGACCGCTGTGCGTTCTGGTTGCGAACTCCGAGTGATAGCCTTTGCGGAGGCACCAATTTCAGATATTTTCTTTCGTGGCAATGGTCACAATCGATCTGTGCTTTTCCCTCAGCCAGCACGGATGCCAGTGCTGCATTTTCTATCGAACGATATTGCTGCCCTTGGCAGTGGGTGCATTCCAATAAGCATTGCGGCATAGGTTATCCTTAATTAGACGGTTTTCTCCACACATACACTTTGCGGTTGTCCACCTGCTTGTCGGTGGGTGTATATCCGCTGCGATCAATCAATCGATTGAAGGCATCCTCCGAGATCCAAAGCGTATCGCCATCAGCATATTTTTGCATGTGTCCGGCTACATCGATCACTTCATCACTGATTTCTTCCAAGGCTTTGTCGTCAGGGAAGTTGACTTCCCCTACATTCATTCCTGTTCGAACATGAAATCCCGTTTTCAAATGATGAACGTCTTTATTGAACCAGTCCAGGCCAACCAGCAGCGCTTTGGCGGCGCAGGAAGCTTCTTCTGCGGAAAGAAAGCAGGACATAACGCCATCCGGAGTCCAGGAAACTCGATAAGCTTGATTTTCGCGGAAGACTCTTTCCAGGAACTTTTTATATTCCGCGAAGGCATGCTCGATAGCCAGCTTATCTTCGCCCACCTTCATTTTGGTGGAACCGATCACATCGATGGCCAAGAACGCCAAATCCTTCTTCACCGACGATAATATCTGCTTGGCTACAGCATACTCTCGCAGAAGGGTCATGCGGGTTGCCCTTTGTGCGCCTGCCGCTGCGCTGGCTGCCGCCGCCGACGATGATGGTAGTTTAGGCATCATGGGTCGCCGGATCTCCCCTTCCATCCACTCCATTCTTCCAGAAGTGAACATCTTTACGAAATAAATTGCCAGGGCCAGAATCAGGATCAGAACGTTAAATCTCTGGAAAGTAAGATTAATATCGATGAAGCCCGTCGCCAGTGCAACCAATGGATCCGCCAGCCAGTGTATCCAGCCAACCACTTGCTCTACTCCAGATCCTTGTAGTCGCAAGGCCGGAAGAAAAAATAGAGCTACCAATGCCAGGCTATATATCAAACCGACACTGGAGATGGTTTTTCGCGTTAATCGGATCAGGTAAATTAGCGGCAGCCGCCAGGCCTTTCCCACGCTGGCGGCTTGCTCTGTTTTTTTCTTAGCTCCAGAATCCGTCTGCGATCCTGCGTCGCTTGGAATATTTCCAGGACTGCTGGTGATGGGTCGAGGGTCGGAGGGTATATTGCTCACCCCCGAAGACGGTGGCGGAGTCGAGATGGCTGCGCCTGGACTATTTGAAATAAGTGTGGGCGAACTTGATACGCCTGCTTCGCTGCCAGAATTTGGTCGCGGAGCTGCAACGATCAAATCCTGCAATGTATCGGGAGCGCTAGATGTTGAGGACGCTTGCTGCGTTGGCCGCGATATCGGACTCATAACCACGGTTCCGGCCCAGTCACGGCTCCGCTCGAACTCAGACCTAGCGGCCCGCAGATCCGTTACAAGAGCCGTTGCATCCGGGTAGCGATTTTCACGATCCTTTTCCAAGCAGCGGTGAATAATTTTCTCCAAAGGCTGCGAAATTTCCTGATTGAGATCTCGCACCGCTTTTGGCGCCTGATTAAGAATCTTAGCTAGAACGATGCTTTGCGTCTGGCCCGTAAATGGCAGATTTCCCGTCGCCATTTCGTAGAAAACTACTCCTAGCGAGTAGAGATCCGTTCGCATGTCCAAAACAGCGCCCAGAGCTTGTTCCGGCGACATATAGCTGACTGTTCCCAATACCAGTCCGCCGACTGTTTTGAACGTGTCTGTCTTCACGCCGTCGCCCAAGTCCGCCATCTTGGCCAATCCGAAGTCCAAGATTTTTACCTGACCACGCCCGTCCAGCATGATGTTCTCTGATTTGATATCGCGATGGATGATTCCCTTTTCACCAGCCAGGCTTAATGCATCTGCCAATGTGATGGCTATTTCGATGATCTGCTTTACCGGCAAGGGCCCGCTTTGAAGAGTTTGTTTCAGGGTTTTCCCTTCGATAAACTCCATGACTATGTATCGAAGGTCATCCTTTACCCCGAATTCATAGATGGTTGTTATGGCGGGATGCTGGAGTTTGGAGGCTGTCTTTGCCTCCCGCAAAAAACGGGCGGTAGTTTCTTCATTTTTCTGATTGGAGGGATCTAGAATTTTAATCGCTACGGGTCTGTCCAGATCCGTATCGACTCCACGGTAAACTACACCCATTCCTCCCTGACCGATTTTTGCTTTGATTTGAAAATGGGATATTGTTTCGCCGATCATGGTAGAAGCGAATTATTCAAACACTTAGATATTAGAACCGCCTACCATCATACACGATTTTATCCCGTATAGTCTTACTAGGCTGACAGTTAAATCGCTATAGTAAATGATAATTGCACGGTATGACGCTCGCGAAATCATTGCATCGAAGGTATCGTAGTTCGGGCGTAAATCTGGCTTGTTAATGTAATGCAATCTCCATGGTTTGTACCAATACCATTGCTGTTGTTGGACTGGGCATACTGGAAATAAAAATGGCGCGGGGTGTATGCCCCGCGCCGAAAGCGTTGATGAGACGCTAACTGGAGAGAGAGGAGAGTCTTTACTTCTCGGTCAAAATCAGTTCAAAGGGCATGCGGAAGCTGCCGTATTCTTTAATATCTTTTCCACGACCGCCTTGCCCGCGCAGAACCGACTCACCGAATGAATCGGTCGTCACTGCCCACTGCCGCTTGCCGCCTACATTGGCAAGGCGTGTAATCTGTACGCCGGTGTTCCGCGACCAGTTCAACCAGAACCGGAAAATTTGGTTGTCGCATGCAGAACCATCCAATTTACGGTAATTGAAATCCATGCGCGCTGATCCACCAATGGATTCTCCCACAGCCAAATCCGTGAAATCCGTTTGATTGTCTGAGAATACAGACCAGTTGACTGCTGCATTCACTGCGTCGCTGAGTTCCAACAATTCTGCATTTCCGCCAATATCCGTGCGGACTGGGTTTAGATCAGCGTCCCAGCATGCTGGTAAGGTTGGGTCTGCTTTGCCGTCGTTCAACACATAGGTAGACATAAAATGCATTTCTACAAAACGTGTCGTTGACCCGACGCCTCCATTAACCAGTGTGTCCAGCGTGTCCAGCGTGTAAACCGTGTTGTGGGTCAAAATCTCCGATTGCACGAGACTACCGTCGGCTGCTGTGCCGTAAGGCATGCCTGTATCGGATAGCACGCTGAAAGTTCCAGTACCCTGGACTCCAGTCAGGAAATTATTCCCGCCTACAACGGTTTCACAAGGCGCATTCGGATCCGAACATGGTGTGACCAACTCGGCCGTTACCGCGATGGATTTGGTAGTTGTGGTTGTGCTGCCGCCACTCCCTTTCGGTGCAGCCTGTATTGAGCTGGTCATCAAACCCGCGCCGATTACAATTGCAGCTACTCGCATCCATTTGCCAAATTCCATAATCATTGTCCCGCTCCTTTTCTCCAGCAGGTTCACCTCACTTTTTCCAATCTGGTGAACCTTGCAATTACAATTTCGCTCACATTGGCCAGAGAAGGAATAGAGGATTAGTCACATTTTGTACTAGGTCCTTTTTCTCATTCCGTCCCGCTCTGCTGACCCGTTATTCCCAACTATCTTAAATTCGGGATATGCGATATGCAGCGTTACGCTATTGATCTGGATTGAAATACTAAGGCAGGATGAACACACATCCGTACACGCAGCAGATAGCGTGCAGCACAGTTTCGCTGGCAAAAATAGACGTGGCTTGATGCAGCCGTGGTTCTATTCCTCTAAAACCGCACTCTCCAGTAAAACTGAAACGCGTGGCTGCGATAAGCGCCAGTGGTTAGCGCGGAGTTTGAATAGACGTAGTTGGCTCCTAGCGTATGGTTTTCGGTGGGAAGCCATGTGATCATTGTGCCGGCAGTTCCACTTAGCTCGTAATTTTCTGCTATGGGGTCGCCGTCAAAAGTGCGCACGTTTTGTGGTCCTATCGTTCCTATCAAGTCGTAGCGAAGTGCGGAGGTTCCCAACTGTCCCGACAGTCTTCCCGTGATTTCATACTGGTCATAACGCTCTGGCGTAAAAATTCCGCCATTGATCGATCTTGTGAAATCCAAAATCCGGTAGCGATAACCGAGTCCTATCTGGTAGCCGCTCTCCAGCGGAATGTTGTATTCAGTCGCTAGACGGAAATAGTTACTGTGGTTGTTGGTCGAGTAATTGCCACGGGCGTAGCTCATCAGCAGCGTGTAGCGGTCGTTAATTCGTGTATCCCAGTCAGCCGTGTATTCATATTGCCGCAAGTGGATCGCTGCCGCTCGAGGAGTATAGCTCAGGCTGGTGCGGTTGGCGCCGAAAGTTAGGGTCGTGTAGGGTATAAACTTAAATCCCAGAGCAGCCTGATAATTGAGGAATTCGCTATCGGAGCTTTGCACCGTTCCGCCGCCGCCCAGTCGCCAGTTGATCCGAGAGTTCAAGCGTCCCGTAGCCGAAAACATTAGGCTATTGGTCACAAAAGAATCTCCCAGCTCGCCGAGGAAAGAGGCTCGTTCGGAGAATGTCGGGCTGGCATCATATTGCAACTGACCGTGGATTTCCGGTGTCAGCCAGAATCCCAGCCTAGCGGTTCCTGTATAGGACTTTAATGGCAGCTCAGTGCTGAAGAAGGGTCCTTCAATCAATTCCAGACCGTGCTCGCCCGCAAAGCTTAGCTGCAATTCAGGCCGGAGTGTAGTCAATATATTGGATCGCAGGTTCCTGGATTCGGGATGCTCCGTCGCCTCTGGAATCAATCGCAATGCCCGATTGGTGTTCCCTCTGGCGTAAGCCACGCTGGCTAGTGTGAATCGCGCATCCTGGTTTTCTGGTGCAGTGTTATTAACTCCAGATAACACCCTGTCGGCTTCTTCGAGATTGCCGGACCAATAATAAGCCTGTCCTTTCGAGTAGGCTAGTTCCGAATCGCCCGGGTTCAGTGCCAGCGCTTGGTCGTATTGCGCGATGGCTTCCGGATAGCGCCGCATATAGGCTAGAGTTCTGCCTCGATCCAGCATCATGTCGCGTGTGCCGGGCTTTTCCCTGAGTGCGCTGTCCATTTCACTGAGTGCTTCTTGGTATTGGCTGTTCCACATATACACCCGGCCAAGCTGGAATCGCACTTCCGGGTCCGGCTGGGCCTGCAAGTATCTTTGGTATCGCTCCGCAGCCTGAGGATATCTTTCAGACCAGGCAAGGACTCGCGCTGATTCCAGCAGCGGCAACAAATCTTGCGGGTCATCACGGATGAGCCTGTCGTATTCTCGCAACGAATCTGGATAACTTCCGTTGAAGCTGAGCACTTGAGCCAATCGCAGCCGCGCTGGCCGCATTTGCGAATCTACATCCAGAGCCTTTTGCAGGAAATAGACCGCCTCTGCATTATTGCCTTTCTTGGTTGCTACATCGCTTAAGCGATACGCAATATCCGCATCGTCAGGATGCTCGTCCAGCCATTGTCGAAGCGCCTCTTCGTTACCGGTGGATGCGATTTCAATGCGGCGATTTTGCTCCTGCCGGCTTTTCCAATCCGTCAACAGGCGATCCGACAATTGCGTCATTTCGGCATTTCCAGCCAAGCGCGGGCGGGCATTTTCCAGCAATTGGATGGCGGCGGCCAAGTCTCCTTGGTTTGCTGTCGCTGCGGCTTTGCCGGTCAGCGCATCCAGGTCATCCGCGCGCAGGGAAAGCAGCCGGTCAAAATCTCGAATAGCCTCTTCAGAGCGTCCTAAAGCCGAGTAGGCATGGGCGCGGTTTCGGAGCGCGTCTTCAGAATCGGGAAGCCCTCGCAGCGCCTGTTCTAGCAATGGCAGAGCCTCTTCCGCACGTCCCGTCCATCGCAAAACAGAGCCTAGTTCCAAGGCCACTTCGGGAGATGGGTTTTGTGCCAGGACATCTCGGAAAATCCGCTCTGCTTCCGCGTAACCTCCTGGTCCGCTACGGACCATCAATTGCCCCAACCGGAACAGAGTTCCCTGATCCGACTGCAAGCGCACTGCGTCTAACGTGTGACGCACCGCTTCTTGCCATTCCAGACGTGCCGCATGATATTCGCCGAGCCACAGATGGGCGTCGCGATCATTGGAATTCTGTGCGATCCGCGCTTGGTAGCTTTCCACTGTTTCAGGAGGCTGCTCGGCAAGCATTTGCCCGGCCGGACGTTCTCGCCGCTGCCGAATATCATCCAGCGCTGTTCGCAGTTCCGGATTATTCGGAAAACGGTTCACCAGCGACTGTAGGATCGGTTCAGCCTCATCCAGCCGCCCTAGCCACACCAGTACCTGCCCTTTGCCTTGCAACGCCTCGCTATTTCGGGGCGAGTCTTCCAGGACTTCGTTGTAAAGCCGGAGACTCTCTTCCCATCGATTCTGCCACGCCAGCAGCCGCGCCAGTCCTATCCGGCCAGAAATATTCTGCGGATCACTTTGCAGTACCATCTGGAATTGCGACTGTGCTTCGGGAACTTTCCCGTCCAGTGAATATAATCGTCCCAGTTCCAGTCTTGCAGCGGCGTCGCCGGGCCGCCGCTCCAGATATGCCTGGTAGGCCGCAATGGCTTCACTTTGCCGTCCGCTGATTTCAAGCTGCGTTGCGTATTCCTTCCAATGTTCCGGATGCTGTGGATGCTGGCCAGCCAGATTCTGCAAAATCTGCAATCCTGAAATTGGCTGTCCAGTGCGCACGTAAAGACGCGCCACTTCCGTCTGAATATCTTCTTGTACTTCAATAGCGAGAGCCGCATTCAGGTATTGCAGCGCGCGGGCGTAATCAGGCCGCCTGCCCTGTAAATAGCAATATCCTAGGTTACGGTTAATAGCGAAGTCACGGGGATTTGATGCCAGCAATTGAAGGTAGATAGGACGCGCTTCGTCATAACGCCGCTCAGCGTAGTAGCGGTCGGCAATCTGTCTTAACTCGACTTGGGGGGGCTGCTGCGCACCAGCGAACTCCGGCGTAAACATTCCTCCGCCGATCAGCACGGCTAACAGGATGCATTTTAATGTACTCATTGTGCGGGCCCTCCAACCTTTTTGAATGCTTCTTGTATTGCTGTATATCCGGTCTTCCATCTCTTGGCTGCAACGACCGAGTTCCAGGATGCCCATGTATACGTTTGTAATCCTTCCAGGGATCCATTGGTTGCCAGTGCGGGGAGCGAATCCGTAGCAGGCACTCCGCCGACCGGGAACACGGAATAATCAATGGTATCTCCCGGCTGGAATGAGATTGCGAATGGCTGTATTCCTTGCGATGGCGACGCCGTGAAGGTTGGCCCCCCCTCGGTTCCTGCCAGCACTCGCTTCGTGGAAGGATCAGTGAACGATAACAAAGCCCACGGCAGACGGAAGATCAGGGCCTTGTTTTCAAAGTCAGCGGTCCATGTAGCCAGAGTATCTTCAACCTCGCCTGGTTCACGGTAACGCAGCAGACTGTAGCTATAACGTTGTGGCGCAAACATCGTGCCGTTTCGCGCATAGCGTCTGCGGCTCATCTCCATAACAATCTCTTCAAAGCCAGACCATTCTTCTATACTTGGCCGGAATGGGATACGGTAGCCGAGTTGCGACTCCACGGGTAAATCCACGGAAGCGCGAACTTCGCGGTGATTATAATTGGCTGCTACCAGCAGACGCGCATTGCCACCTGATTCCAGATGGATCAGGAAACTTGCGCCCCCTGGAGCGCGCACTTGTGGCACCAGCCCGGGCAATGTCCGGCTGCCAAATTGGCCCGCTGATGTGCTGATCCCGATGAAATAATTCGCTTTTTCCAGGTCGGGAGCATTATTGGGCCGACGCCGTAAATTTCCTACCTCCAATCGCAAGTATAAGTACGTTGTATCAGAAGCAACGCTCAAGGACCGCAGCGTGCGCTCAGCATCCCACTCATCATTCATTGCTAAAGCAGCCGGTGTGGTTTTTTCATAAATGGGAGTCGTGGTGCTCCATCCACGCACGCCAGTAAAATGGCTGGAGTCCTGTTGTGCGTTGAATGTTTGCAATCCGAATCCTTCGTCCGCGTTAAGCTTGTTGTTCCACAGAGCGCTGCGTTCCTCGGGAATTTCCAGCGGCTTCGTCAGCCAATTCGGTTTGTACCATTGGTTGTGCCATTCTTTGATCACGCCACCTGCGAATCCGGCCTCCGCAATATTTTCTGTCATGCGCGCCAGCAACGTTCCCTGTTCCTGTTCTGTCAATCCTCCGTGATTCCAGCCCAGCGGATGGAATCGTGCTACGCCCATGCTGGTCGACATGCCATAATCGCCCACGAGGATCGTCATGTTCTTGTAGTGATTCTTAATCGCCCGCAGGTAACCGAAGTATGGATTCGGCCCTTCGCTGTCTCGCGCCGACTGATAGCTTGCCTCGCGGTATATGAAATCCGGATAGTAGGGGAAAACACTATACGATGTGAAAATGCCCGCAGCAAATTGCTCGTTAACCTGCATGCGCGTTTCGTCGATGCTCACTGCATCCAGGTCGTCGATTAAGGAAGGATCAGGCAATTCTAATCCGCGTTCCCCGCGGCTTCGACGAATCGCGAATTCTTCTTCGAGCGTCGCTTCCGTCGGATGGGTCAGCGGGTCCAGCCCAGGCCAATTCACTACGCCCACTGGACGCTGCTGGTTATACCGATCGGATTCATATTGTGCTGCATAGTCCATCAAACCAGTCAGCCAAACCTCAGTGGCATTGCCCTGTTCAAGAGATATATATTTCCCTGCATAAGATGTACGGTTTTCATTGAACTGGTTGTTGGCTACAACCAAATGCGGTTCCAGCTCGCGTCCGATGAGCAAGCCCAGAACATATTCTGAAATATCCACAATGTACAATCCATTCGCATGGCCCAACCGCATCGGGATATCTCCCTGTCCATGGATCAAATCTATGGCATACGCAATTTCTTGCTGCGATTGCTTGTTTAGCGCGAATAAATCCTGACCTTCTGTTTCATCCAGCCATATCTCTTGTATTAAATATAACTTGGGCTGCCCGGCAGTTTCATTGTGACGTTTGAATGCTTGATAAAAAGCTGGTGGCAGGATTGTGTATACCCTGACGGTATTGGTTCCGAGAGAAGCAATTTCGCGCAGCCATTGCATGTACTCTTCCGACTGCATCGGCGGGTCAGACAATAAATGGCCTGGAAGGGCCGGATTGATGTTTACTCCTGCAACATATGTTTTTGCCCAACTGTTCCCATTCCGTCGCTCAAAGTAACCTCCATTTGTGCGGAACAACACGCTGCGCTCACGTGATATTTCCGCTGATGGAAACGATTCGGGAATCTGAGCCATATCGGCGATCCCATACATTTCTTGCAGATTCCTGATAGCCGTATCCTGGTAACGTCGATCATCGGCTAGGTTTAGAAACAGGGGTGAGGCATCCTTGTTCTTTCCCGCCTGGCGAAGGGCTGAGGCCGCTGCTAGCTGAAAATCCCGGTTGTTCGGTTGCTCGGTAAGCAAAGTTAGAATGTTTCTGAGTTGACTATCTCCGGTTCCTTCATCGATCGCCACATAGGCCATCCCCAGCTTGGCTTCTACTAATTCCGGGTCCAGTCGCAACGCTCTGCTAAAACTATCTTTCGCTTCGCTTGATCTACCCAGCTTGAGTTGGTTCCATGCCATCAGGACGATGATATCGGTGTTGTTCGGTTCAATCTGGAAGGCCTGGGCAGCGCGCTCCAGGGACGCAAAATAATTTGCGTCCTCGTACAAAACCCGCGCCTGTTCATAGAGCGGACGGCTTTGCGGTTTTAAATACAACTCATAAAACACAGAGCCACCCAGGAGAATAACCGTGACAATCCATACCCGGTTCAACCTCATGACCCTGCCTCCTGGCGTGGTATCGGGCTTGTATGGCGCATGGTCTCGTGTCGCACGACTTCCCATTTCTTTTGACCGCGTAGGTACTGAAAGAATCCCTGCACCCGGTAAAAAACCACAATCTGGCGGTATCCAAAATTCTCCAATATGGCAAATAAAAGCAAATTCCACAGGTCCTTCATGGCGGGGTATCGCCGGTAGGTCATTTCCTCCAGCAGCACACTTCCTACTGACAATAATGATCCATAAACAAAGGCGAGCAAGATGAACAGGAGGAATAAGTTCAGCGGTGTTAGTCCCAGCATGAAGCTCACAGGGATCAGGAAGTAACCAAAAAACTCCACCAGACAACCGAAGCCTTCTACAAAGGTTTGGAACGGGACGCTCATCATTCCAATGGTTCCGAACTTGTGATTGAAGATCATATCGTTATGCTTCATGACCGTCTGAATCAGCCCCAATTGCCAGCGTCTTCGCTGTTTGCCGAGCACTTTATATTTGTCCGGGCACAGGGTCCAGCACACCGGATCGGAAGTGAACGACATTCTGTATTTCCGCTTTTTCAGGCGCAAAACGCGGTGCATCGATGCCACTACATCAATATCCTCTGTTACTGTATCTTCGCCAAATCCGCCGGCTTCGATAGCCGTTTCCTTGTGGAAGATGCAGAACGCGCCCGATGCGATAAAAGTTCCACCGAGCAAATGCCATCCCGTGCGGCCAAACAAAAAGCTCCGCAGGTACTCCACCACTTGAAATCGCTCGATGGCTTTTTTAGGCAAGCGGATTTCAGTGACATGGCCTTCTTGGATCGAGCATCCGTTTACAATGCGCACGATACCGGCGCTCAATACTGTGTTTACCGATGACTGAATCACCGGGTACATTAGCCTCAACAGGGATTCTTTTTCCAGTATGCAGTCTGCGTCCACCGTGCAAAAATACGGGCTTCGGGAAAAATTGATTCCTAAGTTCAGAGCATCCGGTTTCCCGCCGTTGGGTTTTGAGATCACCGTCAATTCCGGGATGGCTGGATTATGGTAAAAACCATGTGGAGCTTTTGCTGGAAGGCGCTTCCGGTAGATGAGATCCATTTTCACCAGTCCGAAGCGTTCGATCAGCCTGGACAACATCAGATCACTCGAACCATCGTCCACCACAAGGATTTCCTTTGCCGGATAATCCAGTTTCAGCAGTGATTCCACGGTAGGAATAATGGACGATTCTTCGTTATATGCCGGCACAATAACCGTGACGGGTGGTGTTACTGGCGATTCCCGCACTTCCTGCAGGCCTGCATATCCGATTCTTAACTGGTAGAACCAGGTTGAAATAAACGACATGAACATCAGCAGCGTATACATGCCGTTGGCTGCAAAAAAATACAGCAAGATGATATTCGTGAAGACGTTGGTTATGAAGATGACGAAATCGCGCGAATTCTCAAGCATTGCTTAATTCACCGCCTGCTGATTTTCTTGCGCTTCCAGTTTCTTCAAACTTTCTTCAAATGCCTGGAATGCTGCCTGGCACACCCGCGGATCGGGGTCGTTCTCGGCGCAATCATGCAGTGCATCCACGGTTTCCATGGTAGGCCGCGCTTTCAATTCGTGTATTAATCCCAGCTTCTGTTCCGGCCTCACCGGGCTGCGCAGAAAAGTCAGCAGCATGGTTACTTTTCCCAAAGTGACCATCCGGCGAACCACGCCCGTGGCCTGGAATCTTTCTGCATCCGAGCTGCTTCCTGTCCTAGTAATGCTTAATTCATCCATCCGCGAATCTGGCGCCTCCAGACTTTCCAGCAACCCAAAGATCATGCCGCTGCGCTCCATCTCTTCGCATATCTGCTCCGCTGAGTAGAGGTCCCTTCCCTGAATAAAGGAGAGAATAATGCGCTCCGCTCCCAGGTCCCCCATTTTCAGCAGTGTCTTTGTTGCCGCCTCTCTCACCAGCCAGTGCGGATCGGTCAGGCAACCCATCAATGCAGGAGCAATGGACAAATAAGCTCTGTCGTCCAACGCCCTGCAAGCATGAAGACGCACAAACCATTCTTTGTCTTTCACCAACTTCGCCAGGATTTCCCCGCCGGCCTGGTCATGGAAATGGCCGATCACTCCGGTTGCCCTGGCCCGCACGTCCCCCCACTCATCCTGCCAAAGCTTATCGATGAATATATGGTAAATTTCCGGAGAGAAATCATTTTTTCTTAACGGGTCTTTTGCTGCGTGCCGGTCTGCTATCTCTCGGATGGTGTCGGTGGCAAGGAAGCGTACTCTTCGCTGCGGGTGCGCTAAAGCTGGCATTAGACCTTTCACATCCTCTAATGCAAACTGCACCAGCGCAGTCTTTACATTGCGGATGGACTGCAAGCTGTTTCCTTCAATCACTTTAATTAACTCATCGACTAATATCGGGAGTACAGCAGGGTCTCCTAGCTGTCCTAAATATCTCAGGCAGACTTCCTGAACATCTGGATGGGGGTCAAATATTGCGGCAATGAGAGCGATGGTTCCTTCCGGCGTGGGTATGGTAGCTAGTTTTCCGGCTGCTTGGCATCGCGTCACAAACGTCATCTTGGCCGGTAATTTTCCGCGGGATGGTTTGAAAGAATCCTTCAAATCAGTTAACAGTTTCGCGGCAGCGCCAGTGGGCGGTCCGGCCTGTGACCGTAATGTTTGAATCCACTCGTCGATCCATCCTAATTTCCTGGCGATCTCGCGGATCGTAGGCAGGTGCTTTGGATTTGCCGCCCATTTTAATAAGACTTCTTCGAGCGCCTTTTTCTCGGCCTTGGTCTGTAGCGTGCGTAGTTCCTCAATCCCTGCATCTAGTTATGCTTTTTCAGTAACTAAGAGAGCTTCCACAAAACTCTTTGCCCGCTCCCGCGCGTTATCCAATTCGCGGAAAAAATTCTCCCTCATGACTCGCCGCCGCACCGTCACGATCACGATGGCGACAATCACCACGATGACCGCAAAGATCACCAAGATGATGAAGTTAGTGAAGTCTTCGATTCGGAATGGCATTTAAATCCCGGTCCAATCAGCTTAGTTCAGGAGTATCTAATGGGGGGCTTACGAGTCTTTAATATAGCACAAGACCCATGCCGCATAATACTCAATTACTTTTAAGCTGACAACTCCTTCTTTTCTGGCCTGTACCTCAGCCAAGTGCCGCCATTTAGTAAATATTACGCATTATTCCTATGCTATGCATAATGCTGGCCAATTTTACTCCCGATGGTGATTGAATTCCAGAGGGTTTTCACTTCCTTATCAAAATCGTTTTCCTTTTGATTATCACTTTCAATCCGTCCTTAATATTTGAGGGCATTAGAAATACCTATCGGCAGATTCTTCAATATATATATTTTATCAATTAATCCTCCGCTGATCTTGTTACTTTTATTGTTGTAAGTAATTGATATTAAGTGGATAACTATTGAAAGATTTTCAGAGCTGCCTTGCGGCTGTTTCTATGCGAAATTTTAAGTATGCTCACTTTCCTGGATG
>Ga0156170_1011_pt2 | contig 17983 bp, 7 predicted proteins | sample RifCSPlowO2_12_FD_107823 | JGI IMG/M metagenome (GOLD analysis project Ga0156170, IMG submission 107823) | Acidobacteria bacterium RIFCSPLOWO2_12_FULL_54_10
TGACGCCATGCTTGACTTCGTTCTCACCAAGGTCGCGAATGTGAGGCGCCCATTGGCTCAATTGCATCAGCGTTTCGGCGGCAGCGCGGGAAAGCAAGATATGACCAGCATCGCCGGAATCCATGACCCGCTGCGCCATGTTGATGCCGCCCCCGGCGACATTGCGGTTGGCGTTGATATCCGCGACACGATAGACCGGACCGCTGTGAATGCCGATGCGGAGTTTGATGTCAGGAAAATCGCGGAGGGCTTTGGATAGCTCGACCGCGCATTGCACGGGGGCAACCGGATCGCGGAAAAAGACGAGCGCCATGCCGTCACCGGTCGGCAGGCTGATGAGTTCCCCGCTCTCCTGCGCACGCCGGAACTCGGCGGTGGCGCAGACCAAATCCTGAAGCTGCTGCAAGAACTGCGTCTGGCGGTCCATGGGAAGCAGAGAATAGCCGACCACGTCCATAAATAAAATGTGCGCCACCTCAAGCGCAGGCGGTTTCGGCGCGGCCGTATTGACTAGAACGGTAGAAGGCAGTGCTGGAGGCGAAACAGGTTTTTCGCTGCCTTGCATTGCCGCGGCGAACTCCTCGCCGAAATCGCGAGCACGCTGGTAGCGAGAGCTGCCTTCAAAAGACAATGCTTTGAGGATGCAGGCTTCGGCAGCAACAGGAAGCGCCCCGCACAGTTCTCGCGGCTTGGCGGGGATGCCTCCCTGCTGAAGAACGTACATCTGTGCCGGAGTGGAAGGGCTGAAGGGGCGGCGGCCCGTCACCATTTCATAGGCAATGATGCCCAAAGCATACACGTCACTCTGAGCGGTCGGGTGGCCCATGATCTGCTCCGGGGCCATGTAGGGGCTGGAGCCGGCCACAAGGGTCATTTGGGGATCAGCGGATGCAGAAGCGTCGCGGACCGAAGAAATGCCGAAGTCGATGATCTTGACCAGTTCCTCACCGCTGCCTAAATCCTGCAACATGATGTTTTCGGGCTTCAAATCGCGGTGAACGACACCGCGGTCATGAGCCGCACTGAGAGCCTGGGCCACTTTGCGCACGATTTCGGAGATTCTGGATAGGGGGAAGTCTTCCTCTTGCAACGCCGCCCGCAGCGTGCGGCCATCGACATATTGCATGGCTAGGAAAGGCTTGCCGTCGGGCATTTCGCCGACGTCGAGAACACCCACGACGCCCGGGTGGTCAATGCGAGCCAGCGCATCGCGCTCTTCGCGGAACTTTCTCATGAACCATTCGTCATTGCTGGCCCGGTCGAGAAGAACTTTAATGACCACCGGGCGCGAAGAGAGCTGCTCGTCGCGTGCCAAATAAACGATGCCGAAACCACCGCGCCCCAGCTCGCGCTCAATGCGATAACGGTTTTTGATCTTGACACCAGCAGCGGCAACGGCCTGAGGAGACGAATTGGGGGCGTCCGGCGATGGCGTTTCGTTGTTCGTTGGAAAAATGTCCGAAGGCATTCCAGGTCCGCTCCCGAAGTGTCTGATCGCAACTCGTCTCTGGTTCTTTTTGCACCAGCTAAGATGAAATGATACTACGGCTCCATAGCGTTATTGACAAGAGCCGGATGGATTATTTGCCAGATGTCCTAATGGGAAGGCACTTTACACGATACGATTGCTTTGATATGTTCGTAGTCGAAAACTGCTTTATCTACAAGCAAAGGTTAATTCATGTCCAAGCACTGTATTCGGAACACAGCAATCGTGGCGCTAATTTGCATCACCTCGGTTCGATTCGCATTATCGCAAGGCATTATTACCACGGAGGCAGGAACCACGTGGACGTTTCCTGGCAATGGCGGCCAGGCAATCAACGGCCCTCTGGGTGATCTTTACGACATCGCGAAAGACGCTTCCGGAAATATATTCGTCGCCGATTCAGATAATCAACTCATTATTAAGATTTCCCCGGACGGCACCTTGACCGTGGTAGCAGGAAACGGGTTGCCGGGATATTCCGGCGACGGAGAATCAGCGACAAGCGCTTCCCTGTTCAACCCGCGCGGTATAGGCTTGGACGCGGCTGGTAACGTCTATATTGCCGACACAGACAACAATGCCGTGCGCAAAGTAAGCACCGACGGGATCATTACCACCATCGCTGGCAATGGAGAGGCGGGTTTCAGCGGCGACGGCGGGCAGGCCATTAACGCCCTGCTGGATAACCCGGCGGACGTTGAAGTGACTGCGGCTGGCAACATTTATATTGCTGACCGCAATAATAATCGGGTCCGGAAGATTAGTTCAAACGGGACAATTTCGACCATCGCCGGAAACAACGATTTTCTATACAGCGGAGATGGCGATCTGGCGATCAACGCATCCATTGACCCGCAAGGGCTGGCGATTGACGCCACCGGGAACATCTACATTGCGGACCGCATCAACAACCGCATCCGTAAAGTGGGACTGGATGGAATCATCTCGACCGTTGCAGGAGACGGGGGCCAGGATTTCTCAGGAGACGGCGGATTAGCGGTCAACGCATCCCTAGCTCAGCCTTTCGGGGTAGCGGTGGATACTGCGGGGAATTTATTTATTACCGACAGTCTGAATGACCGCATACGCCGCGTCAGCAGCAACGGAATTATTTCAACAGTGGCTGGCAACGGCGCGGACACCTTCGCCGGAGATGGCGGGCAAGCGACGGCAGCGTCGCTGAACGAGCCGACCAATGCTACGGTGGACGCGGCGGGGAATCTCTACATTGCAGATACGTTCAATCGCCGCGTACGTCATGTCGCTACAAATGGCATTATTCGCACCATTGCGGGCAACAACCGGTTCAAATACTCTGGTGACGGCGGGAATGCGGTGAATGCATCGTTATCCTTGCCCTCCGGGATGGACGTGGATGGGAACGGAAATGTATATGTGGCCGACACCTTCAATCATCGCATCCGGAAAATCACTCCCAGTGGAATAATTACCACCGCGGCGGGCAACGGCATCTGGAGTTTTTCCGGCGATGGTGGCACGGCGACCAATGCGTCGCTGGGCCAGCCAATGGAGGTCGCGGTAGATTCTTCTGGAAATTTATACATTGCCGACGCTTTCAACAACCGCATCCGCAAGGTCACAGCGAATGGAGTGATCAGCACCGTGGCCGGTGGAGGAACTTCGCTAGGAGACGGGGGGCTTGCTACCAGCGCGGAATTGGATTTTCCGAGCGGGGTTGCGGTGGATGGCGCAGGAAACATTTACATAGCCGACACGGACCAGCATAGGGTGCGAAAGGTAGCTTCAAACGGAGTGATCACGACCATAGCAGGGGATGGTTTTGCCGATGAATTCGGCGATGGCCAATTCACGGGCGATGGAGGCCAGGCTGTCAACGCTTCCTTGAACTATCCGCAAGGGGTAGCGCTGGATACCGCTGGGAATCTCTATATCGCCGACACATACAACCACAGAGTGCGAAAAGTAACTCCCGGTGGAATCATAACGACCGTAGCCGGCAACGGGGATGTGGATTACACCGGTGAGGGAGGCCAGGCGACACTGGCTGCTCTTGGTTTCCCAAGGCGGGTCGTCATCAATGGTGCTGGAAACATGTATATCGCTGATACAGGAAACAATATGATCCGCCGCGTCAGTTCCGGCGGCATTATTACCAGAGTAGCTGGCGACGGTTACTTTGATTTTTTCGGGGATGGCGGTCCGGCGACCGGGGCTTCCCTGGCGAACCCCAGAGACATGGGCCTGGATGCGGCCGGAAATCTCCACATTGTCGACACCTTCAACGACCGCATCCGCAAAGTGCTGGCGACTGCGCCGACGTTTTCAATTGATCGAACCACGCTCACATTCTCAGGCCCAGCGGGAACAGAAGATTTCCCGCCAGAGACAATCGGCATAACATCTTCCCTGTCAGGTCTGCTGTGGACCGCAGAAACCACCACAGCCAGCGGCGGAGATTGGCTTTCGGTTTCGCAAACATCGGGGTCCGCACCGGGAACCTTCGATGTGCTGGTGAATGGCGGTGGACTGATTCCTGGAACTTACCAAGGAACGGTGACGATTCGCAATCCGCTGGCAGCACCAGCGAGCAGAACCATCGGTGTTACTTTCATCGTGCAGGCCGCATTGCCACCCCGGATGGAAGCTGAACCTTCAGCTTTATTATTCGAGGCACAGGAAAATTCCGGTCAGCAAGAGTCACAGACGATATCTCTCCGCAACACTGGGGGTAGCAGCTTAAACTGGACGGCGCAGGCCAGAACGGTCGTGACAGGGCAGAACTGGCTGTCCGTAACACCGACATCAGGAAACTTGGCCGCAAACGACATAGTTGATGTACAGGTTAGCGTGAATGTCACCGGACTGCGCGCAGGAGTGTATTCCGGCTCCATCCGGTTTGAGAGCGCGGGATTAAGTCCGCAAACTGTTGCTGTTTCCCTGCTGGTGACACCGGCAACAAAAACGATTGAATTGAGCCAGCGAGGTTTGCTATTCCGCGGTGTTGAAGGTGGAGGCGCGGTTCCTACCCAAGCCTTTAGCATCAGCAACACAGAATCTGGAACTTTGAACTGGATCGCTGAGATTATAGAGTTATCTGAAAGCAATTGGCTGAGCGTTACTCCTGCCAGCGGCACGTCCACCGGAGGATCGCAACCGCAACCTTCGCGGGTTCAGGTTACAGTGAATACCGCAGGATTAGCGGCAGGACAATACAGCGGCGAGATTCGGATTACAGCCGCAGGTGCGAATAATTCTCCACAATCTGTAACGGTAATCGTGAATGTATTGCCGGCGGGCAGCAACCCCGGCATAGAGGTGTCGCCGAGAGGACTCCTTTTCGTTCGCCGGGCAGGTACTTCTTCTCCGGGATCGCAGACGGTGCAAATCCGCACAGCAGCACCAGGCAATTTGGAAGTGGTGGCTTTACCAGGCACGTTCCAGGGAGGAAACTGGCTGGACGTAGCGCCCCGGAATCTGATCGTCTCCAGGGACAATCCAGGGACGATTACGATTCAGCCTACGCTTGGTTTGCTAACGCCAAAAGATTACTTTGGCGCAGTAACGCTATTGTTTAGCGATCAGACCTCGCAAACGGTGAACGTTTCATTCGTGGTGACGGCGGCAACAGCAGGAACCGCGAATGAGCATACTGGCATTCAAACCTTGAGTTCCGCCGGCAGGGCATCATTAGATGGCTGCTTGCCAAAACGATTGCTGACCACGGTCCGAACGCTCGGAAGTAATTTTGCATCGCCTGCCGGGTGGCCGAGCCGAATTGAAGCGCAGGTAAAGGATGATTGCGATAACCCGGTTACCAACGCATTTGTAGCTGCCAGCTTCTCGAACGGGGATGCACCGGCGCTGCTGGTCAGTTTAGGGGACGGACTCTATGAAGGCACCTGGACTCCTGTTTCCATAGCACCAGTGCGTCTGACGCTGCGGGCAGAGTTGGCTCCGCTGACTGCGGCAGAGGCCAGACTCGACGGAAGCGTGACGACAAATGCCGCCTCGGCGCCGATAGTGAACAGAGGAGGGGTGATCAACGCAGCAAGTTCTGCTCCCGGAGAGGCGGTGGCTCCAGGAACAATCGTTTCCGTTTATGGCAGCAGCATGGCGCAAGGATTAAATATTGCCTCCCAAACGCCGCTCGCAACGACACTGGGCGGAGCTACGCTGATCGTTGGAGGGATCGAACAACCGCTTTTCTTCACAAGCTCCGGCCAGATCAATGCACAAATTCCGTTTGAATTGGCTCCGAATAGCCGACCGCAGATCATCCTCAGAAACCAGACTGGAGCGGCAACAGCGATCAGCGTACCAGAAACGATCACGATCGCTGAGAACCGGCCAGGCATTTTCACAATGAATCAGCAAGGCACTGGGCAGGGAGCTATACTGATTTCCAACACGGCGTTTGTGGCGGCGCCAGCGGGAAGCATTCCCGGACGACTAACGCGGCCAGCAAGGCGCGGTGAGTACATTTCTATTTATAGTACTGGACTGGGAGCCATTCAACCTGCAGTACTGTCTGGCGCAAAGACTCCGGACGACGTCCTATCATGGACTGTACAGCCCGTAGAGGTGAAAATCGGTGGGGTAACAGTTACACCAAGCTTCGCGGGCCTTGCGCCAGGATTTGTCGGATTGTACCAAGTGAACGCGGAAATTCCTGCGGGCGTAGCGCCAGGATCGGAGGTTACCGTAATTTTGACGCAAAACGGCGTGCCTTCAAACACTACTACGATTGCCGTTGAGTGATCTCCGGGATTCCCCGATTGTGGTTGAAATTCTGCGCTAGCTAACTTTTTCCAATCGCCGGACTGTTTCCCAATAGTGGTCAATATTGGCTTGAATATGAGCTAGCACAGCATCCTTACGCTCAGGCTGGAATAGATTGCGGAAGCGCCTTTGCGGCTTCAGATACTCCTCGACAAGGCGGAAACGACTGGGTATGTAGGTGTGACGAACAGTGCCCTGGACAGCTTCCTTGAGCGGCCAGACGCCGGTTTCAATCGCTAATTGAGCGATCTTTTCCGATAATTCCGGATCGAAACCCCATCCGGTAGGGCAAACCGCCAGGGAAAGAAATAATTTTGAGCCTTTGTACTGCGAGGCACGATAAACTTTCTCTGCCAGATCGACTGCCTCGTGAGAAGAGATGGTAGCCAGGTAGGCAGGCTTCTGTGCTCTCCAAATCTCAAAAATATCTTTCTTTTCTTGTAAGCTTCCGGTTGGCGATGTAGTGGTGGCTGAACCGAACGGAGAAGAAGCGGAAGATTGGAATCCAGTATTACCGTAAGCTTCATTGTCGTAGCACAAATACCAGAAGTCCAAGTTGCGATAGATGGCCGCTGAAGTGGCAGAAAGACCCATGTCAAAGGTCGAGCCATCTCCTGCCAGGACAAGAACCTTGAGGTCTTCCGATGCCGGGATTCGTCCTTGGCTAAGCAGGATGTCCAAAGCGTCACGAATGCCCTGCGCACCCGCGGAAGCACCGCTCATGGTTGTGTACAGCCAAGAGGAACGCAACGGAGTGTAAGGATAAGCAGCCATCAGGGTCATGCAGCCCGCAGCGTTTACGATGACTACGTTTTCTCCCAAAACCTTGTGAACCAAACGAAGGGTTACAAGGGCTCCACAACCCGCGCACAACGACGACCCTGGAGAAAGGTATTCCTCGCGTGGTAATTCCTTCAAATTATGGAAATGTTCGCGGCTGACTTTCATGACACGGCTCCCTTCTCTCCCTTGCCAGCGATTGCAAGGCCGCGCTGCACCTGATCCCATTCGCCGTCGGTCATGAGCAACTCCGGCTCATGGAAATCCCCTGGCGTTGCGTGCTGCAGGACATCAAGAATGTGGTCAAATTCAGCAGAAGTAATATCTTTGCCGCCCAGGCCGCTGATGAAGGAGCGCATCACTGAAGGTCGATTGCTGGAATTTGCCAGCAAAGAGGCGATTTCGCTGTAAAGGATGCCGCCAAACCCAGGTGAAAGATTCTGGTCGATGACAGCGACTGTGCGACGCCCCTCAAGTGCAGCAAGCAGATCTGCGACAGGTTGCGGTCGAACAAGCCGGGGACGCACTAGACCAACCCGATGGCCTTGCTCCCGCCAGCGATCTACAGCAGCTTTTCCTTTAGTCGCGAAGGAACCAATCATTACCAGTACCATATCGGCGTCTTCGAGCCGGTAAGTCTCCACTGCATCGTATCGCCTGCCGAAAAGCTTGTAAAAAGTATCTGAGGCCTCGACATAGACAGCCAAAGCCTTCTCGATAGCATGATGCTTTTGATATTGAAAATAGCTGTAGGTGGCGCTATCGAGAACTGCAATGCCCTGAGCAAGTGGTTGAGAGGCACGGAAAACCGGGTGCTTTGCTTCGAATGAAGGCAGGAATCGCCTGACGTCTTCCAGATCCGGTATTTCGACTGGTTCCCGAGTAAAGGACAAGTAAAAGCCATCCAGATTCACAAGCACGGGAAGCGATACTCGTGCGTCCTCAGCGATGCGATAGGCGAGCAATACAGAATCCAAGGCTTCCTGCGATGTTTCAGCGTGGATCTGAACAAAGCCAGTATCGCGAGCAGCAAAAACATCATTATGGTCGGGACCAAGTGTCAGCGGAGATGCCAATGCGCGGGAGACATTCACCAGAACCAGGGGCACGCGCCAGCCAGCGATGGTGTACAAAGCTTCCATTGCATAGACGAGGCCTTGGCTGGACGTGGCGGTGAAAGTCCTGACACCTGTGGCGGCTGCAGCCCCAGCGGCAATGACCATGGAGTGCTCGCCGTCGAAGGTGACAAATTTCCCCTTCATTATCCCTTGGGAATGCCATTCACTGAGCGTTTCGATGATCTCAGTCTGCGGGGTGATGGGGAATGCCGGTATGTAGTCCACCTCGGCGAGCCTAGCCCCCCAAGATACTGCGGCATTTCCGGTAAGCAGCTTTCTCACCATGCCAGCGTCTCCCTTTCCTTTGTGATGATGTGCCGGGGGCAAACGCTGCGGCAGATCATGCAGCCTTTGCAGTGATCGTAGTCGATCACGGGATAGCCATGCTCATCCAGTGCAATCGAACCATCGGGACATACGACAAAGCACATGCCGCAACGCGTGCATGCATTGCGGTCGATAACCGGCCGTTCAACGCGCCAACTGCCGGTGTGCCGTAGATCAGCATTGCCGGTATTGAAAACGCTGGGAGTAGCGCGGTTCACATCTTCTCCAGTTACCGGAACAACTTTTGCGGAGGTCTGGAGGGACTTGGTTAATGTGGGAACTTCAGGTAAAGAGCGAAAAACTTCCCGGCAGATTTGAATGTTCTTTTCCAGAACATCCGAAGCGATTCCCAAGTGCGAAAATTCTTCTGCAGCCGCCTGCACAAGATGCTCTTCCTTCACAATGCCTGTGAGCCGTGAGGCTGCTGCTCCGAGTCCGGCACTGAGTGCGGAAGCCTTGCCGAGCACTTGAAGCGTCAAACCGGTGACGTCAAAGGAAACAACTTGAGGCAAGAACCGGTGATGACTAGAAACAACCGATGCCGACGCGGTATTGAGAAATAGGACCGAAGCGTTTTCCTGACCAGACAGAACACCTGCTGCGGGATCATCGAGCAAAGTTTCATCGGCAAGAATAATGATGCTCGGGTCGGCGATGAAACCCCGTTCCAGGATCGGGTCGCTGCTGATCCTTGTGAAGGCTGCTACGGCAGCGCCGCGACGCTCCGCACCGTAAATGGGGAAGTCCTGGCACTGGAAACCTGCCAGGAAAGCAGCCGTGCTGACGATCCGGCTGGCAGTTTTGACTCCATGTCCGCCTCTGCCGTGAAAGCAAATGCGCAGCAAGTTCTTCGGCCTTTCGGCCTGCCTATAAGCAGGCGCATCAAATCACCAGCGTCCTAAGAATAAGGATAACACTACAGACAAACCGAGCCATCGACCGTTATTACGGCTGATGTCTCGATTCTATATGTGAGCAAGCGGATGATGAAACAGCGCTGCCTGCTAGGTATTGATCAGAACGATAATCTCAGAGCAAACTGAATCTGCCGCGGGGTGGTAGCCTGGCTGCGAATCTTTCCAGCCGTTGAGCTAAGACGGCCCGTGGACCCTACAAAAACATTCGTGGAAGGCCTGCCGAGATTCAGGTGATTCGGCAGGTTGAAAAACTCCGAGCGGAATTGCAGCCGCCGCTTGGAATCCAGCAGGAATTCCTTTTGCAAGGAAAGATCCATGGTGAAAATATTAGCCGCTTGCATGGTGTTGCGCCCAACCTGCCCGAGTGTTCCTTCCTTGGGTAATAGAAAAGCGCAGGGATCAAAATAGAGTTCGCTGCTCCCTAAAGCACTGCCTGCTGGGATCGTCCCACACCCGGAAGAAGTTCCTTCAATTGGATTGTTGTTGCGCCCCGATGCCTGGTTTGGCCGGTTCGCATTGAAAAGGTATCCAGTGCGGCGGGCGCTGACGCCAGCGGTCATAGGCGACCCTGTGCGCATGGAAACGATGCCGCCCAGCCGCCAACCTCCGAATACACTCCCAAGGAGTTTCGACTGCAATCCGCTCCCGCCTTTGCCGATAGTGGGAATAGTATAAAAATAATTGATGGAAAGTCGCTGGCGGGTGTCGAAATCGGAGCGTGCGCGTTCCAAAGTGCGCAACCAGCCGAACTGAACATTGTCCGGGGAGACCGCCGAGGCATCATCCACAGACTTGCTCAAGGAGTAACTCAATCCCAGCGAGAATCCCTGGCTCAGACTCTTGTTGGCGGAAATTTGCAGCGAGTTGTAAAAGGATTGCGCGTCGCTGTTGATGTATTCAATGAAACCGAAGGCAGGATTCACGCGGTTGTCCCGCACATTTTCACTACAGGCCGGTAGTCCCGTCTGGCCACAGTAGGCCGGGAATAGCAGAGAGCCGTCCGGCTGCTGAACCGGAACTGGAAACAAGTTGTTCTCATAAGTGCGAAAGAGGTTATTGCCCCGCGCACCCACATAGGAGGCTTGAAAGCGCACACCGCCCGGCAGAGCTTGTTGCAGCGAAAAATTATAGCGCAGCACCGTCGGAATGGATATATTGCTATAATTCAGCGCCCTGGTGCCTGCCTTGACGATATCGGATAACTTGGAGGCTGCCACGGCATCGGGAAAAAGATTGGATGAAATAAAATTCGGACGTTCCACCAATGAGAAGAACGGCAACTGGGTCTTTTGCCGGTCGACCAGATACTCCAGGATTTGGTCATAGTAAATTCCGAACCCGGCGCTCAGGACGGTATCGTTGCTGCCGGGCGACCAGGTAATGCCCAGGCGCGGTGAAAAATTCTTAAGCGATGGATTGTGTTCGAGCAAGCTGCCGACCTGGACCGCTGCGTCGCGCATGGGATCCGCCAAAAATGCGTCCCTGCCGTTCTTGTCATGGATCAACGTCGTCAATTCATAGCGCAGCCCCATATTGAATTGGAGTCCGGGACGCAGCTTGTAATCGTCCTGGATGTACAGCCCTATCAAAGTTTGCCGGTAGTCCTTGGCGCTGTCTGAGTTGGGAAGCGCGAACCGCAACCGGGTATTCGACGGCCCCGCTTGCAGGAAGCTGTCCAGATTGTTGAAGGACCACTCCCCGCCCTTATAACGATTGGAAGACACATCCCAATGATAACGGCTGATTTCCGCCCCGATCTTCAGCCCATGAGAACCGCGCTGGAGAATTAAGTCGTCGGTAAACTGGAATGTTTTTTGCCCTTTGTGCTGCGGATTGGTTGTAGCGGGGCCATAGGAGTCAATTCCGGAAACGATAATGGCGCCGAAGTTCGGCGCGGCTGGATCGAAAAAATATTGTATGGGGATATCCACCAAAGCAATCGTGGAGTTATCCGGAACCGCGCGCGTGAAACTGAACCGCGCCGTATTGACCGTGGCAAGGCTGAAGATGAATGTATCGGCTACGGTCAGGAACTGTTGGCGGCTTTCCACACGGCCGGTAAAACGGAAACTATCCTCATTGGACCGGTTGTCGGCCTGGTCAAAGGTATACCGGGAAAATAAGCTGTTGCGCTGAGTAACCTGGTGATCCACCCGGACGACAAAAAAATTCTCATCCGTCGGAAGAAAGTGCGAGGCCCGGACTTCCGCGACTCCGTCACCAGCGCAACCAGCGTTGGGAAGCGGATAAAAAATGTCCGGATTAGAAAGGTAAGGTTTGACTCTATCACTGACGAGAATTGTCCGAAGGGTGTCTCCATTGCAATTCTTGATGATGCCCTGGCGGGCAAACGCATCGGGCACGAAATTGGATTCGGTCTGAGTCAGCCGGTCGCGCATCGCTTCAAAACTGCCCATGAAGAAAGTTTTATCTTTTTTAATAGGGCCGGTAAGAATAAAACCAAACTGGTTGCGCTTGAAGGGTGGTTTTTCCACATCGATGAACTGCCGGGCATCCATTTTGCTGTTGCGAAGATACTCGAACAGGGAGCCGCTAAACTGGGGGGTTCCTGAGCGCGTGATGGAGTTCAGAACGCCACCGCTATCGCGACCATACTCTGCACTATACGTGGTGCTGAAGACCTGGACCTGCTGTACTGCGTCCGAACCCAGTTGCACGCCTGCGGCACTGCGCGGTACGGTGTTGTCCTGGCTCATGATGTTGGAGCCGTCCATGAGGAAAGTGTTGGAGGTGGATCGGCCACCCGACACGGTAAGCCCTCCGCTGGAAGTGCCCCGCGCGCCGGAACCCTCGGAGGTCTCGCTGACCCCGGTTTGCAGCGTGGCCAGTGAGCTGTAGCTGCGCCCGTTGAGCGGCAACCCAACCAATTGGCTTTGGTCGATCCGGTTCACAGGAGCACTACTAGAATTTTGACTGGATGATTGTCCAGAGCCTTCGCTCGTCTGGCCCTGTTGCGCCCAAGCTGAGGCTCCCAGGATGAAATATCCAGTGGTCAGTAGAACCACCATCCAAGTACGAGCGATTGTTGCAAATTTATTCATCCTGAAAATCCTCCGAAGACTTATCTAGCAATTACTAAAAGTTAAAAATGCCATGCAATTTAATTTGAGGCAAAAACGCAAAACATCAAATAAAAAACCAAGCGAAGTAACCGGAGCTACCTCGCTTGGTTGCTAGAAACCCTACCTAAAACATCCCCGTTGAACGCGGGATTTCTTGCATCCGAAAAGAATAAACGTTACCACTGAGCTGGGTTGCCGCCTAGTTCAACCTGCGCACCGGCGGGCGGTATACCCCAATCGCGTGCGAGAGACGGAGTCAAGTGAATCATTTTTCCACCGACCATGGTCATCAGTACACGGATATTCGGAATGTCATCGACCGGGATGGTTAGATAGTCTCTATCCAGAACGACCATGTCAGCCCACTTGCCTTGTTCGAGCGAGCCGAGCACGTTTTCGCGTTTTGCATAGTAGGCGCCCGCGTAAGTTGCCGACTTCATCATGGCTTCGCGGCTGACAGCCTGGTTGGGAGCCCAAACCTTGCCATTGAGGTCTTTGCGCGTGATGCCAATCCACAGCACGTGGAAGTAGGTCAGGTTGGTGTAACCAATGGGACGATCAATCTCGACGCTGTTATGAACGCCGCCGTCGTAAAGGTTCTTGCGGGGCTGCATCCATTCAACTCCTTTTTCGCCGTACTCTTCAAACATCTCCTGCGCTCCGCCTTCCCAGAGCTGCATGTTGTATCCGCCGACCACCATGCCCAGGTTTTTGAGAATCGGTATCTGTTCCGGCCGCGGGCTGCCGCCGGTATGATCGTAAGCATGGCGCAGTTTGCGAACATCATCCAGGCTAAGTCCGCCATCCTTGCTGGCTTTCTGAATCGTGTCCAGGATGTAATCAATGTCACGATCGCCGCCAGTATGAATACCTGCCAGACGGCCTCCTGCCTTGACCATGTTATAGAGCGCCGTTGCGTTTTCTCCGCCGCGCCAGTCTGGAGCAAAATGGCATTCTTCCTCTGCTTTCACTTCCGGTGAAGTCCCTGGCAGGGTCATGCAGCCTGCACCGTTATCGGAAGGCCACAGACCGGTCAACCATAGATGCTTGGATCCATTTTCCAACATAGCGGACATGAATTCCGGCAAATAGGGGTCGGACCAAAAATCTGGCCGTGGTCGCCATTGATAGCTCCACGGAACGCGGATGGCAATCTGGTTTTTCTGATCCAGCATGCGATAGGCGCGGACTGCGCCAGGGGTATATAAACCCGATGCGTTGATGGTCACGCCATATCCGCCCATCCAAGACAGGCCATAGCGGTAAATCTCCGCCAGCTTGGCGGGAGGATAAAGAACATCTTGTTCCAGCCACCGATAGTTAGTCCCTCCGACACCAGTTCTCAGTAAATCCGCGTAGGGATTCCAGACAAACTTATCCCATTGGTCGCCGTAGTAAGCGATGGTCTTGTCAATGCCTGTTTGATTGACGACTTGGCCTGTGAAACCGCCGCGCACTTGAACCGGGTTATTCGGAGCTGCCTGATCCAGCATCTGTTTGTTAATCTGGCGTCCGAACAACGACATAATCTCTCTGCTGTAGCGGTAGTCCTTGCCGAACAACAGACTGATGCGAATCCACTGGCCGGGTTTGGCCTTTGAAACCGCCTCCGTCAGCACTTTCGGGAAATCCCGAATCACCACTTCGGCGCGATCGTTGAAGAAACGCTCGATGTGGTCGTTATCGGTAATGACTTTCTGTACGATTGACGGATTGATGGTGTCCCAATCCATGGGATGGTCGTGCGTCCCGGCATAGCCAGGCGTGACCATCTTGCCTTTCAGATCGTAGCTCTTCGTGTTTGGACCAGCCAGCGCACGCACCTGCTGGGTCGTGCCAACGGCCACGATATCTTCGCCACGAACGGCAATAGCCTGGGCGATAGTGCCGAGCCGTTCATTTACTTCATGGTCATCAACGGTAACAATCTTTCCGTTGTAGAAAATCATATCTGGCGGTTGCGGCTGCTGAGCCATAACCTGCCAAGAACCAATTAGCATCATTAGGACAAAGCCTAACAAGGGGGAATTCCGACGAATCTTCATTGTTCACCTCATTGCAATTTGAATAGCGGTCTATCCATTGCTGGAAAATACCGGCTTTGACACTGCATCCTGCTGTTCCGATTGAATACACAGATAAATTGGGTTCTATAACTTAACAGAATCTTTATATGGCAACCCTTTCCGAGAAATACCGAGGTTTTCGTTGAGATCCTACTGGCTTGAGGACGACCTCTCTACCTGTACTTGCGGAGCTATAACGAAACGCCTTGTACCCGTTAACTTTGTTTATGATACCGCTCGGTCATCGCTCTGTCAATTGATACTAGGCAATAGTCACGACGAGACTGGCATCTGGAATGTAGCGAAAGTTTGGGATGGACCCTGGGGCAAAAATGCCCCAAGGTCCGGTTCCATTTTGAAAATATGAAGTATTACTCGCTCTACCACTTCGAGGCCGCGCCGCCCAACTCAACTTGAGCACCAGTGGGCTGCAAACCCCACTCGCGTGCCTGTGAAGGAACCAAGTGCTGAATTTTACCTCCCACCATGGTCATCAGCACGCGGATTTTCAGCGTGTCATCAATGGGGATTGTCAGGAAATCCTGGTCGAGCACACTAAAATCAGCAAACTTGCCAGCCTCAAGAGACCCTGATTTATTTTCCATCTTGGCGTAATAGGATCCCCAGATGGTAGCTGATTTGAGCATAGCTTGGCGGCTCACTGTCTGATTGGGTCCCCAAACTTTCCCATGCATGTCTTTGCGCGTGATTCCGGCATACAGGACATGGAAGTAAGTCAGGTTGGTGTAGCCGATAGGGCGGTCGATCTCAACACTGTTCATGATACCTGCTTCGAGCAGACTTCTGCGGGGCTGAATCCATTCGACCGCCTGCTCGCCATAATCCTCGTATATCGATTCCGCGCCACCCTCCCAAATTTGGAGGTTATAACCGCCAACGATCATGCCGAGATTTTTGATCCGGGGAACCTGCGCAGGCCGGGGGCTCATATGCATATGGTCATAGGCATGACGTTTTGCGCGAATCTGATCGAGGGTCATCCCGGCATCCTTGCTGGCCTGCTCGATGATATCCATCGTGTAATCCACATCCAGGTCTCCTCCGGTGTGGTCTCCCGCCAAACGTCCGCCCGCTTTGATGTAGTTATACAAAACCTGACGGTTTAGTTTTCCAGACTCCGAGTTCGGATCGTAAGCGCAGGAAGTGCGCTCCCGCTCCTTGACCTCGGGAGAAGTGCCCGGCAGAGTGCTGCAGGCCCTTGCATTGAGCGCGGGCGTGCCGCCGTTCATCCAGAGATAGTCTGATCCTTTACCGTTCATTGCTGCGATTGCTATGGGTAAATAGGGATCGAGGAAGAAGTCCTTACGAGGCGGCCAATACCAGTCCCAAGCGAAACGTTGCGCCATCTGGCCGGCAGCGTCAATGGATGAATAGGCGCGAATAGCGCCGCCAGTGTAAAGGCTGGAGCCGTTCATGGTCATGCCATAACCGGTCATCCATGACAACCCCTGGCGATAGACTTCCCGCAATTGGGGCGGAGTAAAAATCACTTCTTGTTCGTAGTACCTGTAGTTGGTGCCATCAACACCTGTCTTCTCGATGTTGGGCGGGAAAGGAATGGTGGGGTCTACGAATTTCTTCAGCTCATCGCCGTAGTAAGCTCGAACGGCCTCAATGGCCTTTTGATTTACGACCATGCCAGTAAAGCCGCCCCGCACCTCGACCGGATTATTCGGCGCGGCAAGATCGAGCATCTGCTTATTGATCTGCCGTCCGAGCAGGGCCATGATTTCATCACCGTATTGGTATTCGGGGCCAAATAGTACGCTAATCCGGACCCACATGCCGGGTTTGGCCTTTTGGACCGCCTCATTCAGGACGCGAGGGAAGTCTCTTACCACTTCCGCCGCGGAGACATTAAAAAAACGCTCAATGTGATCATTGTCGGAGATTACCTTGCCAACGATGTACGGATTGATGGTGTCCCAATCCATGGGATGGTCGTGAGTGCCGCCGAAGCCAGGCAATACCGTTTTGCCCTTGAGGTCGAAGCTCTTGGTGTTCGGCCCTGCCATGGCCTGGATTTGCTGGTTGCTGCCCACCGCCTGGATGGTGGTCCCTTTGATGGCCATGGCTTGAGCAGTTGTGCCCAGATTCTCGTTCACTGCGGGATTGTCCACGGTTACGATTTTCCCGTTAAAGTAAATCAAGTCCGGCGCCGTCTGCTGGGCCTGCAAAAGCCCGGCGGTAGCCCACAAGATCACAAGCAGGCACGGTACTGCGAATTTCTTGATCATCACACCCCTCCCTAACATTTAGCTGAGATCGGATAGAAAAAAGGCAGAGCCTCAGCAACTGCACCACGATGGCATCTGCCTCACTTTACTTGCACTAACGGATCAGGGCTCAAAGCTCCAGTTACCACTGCGCGGCAGGTCCGCCCAGTTCCACTTGAGCGCCTGTGGGTTGCAAACCAAATTCCCGGGCTAGCGAGGGCACCAAGTGAATCACCTTGCCGCCCACCATGGTCATATAAACCCTAATGTTCTTGATATCCTCGACAGGAATCGTCAGATAATCGCGGTCCAGGACGACGAAGTCAGCCCATTTGCCAGGCTCGATAGAACCCAGCTTGTCTTCACGACGGGCATAATAAGCCCCAAAGATGGAAGCAGACTTCAGCATAGCCTCGCGGCTGATCGCCTGATTCTGTCCCCACACTTTGCCGTCCTGGTCCTTGCGGGTGACTCCCGTATAGAGGACGTGGAAGTAAGTGAGATTGGTGTAACCGATGGGACGGTCTATTTCAACGGTATTCATAACGCCGCCATCGAACAGGCTCTTTCTTGGCTGGATCATGTCCACGCCGCGCTCTCCATAATCTTTCAGGATGGAAGCTCCGCTACCCTGCCAGATTTGGATATTTGCGCCGCCGGTGATCATGCCCAGATTCTTCAGCCGAGGGACTTGGTCCGGCCGCGGACTCATGCCCATGTGGTCGTACGCATGACGCTTGGCGCGAATTTGATCGATGGTAAACCCACCATCTTTGCTGGCCTTCTCGATTACGTCCAGCACCAGGTCGATGTCCTTGTCCGCCTCCGTGTGGATACCGGCCAAGCGCCCGCCCGCTTTGACCATCTGATACAAAGCCGTGGCATTTTCTCCGCCCCGCCAATCGCCGGCAAAGTGACATTCCTCGCTCTCTTTTACTTCGGGTGTAGTGCCAGGGAGCGTGGAGCAACTAGACGCATTGTCGGACGGCCACAGGCCGGTCAGCCAAAGATAATCAGAGCCGCCGCCCGCTTCGCTCATCGTGGCCATGAATTCTGGTAAATAGGGGTCGGACCACATATCAGGCCGCGGCCGCCACTGGTAGCTCCAGGGAACGCGGATGGCCATTTTCCCCTCTTGGTCCAACTGGCGATAAGCACGAACCGCGCCCGGGGTATAAAGGCCGGAAGCATTGATGGTCACGCCA
>Ga0156170_1112_pt1 | contig 17692 bp, 19 predicted proteins | sample RifCSPlowO2_12_FD_107823 | JGI IMG/M metagenome (GOLD analysis project Ga0156170, IMG submission 107823) | Acidobacteria bacterium RIFCSPLOWO2_12_FULL_54_10
CCATTGTGGATATGCTATACACTAACTGTATAAATGGTCTAAAACAGGCGGAAGGGGAGGAAGAAAGTCTGGTGAACGATTATAAGGAGGGGTAAGGCCCGGAAATAGCTTTCCAGGCCCTACGTTGCGGGGTTGGGGGGGAACTAAGAAATCAATTTACGTGTTGCCAGCACCCGTGAAGTAAGAATGGCGACGGGATTGTTCTCCAAACAACGTGGTAGCTAGTCGTGTGCATCGGCTGGATAAGCCTCCATGCCCATTTCGGAGTGGTCCAGGCCGCGAATCTCATCTTCCGCGCTGACACGCATGCCGAAGATCACCTTAATAATGCTCCAGGCAGCGAAAGTCAAAACAAAGGTAAACGCACCCACAGCGAGAATGCCAATCACCTGGGATTGCAGCGATGCAATGCCGCCGCCATTGAGCAGCCCATTGGCTCCGCCGCCCGGGGCATCCGCGCTGGCGAAGAGTCCAACAGCGAGCGTTCCCCAGATACCATTAACCAAGTGAACCGACAGAGCGCCTACCGGATCGTCAATTTTCCACTTATCGAAAAGGATGACGGCGGGAACCACGATGATGCCGGCGATCAGTCCGATGATGGCCGAAGACATGACACTTACATACGCGCAAGGAGCCGTAATGGCGACAAGGCCCGCCAGAGCGCCGTTGACGGTCATGGTGAAGTCAGGCTTGCCGAGCATGATCCAGGCCAGCACCGTGGAACTCAGGACCGCCATGCAACAAGCTAAGTTTGTAGTCATGGCTATGTGGGCAATGCTGTTAGGATCAGCGGCCATGGTGCTGCCCGGGTTGAAACCAAACCAACCCAGCCAGAGGATAAAGCCACCCAGAAACACGAGGGCCATACTGTGACCCAGGATTGGCTGAACACGGCCATCCGATTTGTACTTACCCAATCTGGGGCCCAGAACCAGGATTCCAGCCAAACCGGCCCAGCCGCCAACAGCGTGAACCACCGTGGAACCGGCGAAATCGCGAAATCCCATCGATGCCAGCCACCCGCCGCCCCAAATCCAGTGACCTGTGATCGAGTAAGAGAACCCTACGAGAATCAGGGTGAAAATCATAAAAGATTTGTAATGAATGCGCTCGGCCACGCATCCGGAAACGATCGTCGCAGCGGTTCCGGCAAAGACGAGCTGGAAGAAAAACTTCGCCAGCAGCGGAACACCGGTCCAGCTCAATGAGCCGAAAACTCCCTGGTAGGCATCGCCCATAGCCGGGCTGTTATCAGCGCCGCCGATCAGCCAGCCGGTTAAGCCCATGAAAGAGTTTCCGTCGGCAAACATGATCCCGAACCCCACGAGCCAGTAGGCGGCGGCGGAGAGGGCGAAAACGACGAAATTTTTTGCCAGAATGTTGGTGGCGTTTTTGCTGCGACAGAGACCAGACTCAACGCAGCCGAAACCAGCGTTCATCCAAAAGACCAGAAATGCAGTGACCATCACCCAGAGCGTGTCCAGCATGACCTTGATATCCGCGGGCGAAGGTCCTTCACTTGGAGTTTGCGCGAAGGCAGCACCACTGAATGCCAGAGCAACCACTGGAATCAACAGGAACCACTTGCGTAAATGATAGATGTTTTTTGTCATAACAATCCCTTTTCAACCCCTTTGAGAACTAATTTGATCAAAACCATATAAACAAATTACTCCCGGGCAGCTTCGACTCCGACATAGCCCGGTATGCCCATCTCGGGCATGTCCAAACCTTCATCTTCCGCGCCAATATCGACACGGTTGATGGCAACTTTGTTGTGGCCCGCAGCGTTGGCCACTTCTTCGAGCGTAGGCTGGCCGGCGACCGCAGCGGGAACATCCACCGCAGAGCCGGTGGCCGCGCCGCTGGGGTCTTGAGCCCAGCCGACCGCGGGGAGCACCAATGACAAAACAATCCAACCGAACAACAAATATCTTGAGAACATTTTCTTCCCTGGATTAAACCTAAGATCGGATGACATAAATGATTTCTCCTTAGCGCAAAGGCCGGTTCACCGGCGTTCAATGTACCAGCGACCATTCCGTAATGCAAGCGACCCGGGGCGGCTGAAAAGACGAGTAGAGGTCATAACCAACCACCCCGGCGCTCTAACCGGAATCGCGCCCATACCGGCTAGAATTTAAGGATCAGGCCGACGCCCAGAGTGTTCTGCACGCTAGGATCGTCTGAAGGATCACCGACGGTGAAAGTAGGCTCGGTGGACCAATCGGCGCGCCACTCGAAACGGGTGACCAAGTTTTCGCTGATAGTGAATTCGGGAGTCAGCGTAAACTCCTTCATAAACTGCCGCGTGCCGGTGGTGAAACCCATCGGGTCGCTGTAAAACTCAAAGCGCGGAGTCAGTGCGATTGTCGGAGTGGCCTGCATTCTCAGGTAGGTGGCAACGCCGGACCAGTGCACGTGGGCGCCAGAAATGCGATCCATGCCGTAGTCGTAGTTGGTCAACCAGGTAACCTTGTCGCCCAGCTTAACGGTCAGCAAGGAGTCGAACAGATGACGGATGTCGTCGCTGTTACCGGACTGCTCCGGACCGACCATGTAGTTCTGAATGAAGCCGACTTGAGGCGAAGGATTCCAGGAGAGCATGAATCCGCCAGTCTTACCGCCATTGTTGTCGATGACGTTGTTCCAGCCATTCACCAATGAGGCGCCGAGGGTCAGCGTGTCCGAGACCGGGATGGTGGCGCGAACCCCGGTGTGGTGATAAGGAATGGCCAGGGCAAACAGCAATCCGCGAGAATAATTCCAGACGGAGCGGGAATCGATGACTTCCGCGCCATGCTGCGTGACAAATTTACCGATATCCAGCGTGATGCCGCGGCTGGTGGGGATGCGGGCGCTCAGGTAATACTGCATGAAGTGCGCCGCCGTGGAATTGCCGATGGCGTAGTCGATGCCGTTGATCCAATCCGCCGATGGTCCAAAAACCGTTTGCACCATGTAACCCAGAGGGGCGGACTCGCTGACGGACTTGGTGATTTCCAAATCCGCCTGGCTAAACGTGAGCGAATTGTGGTTGAAATCAAAATTGCGGATGAGGCCAGTTCCGCCGATGGTCGTCTTGGCATCGCCCGGCTCATTGAAGTTCCAATTGTAATAAGCGTCGATAAAGCCTCCGACTTTGACGCCTTTGAAAAAATTCAAACCTTCGAAATCATCCGTGAAATCCGCAGTCTGCGCCGCCGGAGGGGGAGGGGGCATGGGGACCGCCGAATCGCTAACCGTGGCGACCGCCGTTGGGAAGTCGCTTTCGGTGAGCACAGCGGGCCGCAGAAAAGCGCCGGAGAGCGGTGAATCATTCCTCTGATCGCTACCAGTGATGCCTATGGCCGTCCGAGTGACCGCCTTCTGAATGGCTAGTTCACCCTCCAACTGACGGATTTTCGCCTCCAAAGCCGCAAGCCGCTGCTCGACCGAACTTTGGGCAAACAAAGAAGAAACTCCTAAACCAGACAGACTGACCACAAGAGCGAAAACTGCTATTTTAATACTCATCCTAAAAGACTTTTTCATTTCAATCCTTTCCTCTCACTATGCGCGAGTAGTGATTTTCGGGAAGCGAACCGGAAGCCCGGAACATGACTGACACTTCCCGCCAACGAGGATTAGATTAGGGGGATATGTGCGTAGTGTCAATAACAAAATGCGTAAATGACGATAATATGTTTGCATATCTGTAATAAATTTTGCGATATGTAATTTATGGATAGATATAAATGCATATTAATGCATATTTTATAAACAATGTGCAAAAAGACCGTGACGCGTACGCAGAACGGCAGATTTCAATTGCGGAAATTACACCGGCGGAGAAAGCAAGCTAGCGGTCCGGTTGGAGCAGTTCGGTGAGCAGGAGACTGCGGTCGTGGAAAACAAAAACACCATTGTTCGCGGAAGTCGCCATAAGTTCCAGACTGCCGTTTGAGGGGAAGGCCATGCGCTCGACAGGCAGACCGTCGGGCACAACGTCCAAGCGCTGGTAGCGGTTGCCGCCATCGATGGATTGGAAGATGCCGGAGCTGCTGACAACGATGACGTGCTGCGGGTTGCTCGGCGAGATGGCAATGTCGTTGATGGAAGAAAGCGGCACGCCACGCCCGAATTTTTCCCAAGACTGGCCGCCATTGGAGGAACTAAACAGCCCTCGATCCGAACCGGCGAAAATCACCTGCGGATTGCCCGGCGAGAAGGTGATTTGCTGCACTTTCAAAGGACCGGAACCATCGAGATACACGGGATTCCAACTGAGACCGCCATCCCAGGAAGCGGATAAAGTGTTGGAACTGGCGACCATGAGAAATTTCCCTTCGCGGTCGAGAGCGCGCACGCGGAAAAACTGGCCCCAAACGCCCTGCGAGGGCACAGGTTGCCAACGCACTGCATCATCACTGCGGAACAAACCAAAGGAAGTCGCGGCATAAACAGGTTCGCCCTGGGCGCGCTGGAAGAGATCGTGGACTATCAACGGCGCAGTACGGGCGGTGGGCGCTGGCTTGGCATTCCCTCTCTTTGCTGGTTTCTGAGTGTTTATTTGCGGCGAAGCCCATTGCCCTGTCTTTTTCCATGCGCCCTGAGCGACAGAATACTCGAAAAGACCATCCGTGGTTCCGGCAATAAGACGGGAATTTTGATTGGAATCGCGCTGTGGCAAAACCAGCAGGCTGAGGATATCGAGATTTCGCAAGCCCTCGCCGAGGCGCTGCCAGCTTGCGCCACGATTGTCGGTCACATAAACGCCGCCGAAATCGCGGTCATGGAGCAGCGCGACATAGTAGCGGCCGTCGCGGGCGGGGTCGGCGACGAGGCGCGAAATTTGGCGCTGCGAAAAACCCTGATTGAGCGGCTGGAAGGTGCGGCCACCGTCGCGGCTTTCCATGACGCCGGCGTGATCGGTGCCGAGCAGAATGCGTCTGGAGTTTTCAGGATCGATATGGACGGCGTTGATGACCCAAGCGGGCGGGGTGAGTTGCTGCCAGCTCTGGCCACGGTCGGCGGTGCGCCACAAGCCCTCGGTGGTGCCAGCATAGAGGATGCGCGGGTTTTGAGGGTCGAGAACGAGAGTGTGCGTGCGGCGAGCGGTGTTGGGGATGCCCTGAATCTTGATCCACTCGCCTCCGGCGGAATCGCTGCGGTAAATGCCGGAGCAGGCCGTGGCGTACAGGGTTCTGTTGCTGGAATAGTCTACGATCACGCTGAAAACATCGGAGTCGTCGATCATGCCCTTCTTGATCGAGAACCAGGTGGCGCCGCCGTCGGTCGACTTCCAGGGCAGATGCCAGGTGCCTGCGTAAATGATTTCGGGGCGAAGCGGATCGATGGCGATGGATTCCAGGTTGCGAATCTCAGGATGATTGAGCGGAGAGATTTGTTTCCAATTTGCGCCAGCATCATCGCTGCGGAAAACGCCCTGGCGCGTGGCGGCGATGACGATTTGCGTATTGGATGGCGACAAAGCCACGGCGCGCACGAATTGATTTTTCAAACCGTCCAACAGAATCCAGGACGCGCCGCGATCGGCGCTCTTGAAGATTCCGCCGCCGTTGTCTCGAACGCTCCACATGCCCGCATAAAGGATGTTGGTATTTGCGGGATCGATGACCAGATCGTCGACAACCCAATCGGAAGGAGCATCGAGGTTGGTTAGGCGGTTCCACTGTTTGCCGCTGTCGGTGGAAAGATAAATCTGGCCGGTGCGCGTGCCAATGTAGAGACGCGTGGGGTCGCTGGGGTCGGCGACGAGCGACCGCACATCGCCGCCAAACGGGCCCACGGGGAGCCAGGCGGCGTGAGTCGATGAGGGAAGCAGCAAGACCCACAAGAGGAAGGATATTGAAAATGTTTTCAAATGCGCCCTTTCCGTCGATGCGGATGCTATACGAGTTCTGCCAGAATGCAAAATATTCATTTGCACACAATCTAATTTATCATCCAAACGGTCTGTAAATCACCAGGAAATGCGGTTGTTCCTGATCGTGAAACGCAAGCGACCACACTCGTTTAACGGCAAGTAATATTCAGGGTCTTGACAAGCGGGCCGGGCTTGGGCAGGCTTACAGGCGAAACGGGATTCCGGGCATCCAATCATCAACTTCGCGGGGGACAATTCCTATCCACGATGGCCGGAAGAAAAATAAGGAGATGTACACCATGAAAAAGTCACTTTGGAGCGTATTGCTGTTTTTGTTGGGCATGGGCCTGCCAGCGCAGGCACAGCAGTTCACTGACCTGATCCTGCACAATGGAAAAATCCTGACGGTGGATGACGATTCGTTCAACACGAGTCTTGGAACCATCGCGCAGGCAATGCACGTAAAAGACGGCAAGGTGCTGCACGTGGGAAATAATGCGCAAATCCGCGCCATGGCGGGCGCGAACACCAAGGTGATGGACCTGAAAGGACGCACCGTGATGCCGGGCATCATCGTGACGCACGACCATCCCTTCGACTGGGATCCCGTCAACCCGCTGATCGTCAAAAAAGCCATCCCGGAAAGCGCGGTGATCACGCGCGTACTGACCGGCAGTCCGCAGGAAAACCTGCTCGAGTTTCCGAAGGTGCTGGATGAAGCCATCAGCAAGGCCAAGCCGGGGCAGTGGATTTACATTATTTTCACTCTGGGCAATCAATACCAGTACAGCATGGGCGGCAACGGAGGCTACGGAAGGGCGGGGCTGAATCCCGATTTGTTCAATATCCTGGACGGGCAGCACATCACAAAGCAAACGCTGGACGCCGCGGCCCCAAACAATCCGGTGGTGCTGCGCGATGTCTTTGTGGCCAGCCAGCTCAATCAGCGGGCGGTGGATAAGGTTCGGGAGGTCTGGAAGAGCTTCCCATCGTATCTTCCCGATTGTGTTTCGGATGAGACCGGGATGGGGGTCAGGAATCCGGGCTGCGAGCTGAACATGCGGATGCTGTTTTCCGAAGTGCTGATGAAGGAATTTTACGGTTACCAGAAAGAAGTCATCCGCCTGGGGCTGGAGTGGTGGGCGGGCTACGGGACGACGACATTCGGCTCCTACTGCTACAACCCGACCTGCGTGAAAGTTTACGATGACCTGGACCGCAGCGGGCAGATGGCGATCCGGCAACACTGGGGATGGGGATGGATGGACCGCATCTTATTGCCGGAATTGTTCCTCAAGAACTTCGTCAACGCCATGACCAACCGGGGGTCGGATTACTTCTGGTTCGGCGGATTTTCCAACGGCGGCGGCGATGACGGCGGGGCGTGCACGACGGCGGCACGGATTGATCCAAACGTTCCGGAGCGCCCCTGCCAGTTGGCTCCGGGAAGCGAAGGCTACAAGGTTCTTTATGAATACATCAAGAACGGCGGGCGCTACGCGGCGCACACCGTAGCAGACAAAGACATTGACAACCTGATGGACATCATCGAGAAAGCCAGCCTGGAGGGCGGCATGACGGTGGACCAGATTCGCGCCAAGCGGCATGGCTTCGACCACGGGGTGATGTCACCGCGGCCGGACCAGATCGACCGCATCAAGAAATTAGGACTGATTGCCAGCGGCAACGCGCCGGAAATCTGGCAGGCCTCGCCGGCCATTATGCAGTATTACGGCGAGCGCGCCGCCGGCTGGGTGGTGCCGAAAAAGCGGCTGAACGATGCGGGCGTGATCAACACGTTCGAGTACGACCGCGCCATAGGGACGACGGACTTCACGGCGTTTACGCTGCTGTCCTGGCTTATCACCCGCAAGGCGTGGGACGGCAAAGTCTACGCCGCGGACCAAAAGACCAATCGCGAACTGGCACTGAAAAGCGCGACGACCTGGGGCTCGTACTACGTGCTGCGCGAAGACGTGCTGGGGTCTCTGGAGCCGGGCAAGTGGGCGGATTTCGTGGTGCTGGACCGCGATTACATGGCTATCCCAGAAGATGATATTGAAAACATCCGCGCGCTGATGACTGTGGTGGGAGGCAGGGTTGTGCATCTGGTTCCATCGCTAGCCAGAGAATTGGGAATGCAGCCCGCCGGCGCGCAGGTGACGCTGGGGTTTACGCCGTCCAAGTGGTAAGGCGATGAACCTCTGATCAAAGGGCGCGGCTTGAGTGTCGGATTGGTACGAGCCTAAAGTCCGAAACTACCTTAATGGGGATTATTCGGCGTCGTAACTGCGCTGGCGGGCTGGCCCAGTTCTGCGGCGAGGTGCGAGAGCCATTCCCAAGTGAAGATGCCGGTGGAGTGCCCGTCGCTGAAGCGCAGCGAGATGGCGTAGCGGCCCACCGGCTCGATGGCCAGCGGATGAACGTCCAGCGGCACGGAGGATTCCTGGAGGACCCGGCGGCCGGTCATTTCGTCCACACAATGGTCGCAGGGACAGGCCATGCGCAGAAAGCGCGCGGGATAGACTACCGTGCGGCCATCGTTCCAGCGAATTTGCACGTCGCGGTCGCCAGCGCGAGTGATCTCGACGGGCGCGGGTTTGGTGGGGGGAGGCATGGGCGGAAGGGGTTTATTATCGCACGGTAGATTGCGAGGCGAAGACAAGGAGATTTTCTTGCGGCCACGGATTTATGAATCGCGCCTGAGATTGTTTTTGTTTTCTGTACTACTTGGGTTTCCGGCTCGTCCGTTTCGCTGGTGTCGCGTTTGTGGCCGTTGCTTTTGAGGTTTCGCGGGAAAGTTTCAGCTTCTGCTCGATGAGGGGCGAAAGGACTTCATTTTCCGCCTGCGCCCAGTCTTCAAGTTCATGGCCGGGGACGGTGCCACGCTTCTCATAGAGTTCATACGCACGCAGCGAAATTCTCTCCCGAATACCGTCATTACCCAGCAGATTAATTCTTAATTCTTCGGTCTTCTTCAGCAATGGCGCCTGGCGCGAATCTAATTCTCGTGGAGATGTTTTCTGCATGAATCCATCCTTTCTAAATCTAAAGGTGCATTCACTTGCCGGGCAAAGGGACCCGTAGCTTTCGTAAACCACGTGCCCCCAGCCCGATTATAAGTCAAGTTTGCCGTTGCCTGTGCGTTTAACGCCCGCGGTAATTATCGCGATCGCGGTTGTATCCTCCGCCGCCACCACGTGATCCGCCACCCTCGGTCTTGGGCTTGGCTTCATTCACGTTCAAGGCGCGACCGTCCATCTGCGTGCCATTCAACGCCGCAATCGCTTTGGCCGCATCTGCGTCATTGGACATCTCGACGAAACCGAAGCCGCGAGCGCGGCCTGTGTCGCGGTCCGTGATCAACTGGACGCGCGTGATCTCTCCAAATGGCTCGAAGATAGACCGCAGTCCACCTTCCGTAGCTTCAAAACTCATGTTTCCGACAAATACATTCTTCATACTTTTATTCTCCTTAAGTTGCAACACCGCAGATGCGGAACGAACGCGTAGGCTAGTCGTCAGCAAAAAAATGCTTCGACAGGGCTATTGGACATTTGATGGAGTCAATTAGGCTGGGAGCAAACAACAGCTCGAACTGTTTTCAAGCAAACGGACTTCTCCAAACTCAGCTAGAGTATAACACGGCACGAAAGGAAATTGCGGAAGTAATGGAGAGGGTGTAATTTGAGAACGGCTTTCTGGCCCGAAAAAGCAGGTCCCTCGCGTTGCTCGGGATGACACCATCGCGAAGAAGCCGGTTGCACGATACCAATTGTGAAAACAGTCTAGAAGCTGATTTTCAGGGCGGGTTCGGCGGTTTCCTTCATATTCTGGATGCTGATCTGAGCGGCGAGGTTTTGGGAAATTTCCAGGAACGCCCGCGCAGACGAGCTATCCGGCTCATCCAGAATAATCGGGCGGCCACTGTCGGAAGCGATGCGGATGCCGGTAGCCAGAGGGATTCTGCCGAGCAGCGGCACGCCCCACTCAGCAGCGGCGCGCTCGGCGCCTCCGGTGTCAAAAATGTTTTCCCGTTCGCCGCAGTGCGGACAAATGAAATAACTCATGTTCTCGATGATGCCGAGGATGGGGCAGCGTAACTGGCGGAACATGTCGAGGGCTTTCTGAGCGACAGTCAAGGCGACATCCTGCGGGGTCGAGACGATGACCGCGCCCGTGAGGGGCACGCGCTGGCACAAGGTGAGTTGCACGTCGCCGGTGCCCGGCGGCAGGTCGATGACGAGATAATCCAGTTCGCCCCATTCGACATCGGACAAAAATTGATCAATCAGTTTGCCGAGCATGGGGCCGCGCCAAATGACGGCCTGGCCGGGCTTCATGAAGAAGCCGGAGGAAATCACTTTCACGCCATGCGCCACAACGGGCCGGATGCCTTTGGTGCCGGGCGTGGGAAGCTCGGTGATGCCGAGAATGGTCGGGATGCTGGGGCCGTAAACGTCGGCGTCCATAAGACCGACGCGCGCGCCAGACTTGGCGAGCGCCACAGCCAGATTCGCCGAGACGGTGGATTTGCCTACGCCGCCTTTGCCGGAGCCGACAGGCACGATATTGCGCACGCCGGGAACCAGATTCAGGCCCGGAGGCGGAGGCGCAGGGCGCACGTCCGAGCGCATGTCCACGGTCACTTGATCCACGCCGGGAATCGCGCGGACAGCCTGCTCGGACTCTTCCTTCAAGCGATCTTTTACAGGACAGGCGGGAGTAGTGAGCACCACCGAAAAAGAGACCTTGCCCTGATCGATCTTGAGGTCGCGCACGAAACCGAGCGTGACAATGTCGCGGTGGAGATCGGGGTCCATCACCTTGCGCAAAGCAGTCAATACCTGTTCTTGAGTCGGCATGAAGTTAGTCGCCCATTCCTGAAAAAATATCAAATGATTGACGCTCGGCGGTGGCGCTGCCAATCTGCACCAGACCGCCCATGGAGGATTCGGTCTGCTGCTCGTTGCCGAGCAGATCGCGCAACGTGGTGCCGCTGAGCACTTGATCCACGCCGGTTTGCAAACTGCGCCACAAGGAGCGCAAGGAGCAATCCACGGTGTGGGTGCAGGAAGTTTCCACCCCCGGATAACGCTCGCAATATTCCGGGTCGAACAGGCGTCCGCCCAGCATCGCCAGGACTTCGCCGACGCCGATCTGTTCCGGTAGCCGAGACAACCGGTAGCCGCCGCTCTGGCCGCGAGTGCTGGTGACGAATGCGCCCTGCCGGAGCAGCCGCACGAGTTTGGCGACGTAAGGGATGGAGATGCTTTCGCGCAGGGCGATCTCCGGGATGGTGAGGCTGCCGCCCAGGCCTTCCCGCCCGATCTGCAACAAGCAACGGAGTCCGTATTCTTCCTGAGCCGTGAATTTCATAACAATAACCCTCCGTTAAAAAATACCGAGCTGCAATTTTGCAGCTTCTGTCATCAGATTTGGGGACCAGGGCGGCTCCCACACCAGCTCGACAGTAGCTCCCGTAACGCCTTGCACGCTGCGCACGGCCTGTTCCACGCGGCCTGGAATTAAACCCGCCTCCGGGCAGCTTGGCGCGGTGAGCGTCATCTTGACGTGGACGTGCCCGTCGGGATCGATCTGGACTTCGTAGACCAAACCGAGTTCGCAGATGTTGATCGGAATCTCCGGGTCGTAGACCGTTCGCAGCGCTTGCATCACGGTTGCGGCCATTTCCATTTCGGAGGCAGTAGCCTCACGTGGCGCGGTTGGCGTTGAATTGGTAACGGGTTCGTTCATGTTTGCCTCTTACTCGGTTGAAACTACTTTATGGCCGTCGTGGAGCGCCGCTTTCAGCGTGTGCCAGGGCAGCGTGGCGCATTTGACGCGCACGGGAAATTCCTTGACGCCGGAAAAAACCAGCAGCTTGCCCAGCGCCTCGGCATTTTGCGGTTCCGCTGCGTCACCCGTGATGAGCTTGTGAAATTTCTCAAACAAGGTCTCGGCCTCCGCCAGGGTTTTCCCTTTGGAGCCTTCGGTCATCAGCGACGCGGATGCCGTGGAGATGGCGCAGCCGGAACCCTCGAAGCGAATCTCGCGGATGATGTCGTCATCCACCTTGATATGCACCGTGAAGCGGTCGCCGCACAGCGGATTGTAACCGCTGGCTTCGTGGTTGGCTCCTTCGAGCTTCCCGAAGTTGCGGGGCCGCTTGCTGTGGTCCAGGATCATCTCCTGGTAAAGATCGCGCAGATCGTTCATCGTGCAAAAATCTCCCGGACCTTGTCGACGCCGCGAACCAGCGCATCGACTTCCTCGCGCGTGTTGTAGCAGGCGAAGGAGGCCCTGGCCGTGGCGGGAATGCCGAAGCGGTCCATGACCGGCATGGCGCAATGGTGCCCGGCGCGGATGGCGACGCCATCGCGGTCGAGAATAGTCCCGATGTCGTGGGGGTGAACGTCTTCCAAATAAAAGGAAAGTGTGCCGGACTTCTTTTGGGCATTGCCGATGATGCGCACGCCGGGAATTGCGCTGATGCGGCGGGTTGCATACTCCAGCAGGTCGTGCTCGTGAGCGGCCACGTGGTCCAGGCCGAGGTTGTCAATATATTCGATGGCGGCTCCCAAGCCGATGCCTCCGGCGATGTGCGGCGTGCCGGCCTCAAACTTGTGAGGAGGGCAATTGTAGGTGGTCTTCTCAAAGGTGACGGAGATGATCATGTCCCCGCCGCCCTGGTAGGGTGGAATTTGCTCCAGCCACTGTGCTTTGCCATAGAGAACGCCTATGCCGGTAGGCCCGTAAATCTTATGGCCGGAAAAACAATAGAAGTCGCAGTCGAGTTCCTGCACGTCGATCTTGGTATGCGCAACTGCTTGCGCGCCATCGATCAGGACCGGAATATTGCGGGCGTGAGCCATCTCGATCATGCGCCGGACCGGGTTGACCGTGCCCAATGCATTCGAGATGTGGGCCACGGCGACCAGGCGAGTTTTCGGGTTCAAAAGCTTTTCAAATTCATCGAGAATCAACTCGCCCGCGTCGTTGATGGGAACCACGCGAAGCTTGGCGCCTTTTTCTTCACACAGCATCTGCCAGGGAACGATGTTGGAGTGGTGCTCCATGACGGTGGTGATGATCTCATCGCCCGGCCCGACAAATTTGCGCCCGAAGCTATGCGCGACCAGATTGATCGCTTCCGTCGTTCCGCGCACAAAAATGATTTCGCTGGATTCCGCTGCGCCCAGGAAGCGCTGCACCCGGGTTCGGGCATGTTCGTAATCCACGGTGGCTTGGTCACTCAAGTAATGCAGCCCGCGATGGATGTTGGCGCACTCGCGCGTGTAGAAGCGGTTCAAAGCATCCAGCACCCGCTGCGGTTTTTGCGTCGTGGCGGCATTGTCGAGATAGACGAGCGGCTTGTCATGCACCTTCATCTTGAGGATAGGGAAATCCTCGCGGATGCGGGCGATGTCCAGAGGGAGAACAGCTTTCCCCTCGCCGGACGGGCGAACCTTTGATGTCGATTCAGAGGTAACCATGGGATGCCTCCTTGCTCTCGGACTTACGACCTGGATGCAGCATCCAGGCGGGCGTGCAGGACTCGGTCCACCAACACTCGAATCTTCTGGGAAGTGATGCGCTCCAGGATTTCTCCCGCGAAAGCATACACCAGCATATTGCGCGCGTCCTTCAGCGAGATGCCGCGCGAGCGCAGATAAAACAACGCCTCCGCATCGATTTGGCCGACGGTGGCTCCGTGCGTGCAGCGCACATCATTGGCATAGATTTCCAGTTGCGGCTTGGAATCCACCTGCGCTTTGTCCGACAGCAGCAGGTTGCGATTCTTCTGGATGGCGTCGGTCTTCTGCGCATCGGGCCGGACGATGATGCGTCCGTTGAAAATTCCGGTCGACTGGCCGTCGAGTATGCCGTTGTAATGCTGGCGGCTGGGGCAATGCGGCTGGGCATGATCGATAATCGTGTGGTTATCCACAAGCTGCTTTTCCCTGCCCAGATACAACCCATTTAGAACGCACTCGGCGCCCTCCGCGTCGAGCACCGCATGGGCCTCGTTGCGAACCAGCGCGCCACCCAAAGTGACTGAGCAGCTTTTGAAGTTGGAGCTGCGTTCCTGATACACCTGTAGGGTCGCGATGTGGAAGGAGCGGTCGTTTTCCAGTTGCAGTTTGGTGTGATCGATGACGGCATTATCTCCGGCGACGATTTCGCTGACGGCGTTGGAAAAACTGATGCCCTGGCCAGCGCCCCAATAGCTCTCGATGATGGAGGCCTGCGATTCGCGCTCGGCGAGTATCAGCGTTCGCGGATGCGCGACCAGCGGCGTGTCGCCGGCGTTGGAGATGAAGAGCAGGTGGATGGGTTCCTTCACCACTGCGCCTTTGGGAAGCCACACATAGGCGCCGTCCTGCCATTGGGCCGTATTGAGCGCGACAAAGGCGTGTTGCCGGTAATCGGCGTATTTGGCGAAACGCTCGGCGATGATTTCATCCGACGTAGTGAATAGTGATGCTAAACTTCCTGCTCTGACCCCGGCAGGCAGGCCCTGAACAGACGATAGCGCTTCGTTGTATTGGCCGTTGACGAAAACAAGGCAAATACCGGAAAGTTTTTTTAAGGCATCCAGTTCAGCGGATTGCACGGGCCGCGACGCAGATTGCTGCCAGGCGGGTCGAAACGGAGTCTGCGCGATGGGCGACACGGAGGTGTACTTCCACTCCTCGTGATTCCTGGTAGGGAAACCCATCTCGGCAAAACAATCCGAAGCTTCGCTGCGGAGGTTTTTTAACCACACCGGTTCGCCCGACCCAGGCCGCTTTGAAAGAACCTGCGGGCTGGTCCATTGCAATTCGCTGTGCACAACCGCTTCCGCCATCACCTGCCGCTCCCCTTGGCTGCGCCAGCCATCGCTTCTTCTTCAAACTGTGCGTAACCGGATTCCTCCAGTTGCAGAGCCAGCTCCTTGCCGCCCGACTTCACGATGCGGCCATTCACCTGCACGTGCACAAAGTCAGGAACTATGTAGTTGAGCAGGCGCTGATAGTGCGTCACGACCAGCACGGCGCGATCCTTGCCGCGCAGCGAGTTGACGCCGTCGGAAACAACTTTCATGGCGTCGATGTCCAGGCCGGAGTCGGTTTCATCCAGTATCGCCAACCTTGGCTCCAGCATGAGCATGTGGAAAATCTCATTGCGCTTTTTTTCGCCGCCGGAAAAACCCGCGTTGACCGGCCGGTCGCGAAAGGTCTTATCCATGCCCAGCAAATTCATTTTCTTTTCGACCAGGGCCAGGAAATCCACGGCATCGACCTCCTCCAGGCCACGGTGCTTGCGAATGGAATTCAAAGCCGAGCGCAGAAAGTACATGTTGCTGACTCCGGGAATCTCCACCGGGTACTGGAACGCCAGAAACACGCCCTCGCAAGCACGCTCCTCGGGCTTCAATTCGAGCAGGTTCTTGCCATCCAGCAGGACCTCGCCTTCGGTTACTTCGTAAATGTCGCGCCCTGCGATCACTTGCGCCAATGTGCTCTTGCCGGACCCGTTGGGGCCCATGATGGCGTGCACCTCACCAGCGTTGATTTTCAGGTCGATGCCGCGCAAGATTTCTCGTCCAGCGACGCTGGCGTGCAAATTTCTTACTGTTAACATAGATATTTTTCTCGTCCTTCGTAAATTGGTAACTTTGCAGGCAAAACTTAGCCGACACTGCCTTCCAGGCTAATGCCCAGCAGCTTCTGGGCTTCGACGGCGAACTCCATGGGCAATTCGCGGATGACCTGCTTGCAGAAGCCGTTCACGATCATCGACACGGCATCCTCGGACGAAAGGCCGCGCTGCTGGCAGTAGAAAATCTGGTCCTCGCCGATCTTGGAGGTGGTCGCCTCGTGCTCCATCTGCGCCGTGGAGTTTTTGACTTCCAGATACGGAAACGTATGCGCGCTGCACTGGTCGCCGATCAGCAGCGAGTCACACTGCGAGTAGTTCCGCGCTCCCTGCGCGCTGGGCATGATCTTGACCATGCCGCGATAGGTGTTTTTGCCGTGGCCCGCCGATATCCCTTTCGAGACGATGGTGCTGCGCGAGTTCTTGCCGATGTGGATCATCTTGGTACCGGTATCCGCCTGCTGATAATTGTTGGTCAGGGCAACGGAGTAAAACTCGCCGATGGAGTTCTCGCCTTGCAGAATGCAGATAGGATATTTCCAGGTGATCGCCGAGCCGGTCTCGACCTGCGTCCAGGAAATCTTGGAATTCACTCCGGCGCACCTGCCGCGCTTCGTGACAAAGTTGTAGATGCCGCCCTTGCCTTCTTTATCTCCGGGGTACCAATTCTGGATCGTCGAATACTTGATTTGCGCGTTGTCGTGAGCGATCAGCTCGACGACCGCGGCGTGCAACTGGTTTTCGTCGCGCATGGGGGCCGTGCAGCCCTCCAGGTAACTGACAAAACTGCCCTCGTCGGCAATAATGAGCGTCCGCTCGAATTGCCCCGTGGACTTCGCGTTGATGCGGAAGTAGGTGGAAAGCTCCATGGGACAGCGCACGCCCTTGGGCACATAGCAGAACGATCCGTCCGTGAAAACCGCTGCGTTCAGAGCAGCGTAGAAATTATCCGTGGTGGGAACCACCGAGCCCAGGTATTTCCGAACCAGTTCAGGATGCTCCTGGACCGCCTCAGAGAAGGAGCCGAAGATAATACCCACGGCGGCAAGCTTGTCCTTGAAGGTAGTCGCAACCGAAATCGAGTCGAACACCGCATCCACCGCCACGCCAGCCAGCATCGCCTGCTCCCGCAGCGGGATGCCCAGCTTCGCATAGGTTTCCAGCAGTATGGGGTCAACATCCTCCAGGCTTGTGGGGCCTTCTTTCATCTTGGGGGCTGAGTAATAAATGATCTTCTGGAAATCCACCGGCGGGTATTGGACGTTCGCCCATTCCGGCACCTCCATCTTCAGCCAGTAGCGGTATGCAGCCAAGCGCCATTCGGTCAGCCACTCCGGTTCATTTTTCTTGGCTGAAATCAGCCGGATGACATCCTCATTCAACCCCGGTGGGACCGATTCCTGCTCGATGTCGGTGGTAAAGCCGTACTTATATTCCTGATTTGCAAGAAGTTCTATATGTTCTGCTGAAGTCGTCATGCTTCCCCCTACGTTGATTCTAAAGTAAGCGATACAGAATCGTCAAGATTAATATACAAAAAAGTCAAGATTCCATTAGTCTATACTCAGGTTTGCCGATAGGCATAATGTTTGTAGCTGGAGTAGCAAGAAAATTGGGTATTAATCGATGGATCAAACGGGTGCAGGTGAACCTGCGACGGCATTACCGCCGCCGCATCGATGAGACTGAAGCGCGTCTGATGAGGAGCGCCACAGATCGTGTAGTACGGCCGTTCGAGTGGGGGCTGGATTGGGCCGAGAGGTGGCCGAGCGCAAGGGAAACTCTCCGGAATGGTTCCGACCACGAATATCTCAAGCAGGTCAGCCGTGCTGCGGTGCACTCAAGCGATGTATTTTATGGCTACGAAAAACCCCGCGATTTTCTGCTTTCGGGAAACCGTCTGAGCTTCACTTCCCCGCTTTGGACACCCTACCCGTAAAACAACACTGTACACGCGCAGTGGTTCCGGGCGGCAAACCGCAACCGCAAGGCGGTGATCCTGCTGCCGCACTGGAACGCCAAGCCCCACGAACATTTGAAGCTCTGCCGCGGGCTGCAAATCATGGGGATTTCCACATTGCGGCTTAGCTTGCCTTATCATGACTGGCGCATGCCGCAGGGGTTGAACCGCGCCGACTACACGGTTTCCTCGAACTTGGGGCGCACCATCGACGCCAC
>Ga0156170_1091_pt1 | contig 17683 bp, 11 predicted proteins | sample RifCSPlowO2_12_FD_107823 | JGI IMG/M metagenome (GOLD analysis project Ga0156170, IMG submission 107823) | Acidobacteria bacterium RIFCSPLOWO2_12_FULL_54_10
CTCTAAATCCTAAACAAATCCAAAGCACGAAATTCAAAATAAGAACTAAAAGCCCACGGCACAAAATGCGTGCCGTGGCTACCAAAACCAACCGCTCTCGAAAAAAACAGAAGCCGATTTACGACAAAACGACGCCGACTTCCGCGCCTTTGCCGACGCCCAGAGCAGCAGCAGCGGATGCCTTGTTGGCGGCAATCTCAATATAGCCGGAGCTGCCCAGGAGGGCGAAAACCTCTCCCTGAGTTCCCTGCTCAAAATTGGTGGCGAGGCGCGTGATCTCGGCCTTGCCGATGACGATTTTGAAGGCTGGGGGATTTTCGCCAAACAACTCCGGCACGTCCTGTGGGGTGAGGTTGGTCAGCAGCGACCCAAAGCGGTCCGTGCGCAGGACCATACCTTTGATGAGGCGGTCATTCAAGCGCTTGGGCTGGGGCATTTGTAAGCGGACGTAATCTTCGATTGCGTCGCCGAACTTGTCGGTCTCGACATAGCGGCTGAGCCAACCAGCAACCGGAGCAAAAATGTCGCGACCGTGGAAGGTCTGGCTGACCGGCTCCAAGAAGTAGTGAGAGGAAGTGATGTGCCGCACAGACACATTCTCTTCTTTCGCGAAAATCAGCGAAAGCACGCCGTTATCCGGCGCCACAAAAGAATAGCGGTCAGCGGAAACCAGAATAGGCCGCCGAGTGCCGCCGACGCCGGGATCGACGACCACCAAGTGGACCGTGCGAGGCGGAAAATAGCGATAGACCTGGGCGATGGCCAGCGCGCCCTCGATCACGTCGTAGGCGCGGATTTCGTGAGTGATGTCGACAATTTCGGCCTCGGGATTGATATTTAGAATCACGCCCTTCACCGCGCCCGCATAATGGTCGGAAGAGCCGAAGTCAGTGGTTAATGTAACGATGCTGCGCGCCAAACCGTTCACCTCGCAAGTTAAATTTAGACCCGTAGGCAAAGTAGCGAAGGGTAAAGCCGTTGTCAAGGGGTTGCCGCTAGAATGAAAGCAAATGAACCATGTCGCAGGAGGCTGGCATGGTTACAATTGGATGAAGACAGGCTGGTTGCCGTGCTAAAGTTTCAAGCTAGGGAGGGTTGAAAGAGAGATGGGACCGTTCGGGCGAGTGATCCTAATAATACTAGACAGCGTGGGCATTGGAGCGATGCCGGACGCCGCCGATTACGGCGATTCGGGCAGCGATACGCTGGGAAACATCAATCATTTGAGGCCATGCCGGTTGCCGAATCTGTGCCGGCTGGGGCTGGCCAATATCAAGCCGATACCGAATTTGTCTGCGGTTCCCGCACCGGAAGGGGCGTATGGAAAAGCGGCATTGGCGTCGCCGGGAAAAGACACGACCACGGGACATTGGGAGATTGCAGGGATCGTGCTGGAAAAACCTTTCCCCACCTATCCGCATGGATTTCCGAAGGAAGTGATCGAGGCTTTCGAGAAAGCGATTGGCAGGAAAAGCCTGGGCAACTGCACGGCTTCCGGAACAGAAATCATCCAGCAAATGGGCGAGGAGCACGTGCGCACGGGGTTCCCTATTGTGTACACGTCCGCCGACAGCGTGTTTCAGATTGCGGCGCACGAAGAAATCATTCCGCTCAAAGAACTGTACCGCATGTGCGAAATTGCGCGCGGAATCCTGCAAGGGAAGCACCGCGTAGGCAGGGTGATCGCCAGACCGTTCGTGGGCAGCGCGGGGAACTTTACACGAACGACGAACCGGCACGATTACGCCATCGACCCGCCGCCGGGAATGCTGCTGGACCGGTTGCTGGAAAAAGGCGTATTCACTTTTGGCGTGGGCAAGATTCGGGACATCTACTGCGGGCGCGGGTTGTCGGATTACGTGTTGATGAAGGGAAACAACGACGGCGTGAAGAAAACTCTGGAAGCGATGGAGCGCATCGCGGAAGGATTTATTTTTACGAACCTGGTGGACTTCGACTCGCTCTACGGCCACCGCAACGACATTGAAGGATATGCCCGGGCGCTGGAAGAGTTTGACGAGCAGCTTCCCGCCATCAGAGAAATGATGCGGCCCAAAGACCTGCTGCTGATTACGGCGGATCACGGCTGCGACCCGACCACGGCATCGACGGATCATTCGCGCGAATATGTGCCTCTGCTGGCGTGCGGAGAACTCGCGGGCAAGGGCGTATCGTTGGGAGTGCGCGGTTCGCTGGCGGACATTGGGCAGACCATCGCGGAGAATTTCGGGACTCGCTTGGATTGCGGAAAAAGTTTTCTGAAAGAGCTAGCGGCGGTGCCTACGATACGGGAATGAGATTATTTTTAAGCAGAAATTAAAGATCAATATTCCGCGCATGGACCCTTGCTTACTAGGCCCTATTTCCTGAATAAAACTATAATGATTTTTTAGGCATCTGAATGCTTGACGGCAAGGTTGCGCGAAGCGTAGAATTCGAGTTAGGTGTAGGCAAGGGGGAAAATCAACAGTGCGATTTCAAAAGTTTTGGCACCTAGGTTTAGGTGTTGCCATTTTCACGATTGGGTTTCCCGTAATCATCGTGGCGCAGGAAGCTGGGTCGTCCCCGAGCCTGGTGGAACAGAGCAACGCGCCGGCAATGACAGAGAAAGAACAGAAGCGCAATCAGGAGTCATTGCAAAGAGAGCTGGAAGGGGCCTACCGACAGTGGCTGCAAAATGACGTTGGCTATATCATCACCGGCGAAGAAAAAGACGTCTTCAAGAAGCTGGCGAATGATGAAGAGCGCGAGCAGTTCATCGAACAGTTCTGGCTGCGGCGCGATCCTGATCCGGAATCGGGCGACAACGAATATAAAGAAGAACACTATCGGCGCATCGCTTACACCAACGAGCATTTCGCCAGCGGCATTCCCGGCTGGAAAACGGACCGCGGGCGGCTATACATCATGTACGGGCCTCCCGATGAAATCGAAGCGCACCCCACGGGCGGCCATTATAACCGGCCGTTGGAAGAGGGCGGCGGTTCGACATCCACGTACCCGTTTGAGAAATGGCGCTACCGGTACATTGAAGGCGTCGGACAGAACCTGGAAATAGAATTCGTCGATCCGACCATGACCGGAGAATACCGCTTGACCATCGACGCCTCGGAAAAAGACGCTTTGCTCTATGTTCCGGGAGCGGGACTTTCCACCATGGAAGCAATGGGCCTTTCCGACAAGACTGACCGCTTTAATCGCACAGACGGCACACACCTTCCCAAACGCACCATCGACACCGCCCCCGGAGCTGGTTATGCGAGCATGAACAACAGCGAATTTGACCGGCTGGCGCTGTGGGCCAACATACAGAAGCCGCCGAACGTGAAGTTCAAAGACCTGGAAGAATTGGTGACAACGAATATCCGGTTCAGCGTGCTTCCGTTCCAGGTGCGCGCGGATTACGTGAAGATCACTGATGATACAGTGCTGACGGGCATTACGGTATCACTCAAGAACAAGGATATGTCGTTCCAGGACCTGGGCGGCATTCAGAACGCCGTAGTGAATATATTCGGGCGAGTAACCACGCTGACTCGCCGGGTGGTGCAGACGTTTGAAGACACGGTTACGCTGAATGTGCCCGCCACATTGCTGGGACAAACACTGGAGCAACCCTCTATTTATTGGAAGTCGATCCCATTGCGTCCCGGCTTGTACCGGCTGAGCCTGGCGCTGAAAGACGTCAACAGCGGCGACGTGGGAACGCTGGATTTCCGAATCGATGTGCCGCAATACATAGAAGACCAGTTAGCGACCAGTTCATTGATCCTGGCCGACCAGATCGAGAAGGTGCCCACCAAGAACGTTGGATTGGGGCAGTTCGTCATCGGGGGATCCAAAGTGCGCCCGGCCGTAATGGAAGCGTTCAAGCAGGAACAGAAGCTCGGTATTTACATGCAGGTATACAATCTGAAACCGGATGAAAGCGGATTCCGGCCAGCGGGCACTATCGAATACACCATGGTCAAAGACGGGCAGACGGTGATGCAGTTTTCCGAGGAAGCGGCAAAGGTTCCGGAAGCCTCTCCGAGCCAAGTGATCGTCGAGAAAATGATGGCCTTGAACACATTGCAACCAGGCAAATACAAGCTGCACGTGAAGGTGACCGATCAAGTCACGCAGGACACGGTATCGTCCTCTGCTGATTTCGCAATTCAGTAGAGCGGGAGCTCCAGTGAAAAGAGGGCTATGAAGACTCTGTATCGATTCACTATCCTAGTTTTACTTCTGGCAATTGCCGCGCATGAAGCGCAAGCCGCGAACGAAATCACAGGCGCCAATAGCAGCCGAGGCGTGATTGCCGGCCGAGTGACGGATGCCCGAGGCGTGGCGCAAGGCGGAATCACCGTGAACCTGCTACGCATGGACGGCAGCATGGTGCAGCGCGTGACCACGCAAGACGGCGGACGATACCGCGCCGAAGGCCTGGAACCGGGATTCTATGCGGTAGAAATCATTCTTCCAACCTTTTTGCCATTCTGGAAAACGCCCGTGTTCATCCGTTCCGGGGCCGAGTTCCTGCTGGACATCAGCTTGGGCGATCTGAGCAGCGCGGTGGAATTGCAATGGCCGGAGCGGCCGTCAGATGCCCGAGAAGCCTGGAAACAGGTGTTGCGCAACAGTTCCCGCCCCCGCCCCATCCTTCGCTTCCAGCAACAAGGGAATTCCAGCACGCCGCAGTTGGCATCCGTTACGGACCCTTATGACAGAGCTTTGCATGGGACCGTGCAATTCCGCGCGGGGAACGAATCGGAGCGCTTCGGACAGAACGCCGGCCTGCATACCACGTTTGACATGGAATACGATTGGAACGACGCGAGCGTAATGAGAATCGCAGGGTCCGGCGGATGGGAGCGCAACACGCCTGCGGCAAGTTTCCGAACCGCATTGGATCGCGAACTGGAAAATGGCGGAAGCTCGTCGTTTTCAGCTACGGTGCGCCAATTGTTCCTGCCTGCAGATTATTGGCAAAGCAATTCAGCGACATCAACCGACAGCCGCGTGCAGTCGGTGACGATTGGATATGAGGAAGAAAAGCGGATTGGCGAGCGAGTGCTGGTGCACTACGGAGCATTGCTCGATACGGTCAGCGTGGGCGACATCATCCGGCGATGGAGCCCCTTTGGGCGCGTCACCTATGTGGACGCGAAGAACAGAAAATTAGTGATGGAGTATACGGCAGCCTCCCCGCGCCTGTTGCCGTCCGACATGAAATCGGCCAGCGCCGGAGTGGAGCAATGGCTGGCTATCCCGCAGATCTCCACCGGAGCGGATTCGCGGCCCGTGCTGGAAGGCGGATCTCATGCCGAAGTATCCTGGGAACAGCCGATAGGCCCGCAGCAGCGCATTGAATTAGCGGCGTTTTATGATTCGCTCACCAACCTGGCATTTTCTGTAGCCACGCAGGGCAACGGCCAATGGCTGGAGGGAACGCTGCGCGACCCGTTTTCAGATTTGTATTTCCTGAGCGGCGGAGACTTTTCATCGGGCGGAGTTCGATCGGCGATCAGCACAAAGCTGGGAGAGAATTCTGAATTGATTATCGGTTACAGCTATGCAAAAGGGCTGCGGGCGACTTCAGATGAACTGCAAGCCGAGAATGCGCAATCCGTGCGGCAGCAAATCCAGCCGCGATTGAATCACTCCGCCACCATTGAGTGGCACACCATTGTACCGGGCGCCGACACGCAGGTAATCACTTCTTACCGATGGGTGCCGAGCCGGACGGTAGTGGCTACGGACATCTATGGCCGTGGCATGGGTCAGGCCAACCCGTTCTTGAATCTTATTGTGTTGCAACCACTGCCTTCACCAGAAATCCTGCCTGGGAGATTCCAGGCAACCGCCGATTTCAGCAATATCCTGGGCCGGGGATTCATTCCCATTCACCTGCCAGGCGGCGAAAACGGGTACATCTTGCCGTCCGCTCGTGCATTCAGAGGCGGATTTAACTTCATTTTCTAAATTTTGAATTCCTACGGTTTACAGAATTGATTTTCTGTAACCGTCTGTAAAATCAACTGATATGATGTATCATATAGTGGATACTGATATCGGTATTTGATGTTCATTATTTGTATATAGAATTTACATCTAATGCTATCTATAAGTTACACTGGCGCAATTGAATCATATCTGGCACTAGACGTGCAATCTAATATCAGTTCGGTTGTGTTGTGGAAACAGAGAACTATGCGGCTATTTCGGTCTGAGCTTCGAGTGACGTTGCTGGCTTTGCTGACTGTGGCATTGGTGGGGCTGGGACTGTTCAATGTTCTAGAGAAGCACACGGCACTGCAAGCTGCTCTACAGTCGCAGGGACCGACAGCAGTACGCACTTACTTGCAGTTTGTGGGCTTTCTGTATCTTGCGCTGGGATTGTTGGTAATCTTCCGCCGCTTTCAGGCGAGGCTCTCAACCCATTTCTACCTGTTCACGCTGAGTTCGTTCGTATTACTGGCTTACTCGTATACAGGAGCGTTCCATGCCGCGGATTGGGCGGTCTATTGGGCCAGTGTTGGAGCATTGCTGCTGCAACCGGCGCTCTTTGCGCATTTCTGCCTGGAATTTCCTCAAACAGGAAAGGGGCTGCGCGGCAAGCAACGACAACTTTGGATGGCCGGAATTTACGGCACAGCCGGGTTGCTGGGCGCGATCCATGTGGCAACGGCTTTGGGAGCATTGCGCTTTACGGCGATCACGCTGGAAGACAGCCGCTGGTTATTGGACCGGGTGGGAATGGGATATCTGGCGGCAATGTTCATTTTAGGCTGCGTGGTGCTGTTAAGGGAATATCGCAGAGCCGGCTCGCGCATGGTGCGCAAACAGATCGCCTGGGTTCTGGGGGGCACGCTGCTGGCGATTGGCCCCTTCTCGGCGGCATACGCCGGGCCATACGCGCTGGGCCTGACGCCCTCGCCCTGGATGGAATTTTCCGTATTCTCGCTGGTCATTTTGCCGGCCGCGTTTACTTACGCCATTGGCCGCCATCACCTGCTGGACGCCGGAATTCTGCTGGAGCGGAGTGTCGCTTACACTTTGGCGACCGGCATCTTAGCCGCCGGTTTCCTGGGAGTCGTGGCGCTGCTCGGCGATTTCTTCCGCGTGAATTTTCCAGCCAGCGGCACGGTGGGCCTGGTCTGCGCGATCATCGCCGCCGGGTTGCTGTTCCAGCCCTTGCAGCGCTGGATACAGGGCAGGATCGAACTGTATTTCCAGAAGCAGCGTTACGATTACCGCGAAGCGTTGCTGACCTTTGGCCGCGAATTGAGCGGGCAGAGCGAGCTGGGGCCGATGCTGCGCGGCTTGACCGAGAAACTCAGGCACACGCTGCGAGTCCAGCGGACTGCGGTTTTTCTGCCCCTGGAAACGAATCCGAGGGCCTATGTGTTGCGCGACATGGATGGGATCAATGAATCGTTTGTACTGCGCGCCACCGATCATTTCGGGTTTTTGCAGGCCTTAGAAACTGCTTCCCATGCTGACAACACGCTGGACAGGCTGTTTCTGGCGGATTTTGACGCGAGCCTGGAACGGGAAATTCCCTCGCTGAAAGGCGACCTCACGCGCTGGCGCGAAACCATGAGGAAACTGGAAATCCATGACTTCTTCGCCTGCCGGACAAAAGGACGATTGGTTGCCGTAATCGGCATCGGGAAAACGGATGAAGGTGAATTCCTGTCCAAGGAAGATGCGGCACTGCTGGAGACCGTGGCCGGATACGTGGCCATCGCCGTGGAGAACACCAATCTGGCGGAATCGCTGGCGGAGAAAGCGAAGCAATACGAGCAATTGCAGCAATTCAGCGAAAACATTCTGGAATCGATCAACATCGGCCTGCTGGCGGTGGACTTGAGCGACCGCGTGGAAGCGGTGAATACGCCGCTGCAATTGATCTACCCGCTGCCGGTGGCGGAATGGCGCGGCAGGATGCTTTCCGAGGTGTTGCCTGCGGACCTCATGGAGCAAATGAACCGTTACCGCGATGACGCGGGGATCCACAACATCCACCGCTATCGAATCCAGGGCCACCACAACGAAGAGCGCGTGCTGAATATCGCCATCGCGCCGCTGCTTTCGAAAAACCTGGATTTTATCGGACGCCTAATGGTGTTCGAGGATGTGACGGATCAGGCAGCTCTGGAAGCGCAACTGGCGCAGGCAGAGAAACTTTCGTCCATCGGCTTGCTGGCTGCCGGGGTGGCGCACGAGGTCAACACGCCACTGGCGGTGATCTCCTCAAATGCGCAAATGCTGGCGAAGCAAATGCCTGCGGGCGGCAACACCGCGCAGATCGTAGAGAAGATCGTCAACCAGACGTTCCGTGCCTCGGAGATCGTCAACAGCCTGCTGAATTTCTCGCGGACCAAAGGGGAAACCTTTGGCGCCGTGGATTTGAACAAAGTGATTTCGGACTGCTTGCTGCTGGTGGAGCATCAGTTCAATACAACGGGCATCACCGTGCAGACCCTGCTCGAACCGAACCTAGCGGCGATTTCCGGGAATTCAGGAAAGATGCAGCAGGTGTTTTTGAATCTGCTGCTGAATGCCAAAGATGCGATGCCAAAAGGCGGAACAGTGCGTGTGTCGACATGGACGCAGGATTCCGTTGTGCACGCCGAAATCAGCGACACCGGCATGGGTATCGCGCCGGAGCATCTGAACAAAATTTTTGACCCCTTCTTCACCACCAAAGGGGTTGGCCAGGGCACGGGACTGGGGTTGGCAGTGACCTACGGCATTGTGCAGGAACATGCGGGAAAGATTCGCGCAGAGAGCCGTCCGGGAGCGGGAACGCAATTCCGCATGGAATTTCCGGCTTTGAGGAAACCCGTCCATGCATGAGCCCAAAGCATCGGTTTTATTGATCGACGATGAACCGGGAATCCGGGAAACCCTGGAAGCGCTGCTGACGTTTGAAGGATTCAACATTGAGTCAGCCGCAAACGGCACGGATGGGTTAGAAAAGCTGGACAAGAAAAACTTCGATCTGGTGCTGCTGGACCTGGCGCTGCCCGACCGCAGCGGGCTGGAAATATTATCGGAAATCAAGAGTGCAAACCCCGCATTGCCGGTGCTGATGATCACCGCCTACGGATCGGTTGAGAACGCCGTGAAAGCCATACAGGCCGGCGCCAGCGACTACGTCACAAAACCCTGGGACAACGAAAAATTATTGGCGGAAATCCGCACGCTCATCCACGAACAGCGGCTGGTGACGGAAAACCGCGAGCTCAAACGCACGCTCAAAAAGCGCTACAGTTTTTCCCAGTTGATTGGCAAAAGCGAAGCGATGCAAAAGGTCTTCGACCTGGTGATGCAGGTGGCGCCGACGCGGGCAACGGTGCTGATCCAGGGCGAAAGCGGGACCGGCAAGGAGCTGGTCGCCAAGGCCATCCACGCCAACAGCCCGCGGGCCGATCATCTTTTCGTGCCGGTGAACACGGGAAGCTTGCCGGTGGATTTATTGGAAAGCACGCTGTTCGGGCACGTCAAAGGCTCGTTTACCAGCGCCATCGCATCGAAAAAAGGCTTATTCGAAGTGGCCTCCCAGGGAACTATATTCCTGGACGAAGTGGGGACCGTCAGTCTGGATACGCAAACGAAGCTGCTGCGCGTCCTCCAGGAGCGTGAGTTTTTGCCGCTGGGAGCCACGGAAAGTGTCAAAGCGGATGTGCGCGTGCTGGCTGCCACCAACGTGGATTTGGAGCAACTGGTCCGCGAAGGGAAATTCCGCGAGGACCTTTACTACCGCCTGAACGTCATTACCATTCCCTTGCCCACCCTGCGCGAGCGCATGGAAGACATACCGCTGCTGTGCGATCACTTTTTCCAGAAATTCTGCGAGGAAAACTTCAAACCTCCGCGACGCTTTACGCCGGAGGCCATGAAAATCCTGCTTGACTATGACTGGCCTGGAAACGTAAGAGAGCTGGAAAATGCCGTGGAACGCGCCGTGGTCCTTTCGATTGGACAGGAAGTGGGGGCCGACCTGCTGCCGGAGCAGATTACGCGGGGGGGCAAGAAATATTTGAGCCTGCTGCCGGCGATGAATGGCAAAGGCCAGGCCTCGTTGTTCGAGATCATGGAAGAGTGCGAGCGCAGGATTATCCTGGACATGCTGGATCGCACGCACGGCAATCAGACCGAGGCAGCCGAACGCTTCCAGATTCCGCTGTCCACGCTCAACCAGAAAATCAAGCGGCTCAATATAGAAATCGTCAAGAAAAAGCGGGAAAGCGTGCCAGCCTGAAACTGTTTAATTTTCGGCTGGCTGCGTATGCGGCGGGTTATCCGTTTTTCAATTCGTTCAGAACTAAACGGGAAACTTCCTTCAAGGTCTCAAATACACCGACCCCTTTATAAGCCACAGCCTCCATAACCGGCTCATCCTTGCGGCGAAGCTCCTTGGCCAACACATCCACGGGCAGGACATTGGGTAGGTCGCGCTTGTTGAGCTGCAACACGTAGGGCAACTCCTTCAAATCATAGCCGTGCTCCGTGAGGTTTTCAACGAGGTTGTCTATGCTCTCCAGGTTCGCGTCCATGCGCTCTTCCTGGGAGCCGGCGACGAAGACAACGCCGTCCACGCCGCGCAGAATCAGCTTGCGGCTGGCATCGTAAAAAACCTGGCCAGGAACGGTATAGAGGTGAAAGCGGGTTTTGAAGCCGCGCACCGTGCCGAGATCGAGCGGAAGGAAGTCGAAGAACAGCGTGCGGTCGGTTTCCGTAGCCAGGGAGATCATCTTCCCCTTGTTCGGGGCCATTTCGAAGACTTTTTCAAGGTTGGTCGTTTTGCCACCAAGCCCTGCCCCGTAGTAAACCAGCTTGCAATTGATCTCTTTGGCGGCGAAATTGATAAAACTCAAGGAATCCCCCAGCGAATTTAGTGCTTTGGATTAATGATAGTATCGACTTCGGTTATATCACGGAGAGATCAGAAGGGCAATAGGACCGGCCAGTCTAATGGCTGGAACGTTAACAAGTGATTAAGGGCAAGACGAGGGAGAGGCAGGAGCACCAGCCCCTTCCCGGTGAGGATTACCACTTGGATGCCGGGCCGCCGAGTTCCACCTGCGCGCCCACAGGCTGTATGCCAAACTCGCGAGCCAGAGAAGGAACCAGATGGACGATCTTGCCGCCCACCATGGTCATGATGGTGCGGATGTTCGGAATATCGTCAACTGGAATGGTCAGATAGTCTCGGTCGAGCACGGTCAAGTCGGCGAGTTTTCCCGTTTCGAGAGACCCCAGGATTTTTTCTTTCTCCGCGTAGTAAGCTCCGCTCAGAGTCGCCGATTTCAGGATGACTTCGCGGCTGACGGATTGCGTTGGAGTGATGACGACGCCGTCCTTGTCCTTGCGCGTGATGGCCGTGTGCAGGACGGTGAAGAACGTCAGATCGGTGTATCCCAGGGGACGGTCAATCTCTATGCTTTGCCGGATGCCCGCCTCCAGCAGCGACTTCCTGGGAATCATCCATTGGAGCGCCTGCTCGCCATAATCCTTCAGGAATTGCTGGCCGTCGCCTTCCCAGATGGAGATGTCCCAGCCGCCCATGACCATGCCCAGATTTTTGATGCGCGGAATCTGGTCGGGACGGGGGTTCAGGCCGAGATGATCCCAGGTGTGGCGCTTGTCGCGGACCTGATCGGGAGTCATGCCGGCGTCCTTGCTGGCGCGCTCGATGATATCGAGGACGTAATCGATTTCCTTGTCCCCGACCATGTGCGCCCCAGCATAACGGCCACCGGACTTAATGAATTCGTACATCACCTGCGTGTTCAACTTGCCAACAGGAGAATCGGGATCGAAGCGGCAGGCGCCCTCGCTCTGCTTGACCTCCGGGGAGGTTCCCGGCAGGGTGGTGCAATTTCTGCCGTAATCGGATGGGATGGCGCCGTTCAGCCAGAAGTAATCCGATCCCCGGTCCTTCATGGACACAACGAAAGCGCGGAAGTAGGGGTCGAGGCCGAAATCCTTGCGCTCCGGCCAGAAGTAAGTCCAAGGCAGGCGGATGGCCATTTCGCCTTTGCGGTCCAGGGAATCGTAAGCCGTCATCGCACCGGCGGTGTACATGTTGGAGCCGTTCATGCCCAGGCCATACCCGGCCCACCAGGAAAGCCCGAGGCGGTAAATCTCGCGCAAAGTGGCCGCGGGGTACATGACATCCTGCTCAAATTCGCGGTAGCAGACGGCGCAATAGCCGCGCTGCTCCATTTGTTTGGTGACCGGGCTGTCAATCTGCTCGAATTTCTCAAACTCGCCGCCGTAGAATTTTTTCACCGCGTCCATGGCCTTTTGGTTCGCGAGCATGCCAACGAATCCGGCGCGGACAATGACCGGGTTATTGGGCGCGGCCATGTCGAGCATTTGCTTGTTGATTTGGCGGCCCAGGAAGCCGCTTATTTCATCACCCCAGCGATAGCCTCTGCCGAACAACATGCTGATGCGAATCCACTGGCCGGGCTTGGCTTTCTGCACCGCCTCGTCGAGAACCCTGGGGAATTTTTGCAGTTGCTGGTCGGGCGGGTCTTCGAGGAAGCGCTCGATGATCAGATCGTCGCTCACGACTTTTTTAACGATGTAAGGATTGAGCGGGTCCCAGTCGGTGGGGTGATCGTGAGTGGCCGCAAGAGCCGGGATCACGGTTCTGCCCTTCAGATCATAGGACTTAGTGCTGTTGCCCGCAAGCTGCCGAACAGCGGTATTCGCGCCAACCGCTACGATTTTCCCTTCTCGAACGGCAATCGCCTGAGCGGTGGTACCTAGATTGCCATTCACTCCCGGATCATCCACCGTGATGATCTTACCGTTATAAAGAATCGTGTCCGGCGGTTGCTGCGCCACAAGCGAGCCCGCCCCGATGATGGCCAATACTGCAATACTCCCCAATGCCTTGCGCCAGCGTCTCAACATATTCACCTCGGATTCTATAGAAAAAGTTTTTCGAGAAGGCATGAGGCCTCCACTTTCACGTTCTTACGGTCTGATCGGCCAGTAATCCATCCATTTCATTACATTTTTGCCGCTGGAAAGTCAACTTTAATTGCGATCTGTAAGATGCCGCAGCCGGGCTGCTGTTCCAAGCTCTATTTACAGACTGAAACAGATCGCGGTATAATGCGGCGATGAATAGGACAGTGTCATTGCTGACATCCTTTTTCCTTCTGAACGTATTAGCGCAATCTCCTTTTTTCCACTACCACAAATGGACGGATACGGAGCATGTGAAAAAGCTTCACAGTCACTCCGTCGTGATCTCACATCCGCACCTATTACCGAGTGAATATCCATCCAGTGATTCCGGATACGGAATTGCGCGAGTTGATGAATTCAATCCGGCGATATTCCTGACCTGGTTTGACGTCAAGTTGAATTTGAAGTGGGAGATGCCAGCGCTGGCCGTAGTGGCCTTTTCATTGCCGCAACCGGAGCGTGAATCGAATCCCCTTTCGGGGCAATACCAGGAACGCTCGCATGATCCTCCTTTAGACTTCAGCGCCGCACCTAGATCTCCTCCCGCCAACCCTGCCGTCTAGTCTGCCATTTCACGAAAATACAGTTCTATTCCGCGCGCAAGAGCGAGCGGCCAAGATTTTATAGTTTGTATTCCTATGGAATCTTGAGCTGGCATTGCTTGCCGCGAATCGCGAGTGAATCGATGCATATCGCTTCATTCACCAGCACTGCTTCACGAGAAGGAGTAGCACAGGATGCCTCGAATAAAAAAACAGATTTCAGTGACTCTATTCATGTTGTTCAGCGTGGCATGTGCAAGCCGGGCCGTTGCACAGGAGGCGATCCCGTCGCCGCTGGACTTGCGGGACGCCGTGCGCATTGCCCTGGAAAAAAATCCGGCAGTGAAAGCGGCACAAAATACGACAGAAATTGCGGAGGCGGAACGCCTGGACGCCTCCAAGCGGCTGAATCCTGCACTTACGGTTGGATCGGAGGGCTGGCGAACCTTCAGCGCCGATCAAGGGCCATTTTTCAAGAACCAGGAATTAATCGGGCGCTTCGATTACGAAATCGAGACCGGGGGCAAGCTAGAGCTTCGCACGCGGGTCGCCGACCTGGGTATGCGAACCGCCCAGGCCTCATATGAGGATCGGAAGCGTCGCCTGATTCTGGAAGTACAGCGAGTCTATTCTCGGGCGGTGTTGGCACAGGCAAATTTGCAGGTGGCGCAGAACATTCTTGGAGAAATAGATCGAATCATTCAACTCAATCAAATTCGGTTTTCGAGGGGGGAGATCGCTGGAGGTGAGCTGCGAAGAAGCGAGGTCGAGCGCCTGCGTTTTCAAGATGACGTATTCGCTGTTCAACTGGACCTGCGTAACGCGAAAAGCGAGCTTTTGGCCTTACTGTACTTCCCCGACCGCCTGGGCCAAGACTTCGAGTTGACGGACGCGCTTGCGGTGGATTCCGCACAGGCAGGGGGGATCTCGCTAATTTCAGCGATGTCTTCGCTGGAACAATTACAGGCCCAGGCGCTCCAGCGCCGACCCGATCTGGCGGCTGCCCGTCTTGAGGAACAACGTGCCGATACGGAAACCCTGCATCAGCGCGCAATCCGCTCTCCGAATATCACCGTCGGAGGTGGATACAAAAGGGACGGCCCGTTTAATGCGCTGGTCATAGGGGCAACAGTTCCCCTGAAAATCTTCAATCGCAACGAAGGAGGGATCAGCCGTGCCGAGGCGGAATCAGCTCGGGCCAGGAATGAGGCGGAGTTATCCCGTACATCGCTGCTACTGGAAGTGCAGAAGTCCTATAACGCGGTGCAGATTAACCAGCAGCGCGTTCGCTATATTCAGGGGGAATACCTGCAAAAGTCCGAGCAATCTCGGGAGATCGTAACAGCCTCATACCGCCTGGGGGAAGCCAACTTGATCGACCTATTAGACGCCGAGCGGACCTACCGCGAAACCCGGCGCATCCACAACCAAGCACTATATGACTACCGCATTAGCCTTTACGAATTGGCGGCCGTGGTCGGAGAGGAATTTCCGCGATGAATTACGAACAAAATGATGGCTCAGGCAAGTCTACTAAACATTGGATAGCTGGATTGGGCTTCGGACTGGCGGCTTTGGTATTTGTCGTTTGGTTCGCCAGCCGACCCGGCAGCGCTCCCCCCGCTTCGGAACCAATTGAGGAATCCCACAATGAGAACTTGATTGAACTGAGCCCCGAAGCGCAGCGCAACGCCAACCTGAAAATTGCCGTCGTGGAAGAACGGCCATTGGAAGGTGTCTTGGTGGCGACAGGAGTAGTCGCGCCCGACCAGAATCGCATAGCTCACGTCCGCCCGCTCGCACAAGGGGTCGCGGAGAACATCCAGGCGCAATTGGGAGATCGAGTCCGAGTCGGGCAACCTCTGTTGACCTACGACAATATCGAACTCGGCGAATTGATTGGAGAGTACCTAATAATCCAAGCAGAGATCGAGCGAGAGCAATCTCAGGTCGAAGTGGCCAAGAGTTACCTGAACCGATCAGAGGAATTGCTGGTTGTCGAGGCCATTGCCCAGAAAGAACACGAACTGCGCAAAGCCGAATACGATCAAGCTGTCGCCACCGTGGAGAGTAAGAAGGCCGAACTCGCCCGCGTAGAAGAAAAAATCCACCGTTTCGGGCTAACCGACGAGGATTTGAAGAATCTGAACAGTTCCGAGCACGACCCGCACCTCACGGCTTCCCATACTACCCTGACCGCCCCCTTCGCTGGAGTGATCACTGCGCAAGATGTCGCTACGGGCGAAACGATCGGGCCCGATAGCGAGGTCTTCACTCTGACAGATGCTTCCATCGTCTGGGTGCTGGCCGATATCTATGAAAAAGATCTCGGCATGGTAACTGTTGGGCTACCCTGCCGGGTCCGAGTTCCCGCGTATCCCGACGAGGTCTTCGCTGGCAAGATTGCCTACCTAAGTGACGTTCTTGATCCCATCTCGCGCACGGGAAAGCTTCGCTGTGTCGTAGACAACTCGGACGCAAGGCTGAAGCTGGAGATGTTTGCGACGGTGGAGATCCCGTTGACTTTGAGGCGCAACGCTTTGATTGTGCCGGAAACCGCTGTCCAAATGGTGGGCCAGAAGAAAGTTGTTTTCGTAGCGCAAGATGACTCGCATTTTGAGGCCCGCGAGATCGAACTCGGTGAAAATTCCGGGGATTGGGTCGAGGTTAAGGTGGGATTGCGTCCCGGAGAAAAAATTGTGATAAATGGTGCCTTTTACGTAAAGTCGGCACTGTTAAAAGACCAACTCGGCGGGGAGGAATAGTCGGATGACCAGCTTGATTGATTTTTGCCTTCGGTATCGTTTCCTGGTCCTGGCACTCACCGGAATCCTGATCGTGGGCGGGCTGTTTTCCCTGGGCCAGCTTACGATTGATGCTGTGCCTGACATTACTCCCGTCCAGGTCCAAATCCTGTCACGAAGTCCGACGTTGGGGCCGGTGGAGGTGGAACAATACGTGACCTTTCCCATCGAGGCGGCGATGACCGGCATCCCCGGCGTCGAGGAAATTCGCTCCGTGTCGCGCTATGGTCTCTCGGCTGTAACAGTGATCTTCGAAGACAGCATGAGTCTTTATCTGGCTCGCCAGTTAGTCTCCGAAAGGCTCAACAAGGCGGTAAAAAGCATCCCATCCGGTCTTGCCGACGTTGAGTTGGGACCGATGACCACAGGGCTGGGGGAAATTTACCATTTCACAGTGGAAGGAGAAGGCTATAGCCCCACCGAACTCAAGACGATTCTGGACTGGGACATTGCGTTTCGCCTGCGGACGGTTCCAGGCGTTGTCGAGGTAAACGCCTGGGGCGGCCTCACCAAGCAATACCACGTCGTGGTAGATCCAGCCAAGCTGATTGCGTACGGCGTCACGCTCGGCGAGGTCTTTGAGGCGATGGAGCGGAACAATGCCAACACCGGCAGCGGCTATATCGAGCACAATCAGGAGTTGTACGTAATCCGGGGCGAAGCCATGGCCTCCTCAATCCCAGACCTGGAAAACATTGTGGTTACTACCCGGAGCGATGGGACGCCAATCTTTGTCCGCAATCTGGGCGAGGTCCGCGAGGGAGCGATGCTGCGCATTGGAGCATCCACCGAAAATGGCCGCGGGGAAGCTGTGATCGGCATGGTGCAGATGCTGGCCGACGAAAACGCTAATCGGGTGGTGGCTGACGTGAAGGAGAAGATCGCTGAAATTCAGCCCAGCCTGCCACTGGGCGTCCGCATTGTTCCCTTCTATGACCGGGCTGATTTTGTGGGCCGAATCCTCAACACTGTTCGCACCAACCTGTTGGAAGGTGGCTTGCTGGTCATTGCCGTCCTTCTGTTGCTGCTAGGAAACTTGCGAGGCGGCCTGATTGTGGCCTCCGCGATTCCGCTCTCTATGCTGTTCGCTTTCACGGGCATGGTGCGCACGGGCATTAGCGGGAACTTGATGAGCTTGGGAGCCATTGACTTCGGGCTGATCGTCGACGGCGCCGTGGTGATGATTGAAAACATCTCGCGACACTTGAGCGAGCGGACGCGTACCCCAGGCGTGTCGCGCATGGAAATCATCCGGGAAGCCTCCCGGGAAGTGATGCGTCCTGTCATCTTCGCCGTTGGAATCATCATTCTAGTCTATGTTCCTATTCTTTCGCTCATCGGGATCGAGGGAAAGTT
>Ga0156170_1127_pt1 | contig 17525 bp, 13 predicted proteins | sample RifCSPlowO2_12_FD_107823 | JGI IMG/M metagenome (GOLD analysis project Ga0156170, IMG submission 107823) | Acidobacteria bacterium RIFCSPLOWO2_12_FULL_54_10
TACCCTCAACTAACGCAGCTACGTCATCTGCTCGAAAGTTATAATTTCCATTTAACGGGTGATTTTCGATTGCGTCTCTAAGATGATTACGGATTATAGCGGCAGAGTACTGTTCGTGAGTGTACTTGACTTTGCCGTCATTTTGGTTAGGAAAAAGCTCTTCAGCCGCATGGGAGAAAGGAGCATGTCCCACGTCATGAAGCAATGCCGCAAACCGTACAAGCTGCCGACAGCGAAGAAGTCCGGCTTCATCATAGGCCAACTCCGATTCCAAGATTTCCTTCGAGTTCGATTTTATGGAATTGAACAGCAACGTAGCCGTGTGCATAACCCCCAAAGAATGTTCAAAGCGACTGTGCAAGGCTCCAGGATAAATGTATTCTGTCCAAGCTAACTGCCGTATTCGCCTCAATCGCTGAAATGCGGGCTGATCAATGACCGTGCGTTCCCAATCGTTGACTGTTATGAACCCGTGGACAGGGCAACGAAATTCATAGCTGCGATGTGGGTTCATGCACTTCTCTCAAAAACATCCTTCGCGATGTAGTGAATCCGGGGTAGCTCAGTATAGACGAAAATGGTATTCCTTTCGATCTTTTATCGATCTTCACCGCGCGCGAATTGTTATCGTCGATGGATAATAATCCCGCTCGTTCCAATTCCTAGCATCCATCAATCTCTCACTGCTCCACCAGGTTTCTTCATCCATCATTATAGTCGGTGCAAAAATATTTCCGCCGGCAACCAGGGCAACACTGCCAGTGCTATTCTAGTAAATTACCACTTGGAGCAACGCATGACCCCCAGGGTACGATTCGCCCCCAGCCCCACCGGAGAACTGCATGTCGGCAATGCCCGCACGGCTTTGTTCAATTTTCTTTTTGCGCGCCAGCAGGGCGGCGTTTTCCTTCTTCGCATCGAGGATACCGACGTCGAGCGCTCCGAGGCTCGTTTCGAGACGCAGCTCATGGAAGACTTGCGCTGGCTCGGCCTAAACTGGGATGAAGGTCCCGACACCGGCGGCCCCTTCGGTCCTTACCGGCAATCCGAGCGTTCGGAAATCTACCTGCGCTACGCCAACCGCTTAATCGATGCAGGCAGCGCTTACTTCTGCTTTTGCTCGCCGCAGGAAATCGAGAAAGATCGCCAGTCGGCGCTTGCCTCCGGGCAGCAGCCCAAGTACTCCGGTCGCTGCCGTGCGATTTCTCTTGATACAGCTCGTGAGCGCAAATCAAAAGGCGAGTTGGCTTCCATACGGCTGCGAATTCCCGATCACCCATTGCGCTTCGATGACCTCGTGCATGGCCCTCTCGAATTCCCCAGCGAAGTCATCGGCGATCCCATCCTGGTCCGCTCCACGGGCATCCCTGCATTCAACTATGCCGTCGTCATCGACGACGCGTTGATGCGCATCACGCACGTCATCCGTGGCGACGACCACATCTCCAACACGCCGCGCCAGGTTGCGCTCTTCGAAGCTCTCTCGGCTTTGCCGCGCCTGTCCGATTCCGAGCCGGATTGGAAATTGCCGCTCTTCGCGCATCTTTCCACCATCCTCGGTCCTGACCACACGCGGCTGAGCAAACGCCACGGCGCGACCTCGCTCGGCCATTTCCGCTCCTCCGGCATCCTGCCCGAGGCCTTGGCGAATTATCTGGCGCTGCTTGGCTGGGCGCCGGGCGACAATCGCGAAATCTTTCCCATGCCCGAACTGATCGAGGCGTTCCGCCTTTCGCAGGTCTCCCGCAACCCCGCCATTTTCGATCTCGACAAACTCCGCTGGCTGAATCGCCATTACCTGAAGGAGGCCGGTCCGGAACGCATTCTGAATCTGGCGATCCCTGCCTTGCGCGATGCGGGATTTGTGACAGAACCGCTTGATGGCGCGGCGCGCACATGGTGGCTCGATGTCTTGAATCTGCTGCTACCATCCCTAGACGAACTCAGCCAGTTGCCGGGTCATGCGCGCATCCTTTTTGAATATGACCCCAAGGCAAGCCTCGCCCTTGATGAAACCAAGCACGCGCTCGCCGAGCCGGGCGCGCGCGAAGTTATCGACGCGCTATGGGCAGCCGTCTCTGACAACGCCGAGATTACCTCCGGGAGGTTCAAAGAGGTTCTCGATCAAGTCAAGAAAGCTTCGCGGCAAAAGGGCAAGGGCTTGTTCCACCCTGTTCGTATCGCTTTAACAGGCTCCGCATCTGGTCCTCAACTTGACCGCCTGATTCCGCTCATTGAAGCTGGCAGCAGATTGCAACTCCCCAAGGCCATCAAGTGTTCCCGCAACCGCCTGATCGAATTTCGTGAAGCGCTGCTCGCGCAGTCTTAAATTTTCTATGGAAACCATCTGCGGCATTCACTCCGTCGAGGAGGCCATCAAAAGCGCCCGCCGCCCTGTGGAACACGTCCATTTCCAGCAAGGCACGCGCAATCCTCGCTTGTCGAAACTCATCGATTTATGCCGCGAGCGCGGCATCCCCGTTCGCATTGATCCCGCAGCAACCCTCGACCGCTTATCTCAGCGCGAGCATCATCAAGGCGTGGTGGCCGTAGTTGGCGGGGCGCAGTATGAAGACATCGAAAATGTCCTCGAAAGAAATCCCAACAACGCCCTGCTACTGGCGCTCGACGGCGTGCAGGATGTCCACAACCTGGGCGCGCTCATCCGCACCGCCTGCGCCGCCGGTGCCGACGCGGTGATCATTCCTGAGCGCCGTTCGGCTGGTCTGACTCCGGCCGTTGTCAAAGCGGCCAGTGGTGCCGTTGAGCACCTGCCTGTCGTGCGCGTCGGCAATCTGGCTCAAACGCTCGATGTGCTCAAGAAACGCAACTTTTGGATTTTTGGTTTGGATGAGCGGGGCGAAAAGAACTATGACGAAGCTGATTTTGGCGGCAACTGCGTCATCGTCGCTGGCAGCGAAGCCACCGGCCTGCACGAATTGCTAAAGAAGAAATGCGATTTCCTCATCCGCATTCCCGCGCCGGGTAAAATTTCCACCCTCAATGTCAGCGTCGCCGCCGGCATTGTATTGTTTGAAGCTTCTCGCCAACGCAGAAAATCACAACCAAAGTAAAAATCTATCCCCGTTTCACAAGTCTTTTATCCCACATATGTTACATGCCCACTACCGCTGTTTTCTTGTGCTTTGCTACGCTTCTGCATCCCGCTTTGCGTCCTTTTTTGCTATTCTATTTAATTGCCTCTGCTCGAATGGAGGCTTTAAGTCCCATGCCCGTCAGGGAAACGGAAGCCATCATCTTACGGAGTTTTCCCTTCAAGGAAGCCGATAAGATCGTCAGCTTCTTCGGGCGGGAGACTGGCCGGATGCGCGGTGTCGCGCCGAACGCCCGTCGCAGCGTGCGTCGTTTCGGCGCAGGGCTGGCTTTGCTCTCGCACGTCAGGATTCATTTTCAGGAGCACCCATCGCGTGATCTGGTGCGCATCGAATCCTGCGATTTATTGCATTCGGTCCTGGAGACGGAGAGCAGCTATGAGCGCATCGTCGCTTATAGTTATCTCGCCGAGGTTTGCGAGCAGCTTTTGCCCGAGCACGAAGTTCACGACGCGTTCTTTCGTCTCTTGCTGCTCGTGCGCGAAGAGATTTTTCGAGGTGGCTCCATCTGGCGGCCCCTCACGTATTTTGATCTGTGGTCGTTGAAACTGGCTGGGTTGCTGCCGCCCTTGGATGTCTGCGAGCAATGCGGCCAACCGCTGGGACAGAATGATCCTGGCTGGTTTCGCCAGCAATCGGATGGTTTGCAGTGCCGCGATTGCCACAGCCAGGGCGGTTCCAAATTAACGCCGGCCAGCCGAAGCATCGCTCGCGAGATGTTGTCCGGCCCGCTCAGCAACATTCCTGCTGATGGGTGGGATCAAAGCCGGGCCTCGGATTTGCGCCGTTTCCTGGAGCAGTGTTTGGAGCGCCTCATTGAGCGAAAGCTGGTCACGCGGCAGCAACTCGATCATCTTCCCTAGCGTTTAGGTGCACATTATTTTGCCGAAGACAAAACTCAAACCGGGCACGCAAACCTTGCAGGAACTGATTTTCCGTCTGAGCCAGTTCTGGGACCGCCACGGTTGCATCATCCAGCAACCTTACGACATGGAAGTCGGCGCAGGTACCAGCAGCCCGGAAACTTTTCTGCGCGCCCTTGGTCCCGATCCCTATCGCGTCGCTTATGTGCAGCCCAGCCGCCGCCCCGATGATGGACGTTACGGCGAAAATCCCAACCGCCTTTACAAGCACCTCCAAATGCAGGTCATCCTCAAGCCGCCTCCGGTGGACATTCAAGACCTCTACCTGAAGAGCTTGGAAATGCTGGGCATCAATCTGCGCGAGCACGACCTCAAGTTTGAGGAAGACAACTGGGAAAATCCAACCCTCGGCGCTTGGGGCCTGGGCTGGCAGGTGATGCTCGACGGCCTGGAGATCACTCAGTTCACTTACTTCCAGCAGTGCGGTGGCATTGACCTGGACCCCATTTCCGTCGAACTTACCTACGGCCTCGAGCGCATCGCCGCATTTCTCCAGGACGTGGACAGCGTTTATTCGCTGCGCTGGAATGATTCCACCACCTACGCCCAGGTGCGCTGGCAGGAGGAGCAGCAGTTTTCGGTTTACCAATTCGAGATGGCCGATGTCGATATGCTTTGGCAGCAGTTCAATCAGTTCGAAAAAGAATGCAAGCGTCTCTTGCAACTTTGGTCCGACACCAAAGAGGACGCAGCGCGCCAGCGTTTTCCCGTGCTGCCCGCTTACGAAATGGTTTTGAAATGCTCTCACTTGTTCAACCTGCTGGACACGCGCGGAGCATTGAGCGTCACCGAGCGCGCCTCGGTCATCGGGCGCGTCCGGCAAATGGCCTGCGGCGTGGCTCAGGCTTATCTGGAGCAGCCGAAACCGGCCATGGCCTTGTGATCCGGCGCATATCCTTAATCATTATAGACAAAAAGTAGCCAAGGAATCGTGGAAGAAAAATTTCAAGAGTTTTTGCTGGAGCTGGGAGTCGAGGAAATTCCCGCGTGGATGATCCCTTCGGCTCTGGCTGATCTCCGTCGCAATCTCGAAAAAGGCTTGACGGAAAGCAAGCTGGCCGGTGGCCGCGCTTTGGAGATGCAAATGTTCTCCACGCCGCGCCGCCTGGTGGCTTACTGCCCCGCTCTGCTTGAAAAACAGCCCGTCGCGGAAGAGCTTGTGCAAGGCCCGCCCAAGCGCATCGCCTTCGACGCGGACGGCAAGCCCACCGTAGCGGCCACGCAATTCGCCGCCAGGATGGGCGTGAAAGTTTCCAAGCTCCAGGTCGTGACTTCACCCAAGGGCGAGTACGTCGCCGTCCGCGTCAGGCATCGCGGCAACTCGGCGATTGACGTCTTAAAGGAATTGATCCCCTCAGCCGTCTTGGGAATTTATTTCCCGCGCACCATGCAATGGGAAGGCAAGGCCGGTCCGCGTTTCATCCGCCCGATCCGCAATCTCGTCGCGCTGTTCGGCGGGCACGTCGTTCGTTGTTCCATCGGCAGCGTCAAATCCGGCCGCTTTACCTTTGGCCATCGTCAATTGGGAAAGCCTCATCTGCCAGTCAAAAATTTTTCACAGTATCGGGAAACCTTGCACAGTAACAGCGTCCTGCTCGACTCCGATGCTCGCCGCGCGCGCATCCGCGAGCAAATCGCCCTGCTGCTTTCCAGCGAGCCTGGCTATCGCCTGAAAGAAAACCCTGACCTGCTTGAAACTCTGGTCCATTTGACCGAATACCCCACGCCCCTGCTTGGCTCCTTCGACCCCGCATACCTGTCTTTGCCGGAAGAAGTGCTCATCACCGTTATGCGCGGCCACCAGAAGTATTTCGCCGTGGAAGATGCCAGCGGCAAAATCGCCCCACGCTTCATCGCCGTCATGAATACCGATGGCGACCCTTCGGGCATTATTCGCCACGGCAACGAACGCGTCCTGCGCGCCCGCTTCAACGACGCCCGCTTCTTCTGGGAATCCGGCGCTGAGTTGCGCCTCGAGCAGCGCATCGACATGCTCCGCGCCGTTACCTTCCAATCGCAGCTTGGCTCTTATTACGACAAAGCGGAGCGGATGCAAGCTCTGGCCAGCGGTATTTCTTATTTGCTCAGAATGTCCAACCCTGCTGCCATGCAAGGCGAAGAATTCGAATTCCGCAGAGCATGCCAACTTTCCAAGTGTGATCTAACAACCGACCTCGTCAAAGAGTTCACCGAGTTGCAGGGAGTCGTCGGCGGCCTTTACGCTCGACGGGAAGGTCTGTCCGAGGAAATCGCCGCCGCCATTTACGATCACTACAAACCCGAGTCCATGGAAGATGAGCTTCCCCGCACCAAGCTGGGTGATTTGCTTTCCCTCGCCGACCGCATCGACACCTTGGTTGGTTACTTCGGAATCGGCCACGCGCCCTCCGGCTCCAAAGACCCCTTTGGCCTGCGCCGCGCCGCCAATGGCATCATTCGCATCCTTGCCGAAAAGAATTGGCCTTTGTTACTGGACGGCCTCGTCCAGGCTGGTTGCAGAGCCTATACAGATGCGCAAGCGCAGGGCAATGCCCAATCCTGGGATCGCCAGAAAGTGGATCAGGATTTGCTCCCGTTTTTAGAGGACCGGCTTCGCTTTTATCTGCGCGATGTTCGCGGCTTTGCTTACGATGAAGTCAATGCAGTGCTGGCTGCGGGTGGCAGTGATTCGAAGGGAAAAAATTACGAGGTCGTGGATATTCTCAAGCGCATTGAAGCCCTCGCCCGCATCCGCCCCACCGAAAATTTCGAGCCGCTGGCCGCCGCCTTCAAGCGCATGAAAAACATCTTGCAGCAGGCCAGTCAGGCTCATGGCTTTTCTGGAGGCAAGGTGAATGAAAACCTCCTCCGCGAAATTCAAGAAAAAGAATTGCACGATAATTTCAAAGACGTTTCTCAGCGGGCCGCTAACGCAAAAGCTGCTGATAATTATTTCGCGGCGCTGGAAGCCATCGCTGCGTTGCGCCCTGCTGTGGACCGCTTCTTTGACAAAATTCTGGTGATGGATAAAAATCCCGATGTCAGGAACAACCGTTTGGTGTTGCTGCAATCGCTGCTCAACGAGTTTTCCACCATCGCCGATTTTTCCGAGATCGTGCCCAGGGAAAAACCCTCCGAGCCGCGCGCGTGAGGAAGAGATCAGGTTTGGTAGCCACGGTGAATGTTTTTCTCACCGTGGGCAGTTGATTTGGAATTTTCAGAGCCGCGCGCGTAAGCAAGCGGGCACATTGGTGTTGAAGCGCCAGCGGGCAATGATGGCTATAACGTTCCAACGCAAGCCAGGAAATGATATTAGAGAGGAGTTCGCATGAGCGAGAAATACGTTTACTTTTTTGCTGAGGGCAAAGCTGACGGCAACGGCCAGATGAAGGACGAGTTGGGCGGCAAAGGCGCCGGGCTTGCGGAAATGACCAACGCCGGCCTACCCGTGCCTCCGGGCTTCACCGTCTCCACGCGTGTCTGCCGCCTTTATTTTGAATCCTCCGGCAAGCTCTCCCCGGAAATCGAAGACCAATGCCGCCAGGCCGCCTCGCGCCTGGAAAAGGTCACCGCCCAGGCCTTCGGTTCAAAGCAAAATCCTCTTCTCGTCAGCGTCCGTTCCGGCGGCAAATTCTCCATGCCCGGAATGATGGACACCATCCTCAACCTCGGCCTCAATGACGACACCGTGCAGACCCTTGCCCGCAAAACCGGCAATCCCCGCTTCGCCATGGACTGCTACCGCCGCTTCATTCAAATGTTCGGCAACGTCGTGCTGGAAATTTCCAAGGAAGAGTTTGAGCACATCTTTGACGGCGCCAAGAAAAAGCGCAAGGTCCGGCTCGACACCGAACTCACCGCCGCTGCTCTCGAAGAGGTCATCCGCGACTACAAGAAGCTCGTCGAAAAGAAAACCAAATCTCCTTTTCCGCAGGACCCCTGGAAACAACTCACCATGGCCCGCGACGCAGTGTTCGGCTCCTGGCATAATCCCCGCGCCGTCCACTACCGCCGCATGAACCAAATCTCGGAATCGCTCGGCACCGCCGTCAATGTGCAGTCCATGGTCTATGGAAACTTAAGCGACAACAGCGGCACCGGCGTCGGCTTCACGCGCAATCCTTCCACCGGCGAAAAACAGTTCTACGGCGAGTTCCTCATGAACGCGCAGGGCGAAGACGTTGTCGCCGGCATCCGCACTCCTATTCCCATCGAGCAATTGAAGTCCATCCTGCCCGATGTCTATCACCAGCTTCGCGAAACCACCAACCGCCTGGAGCATCATTACAAAGATGTCCAGGATTTCGAGTTCACCATCCAGGATGGCAAGCTCTACATGCTCCAGACGCGCAACGGCAAGCGCACCGGCCCCGCCGCCGTCAAGATCGCCGTGGACATGGTCGCGGAAGGCCTCCTCACCAAGCAGGAAGCCCTGATGCGCGTCGAGCCGTCGCAGCTTGACCAGCTCCTGCATCCCATCCTCGACGAGAGCAAGCCTGTCAAAGTCATCGCCACCGGCCTTCCTGCCTCGCCCGGCGCCGCCGTCGGCGAAATTGTTTTCACCGCCGATGAAGCCGCCCACCTCGGCAAGAAGAAGCCCGTCATCCTCGTGCGCAAGGAAACCGTTCCTGATGACATTCACGGCATGGAAGTTGCCGCTGGCATTCTCACCTCGCGCGGAGGCATGACCAGTCACGCCGCGGTCGTCGCCCGCGGCATGGGCAAGTGCTGCGTCGCGGGCGCCGAATCCATTGACGTCGATTACAAAAACCGCCGCATGATCGTTGGCAAGCTCTCGCTCAAGGAAGGCGACTGGATTTCCCTCGACGGCTCCACCGGCCGCGTCATCCTGGGGAAAGTTCCCACCACCGAGGCCGATCCTTCAACCGGCGAATTCGCAAAATTCATGGGCTGGGCCGATGAGTTTCGCAAGCTTGGCGTCCGCGCCAACGCCGATATTCCCCGCGACGCTGCCGTCGCCCGCCGCTTTGGCGCTCAGGGCATTGGCCTGTGCCGCACCGAGCACATGTTCTTCGCCGAGGACCGCATCCGCCACATGCAGGCCATGATCCTGGCCAGCACGGAGAAGGACCGCCGCAAAGCCCTCAACAAATTGCTCCCCATGCAGCGCAAGGATTTCGCCGGCCTGTTCCGCGTCATGGAAGGCCTTCCGGTCATCATCCGCCTGCTCGATCCTCCGCTCCACGAATTCCTGCCCAAGCGCGAGGACCTGATGGTCGAGATCGCTCTGCTCCGCGAGCGGACTCCGCGCTCCAAAAAGATCAAAGAGAAAGAAGCTCTCCTCAACCGCGTCGAGCAGCTTCACGAGATGAACCCCATGCTCGGTCTGCGCGGTTGCCGCCTCGGCATCGTTTACCCGGAGATCACCGAGATGCAGGCTCGCGCCATCTTCGAAGCCGCCTGCCAGGTCACCAAGGAAGGAAAGAAAGTCATTCCGGAAATCATGATCCCTCTTATCAGCAGCCCCCGTGAATTTACTTTGCAAAAGGAACTGGTGGACACTGTTGCCAAGCAGGTTCTTTCTAAATCTGGCGTCAAGCTCAAATACATGGTCGGCACTATGATTGAAATCCCGCGCGCCGCTCTGCTGGCCGGTCAGATCGCTCAAGACGCCGAATTTTTCAGCTTCGGCACCAACGACCTCACGCAAACCACTTACGGTTTTTCCCGCGACGACAGCGGCAAATTCCTTGCCCCGTATGTAGCGCTGGGCATCCTTCCCCAGGACCCCTTCGCCGTGCTCGACCGCGACGGCGTCGGCCAGCTCATCCGTATGTGCACGGAAAACGGCCGCAAGGCTCGCCCCGGCCTCGAAGTCGGCATCTGCGGCGAGCATGGTGGCGACCCCAGCTCGGTCAACTTCTGCCATCAGGTTGGCTTGGACTATGTGAGCTGTTCCCCTTACCGCGTCCCCATCGCTCGCCTGGCCGCCGCCCAGGCCGCCATCGCCAAAGGCTCTGACGAAATGAAGCGCACCGCGTAGAAATCCAGCAGGAACTTCGAGCCAATCCGAGGAGAGGTTGGTTTAGGTAGCCACGGTGAGCGCTTTCCTCACCGTGGGCTTTTTCTTTTTGTGGTCATCCTGAGCTTGTCGAGGGATTTGCAGTTTTCTGTCTCCTATCCCAATTCCTTCCTCACTACCGCTTGCTGGAGCGTAACGCTTAGCGGACGCCTCCTTTGCCTTCCCTAATATCCTTGTCGATACAATTTTCATCCCTTTCCGGAAACTTTTTCCTCTTTGCCGGGTTCTATAGCTACTAATGGCCGGTTGAGATTTCCTCCGCAACCGGATATGCTGGGGCAAGAGCATGTTGGGGTTCAGGGAGGGAGTTTGGCTGACTATCTCGCCAATGCGGTAACGGGGTGCTTAGCTCAGGACGATGCGCGGCTGGTCGCGGCTATGCGCAGCGGAAGCGATGATGCCTTCGATCAGTTGATCGATGCATATTCCGCTCCTCTTTATCGCTTCGCTCACCGCCTGCTGCACGATCCAGCGCAAGCTTCCGACACGGTGCAAGAGGTTTTCTTGAGCGTATTTCGCAGCATCGGTCAATTCCAGGGCAATTGTTCTCTCAAGTCCTGGCTTTATCGCATCACCGTCCATGCGGTTGCTAACCAGAACCGCTGGTGGCGACGCCACACGGAGCGCGAAAAACCCCTGGAAGATTCCGCCGCCGATTTGAGCTTGCAGGAGATTTTAGCGGACCGTTCTGCGCCGGACCCTTTTACTTCTCTGCTCGCCCACGAGACACAGGAGTTGGTCCACCGCGCTTTGCGCAATCTCCCGGAATCGTTCGGGGTCATCCTCGTGCTGCGCGAGCTGGAAGAGTTGAGTTACGAAGAGATCGCCGGCGTCCTTCACATTTCTTTGGGTACAGTCCGTTCGCGTCTCGCGCGTGGACGCTTGGCGCTTAAAACCGAATTGGAATCCCTGCTCGCTCCCGCCGCTGGCGGCGTTCCGGCATGGACTCCGGCAGATTAGGGTATGGCTATGTTTCGATGCTGGCAATTTAAAGTTCTTCTTTCCGCTTATGTGGACAACTTCCTATCCGCCTCGGAATGGAAGGATGTTCAAAATCACCTGCTCGATTGCTCTGCCTGCGCCGCGCGCGCTCGGCAATTGCGTGCGCTTTCTGCCAGGCTCCGCAACGCCCCGGTCCCTGAGGTGCCTGCCGATCTGGGCCTCCGCATCCGCGTCCGCCTCGCGCAGGAACAATTTCTCCACCAGCGTCCGCACTGGTCTTGGCGGCTGGCCAACTGGCTTACGCCCTACGCATTCCCGGTCGCTACAGGTGTGCTGACTGCTGGGCTTGTTTTCATGATTCTCTTGCCCGGCTTGGTTTCCACGGTCCAGGCCAGTTCCGACGATGTGCAATTGCCGCTGCGCACGCCTGCCCGGCTGATCACTAGCTGGCCTGCTCAGATTGCTTCCGCCGATCCCGATCTTGTGGTTAAGCTGGTCATTGACGCACGCGGTCGCGTCGGCGATTACGACATCATTCGCGGCTCCGATTCGCCAAATGATATCCGCTTGCTCGAAAATATTCTCCTATTCGCCTTTTTTGAGCCTGCTACGCTTTTGGGCCGCCCCACCACCGAAGTCATCGTCCTGCCTCTCAAAGACCTTGAACTATAAATTGTCGCTGTTCGTCCTGTGAATCGCCTTCCGCCGCAAGTAGCGCCAGCGCCCCGCTGGCCTAATGCGCCCCAGGTTGGCGGCCGTCCTCTACAATTCCCTATCCATCGCAGCACGTCTCCCCGCGCAGACCCTCGATCCCTTCTCGGGCGATGATCGGGACCATCACCAGCGCGGCAACCGGATCGGCCCACCACAGTCCCCACAGCGCGTTCAGCAGCAAGCCGCCCAGCAGAATGATCGATAGATACGTGCAGAACTCCGCCTGCCTGGCGTCCGCGATCATGGCTGCGCTGCCGAGCTTCGCTGCCACCCTGCGCTTGGCGCGGGCCAGCATCGGCATCACAATCATGGATACGCACGCCAGCACGATCCCTGGAATGCTTTCTTCCGGAGCTTCCCTTCTCTGCAAGTCGTTCACCGCCTCGTAGCACACATAAACGGCCAGGGCGAGGAAACACCCTCCCACGATTCGCAGCGTGATTTGCTCCATCCGTTCGCGCTTGTGCTCCTGCGCATCCATGGTCATTCGCCACAGCAGCGCCGCCCCCGAGGTCATTTCGATAAAGCTGTCCACGCCAAACCCCACCAGCGATATGCTCCCCGCCAGGATGCCCGCGGCAACCGCGATGATGCCCTCCAAGCTGTTCCAGGCAATGGTGAAATACTCGAGCCTCTTTCCCTGCTGCACCGCCGCCAGTCGATCCGCCCGCATCTCCGCCATGCCCTCAGTATACTTTCATTGGCTCTTACTTCTATCCGTTACACATTCTCCAACACCAAAAATGCGCTCGTCTCTTTTTCAATTCATGCGCACGTATTTCAATTGCCACTAGAATCCATTGACCCATTCCCATAGTCGTGTTATCAGTGGTTCTTCTTTTGCTGGAAAGGGATAATCCGCTGCGGCTCGCTGACTCGGCTCCGCATCGTTTTCGATAGCTATGTCTGAAGCAGATAACCGCATCCAAGACTGGGTGGAAAATATTTTTCGCGGCGATGTCCGCGCCATTTCGCGCGCCATCACTGCGGTCGAAAACCGCGATTCCGATTCGCACGCGTTATTGAAGCTCCTCTTCCCGCGCACTGGCAAGGCCGCGCTCATCGGCATCACCGGCCCCGCGGGCGCTGGCAAGAGCACCCTCGTCGACGGCCTGGCGGCTCTCATGCGCAACCAGGGCCATTCTGTTGGCATCCTGGCCATCGACCCCAGCAGCCCTTTTTCCGGCGGTGCCATTTTAGGCGACCGCATCCGCATGCAGGCGCACGCTGCCGCTTCCGATATTTTTATCCGCAGCATGGCCACGCGCGGCGCGCTGGGCGGCATCTCCTCCGCCACGCTGGATGCTGCGATGGTTTTGGACGCCGCTGGCAAGGATTTCATCCTCATTGAAACCGTCGGCGTCGGTCAGGATGAAGTGGAGATCATCCGTCTGGCCGACATAACTCTCGTCTTGTCCATTCCCGGCACCGGCGACGACGTGCAGGCTTTCAAGGCCGGCATCATGGAGATCGCCGACATTTTTGTTCTCAACAAATCCGACCTGCCCGGCGCGGACCGCGTCGAACAGGAGATTCGTTCTCTCCTCTCCCTGGCCCCGGAATCGCAGGCCTGGCGCCCGGAGATCATCCGCACCGTGGCTACGCGCCAGGAAGGTCTTGAAAATCTCTGGCAGGCCATCACCCGCTACTTGGCCTTTTCCCGCGAGCGCGGCATCTTCGATGATCGCCGCCGGGAGCACTGGCAGGCCCGCATCATGTCGCTGCTGCAAAGCCGCCTGCTCGACCAACTTCTCCGCAACGCCCTGCCCGACGGTGCGCTCTCCGAATACGCCGCCCAGGTCGCCTCCCGCCAGTCCGACCCCTACGAAATCACTGACTTGATCCTGAAGCAATCCGGCCACCTCAATCCGTAATTTTGGTGATTATTTACTTGATGCTGGTTGGTGATAAGATGCGGGAATGGATCACCCCCTAGATAGTGCTCGGTCGAAAGTTGATAGGGCCAAACAGCACCTCGGCGACTTGGAGCGACTCATCGCCAATTGGAGCGATCCCAAACGCCATAAAATTGGGGCCAAACGCGATCCTCAAACTGAACATTTACATTATTACCTCGTTGGCGTCGCCAAAATTGATGAACCGATACCCACAACAATCGGAGATGTGATTCAAAACCTCAGGAGTGCGCTCGATCATATTGCCTTCCAACTCGTCTTCAAAGATACCAATGGTATCGGCCCTCTCAACAAGGACGGGACAAGGCGAGCCGACGCCTTCAAGCACGTCCAATTCCCGATTCTTGAGGAGCCCCCCCCTGACAACACAGTGAGAGAAGACCGACATGTACAGGGAATGGCGCAACCTTCCATAGATGCTATCGACCGGACCAAGCCATATAAGGGAGGGAATGATACTCTCTGGCTCATCAACAGACTTAACAATATCGACAAACACCGCAGGTTTGTCGTTACGGGGGGTTCCCATGCCCATGACATCGGACGGCCAATCTTTGAAGCGATGGTTCATGCAATGCCTTTCATGAAAGGCATCAACTTCCCCACCATTACTGTAACTGATGCCCGAATACGTAAGCCCGGCGACATACTTTATACCGACACATCCCCGCAGGCAAAATTCAACGAGGATATGCGCTTCATGTTTCTTATAGCGTTCGATGAACCGGGGATTATTGAGTGTAAATCTCTGCTCCCAACACTCCATGAGATGGTCGATCTTTTGGAGGGTGCAATCATTCCTGGATTCGATCCGCTCTTTGCGTAGGGTTTGCATTTGGACTTCAGTCATGCCGTTAAGGCATGATTCGAATCTTTCTACCTTGCTGCCGCAGGCCGGAACGGAGCCCAAGCGTTAGCGACGGGCGCAGCGGAGCTTGTTTTTTCCTGATTTCTGACTTCTGCAGATCCATTGCTTCCTATGCCTCTGTATTGCTGTCGCAGACCAGCGCCCCGCACAAAATTGGCCAGGTTCGGCCCTTGCTGTACAATGGAATTTTATCTGGCGGCTAATTTTTTGATCCGCGATCTTTTTTTATTGAAAAAATGAATCAGGAAATCAAACCTAAATCCGGTCAAGCGATCATCGACCACCTCGGCATCGCTGTGCCTTCGCTCGCCGATGCCCTGGACTTTTACGAGCGCATCCTCGGCCTGAGAATTTCCGGCTTTGAAACCATCGCGCAGGAAAAAACCAATGTAGCCTTGCTGCCGCTCGGCGACAGCCGCATCGAGCTGCTCGAGCCAACCGAGCCGGACTCCCCCGTGGGCCGCTTTCTATCGAAGCGCGGTCCGGGCCTCCATCACATTTGCCTGCGCGTGCCCGATCTCGCCGCCACCATCGCCCGCCTCCAGCTAAACGGCGTTCGGCTGATCAACGCCGAGCCGGGCACCGGCGCCGGCGGCCACCGCTACGTTTTTGTCCACCCCTCAAGCGCCGGCGGCGTCCTGCTGGAATTGGTCGAGGAGCACTGAATTTCTTGATGAACCATCGAAGTTAGAATTTCAAAATTATTGAACAGAATCGTCGCACAGCACAAAATATTTACACTTTCATCCAGGAGAAGAAATGTCACAAGCAGAAATCGGCGTCATCGGCGGCAGCGGTCTTTACTCCCTGCCGGGTTTGGAAAACGTTCAGGAAATCGCGGTCGAGACTCCCTTCGGCGCGCCCTCGGACTCGTATTTTCTCGGCGCCTTCAAAGGCCGCCGTCTTGCTTTTTTGCCGCGCCACGGCCGCGGCCATCGCATCCTGCCCTCGCACTTGAATTTCCGCGCCAACATTTACGGCTTCAAAAAATTGGGCGTCGAGCGCATCGTCTCCTTCAGCGCCGTCGGTTCGTTGCGCGAAGAATTTGCGCCGATGTCCTTTGTGCTGCCTGACCAATTTTTCGACCGCACCAGGGGCCGCGTCTCCACCTTCTTTGGCGAAGGCCTGGTCGTGCACATCTCTTTCGCCGACCCCATCTGCCACGGTCTGCTCGACGTCCTCGAGTCCGCCTGCAAGTCCGCCCAGGTTGTGGTCCATCGCGGCGGCACCTACGTCTGCATGGAAGGCCCGCAGTTTTCCACCAAGGCCGAGTCCAACGTCTACCGCTCCTGGGGCATGGACATCATCGGCATGACCAATCTTCAGGAAGCCAAGCTCGCCCGCGAAGCTGAGCTTTGCTACGCCACCGTCGCCATGGTCACTGACTACGACTGCTGGCATCCAGGTCATGAAGCGGTCACCGTCGATACGGTGATTTCTTATCTCATGAAGAATTCCGCAAACGCCGCCCGCGTCCTGACCCAGGCCATTGAGAAGATGCCTGCCTCGCGCACCTGCAAATGCGGCTCGGCGTTGGCGCACTCCATTCAGACCGACAAGACGATGATCCCGCCCGAAGCGCGCAAAAAGTTCGACCTGCTCGTCGGCAAATATCTTTCTTCCTGAGTATGCGGGCCACAACCAGGTTAGGTAGCCGCGATGAGCGTTTTCCTCATCGCGGGCTTTTTGGTGGTGCATTTGTTTTGGTTTTTATATAAGCCGCTTGCGTCAACGACCTGCCCGTTTTGGTAGCCACGGTGAGCGCTTTCCTCACCGCAAAGTCCCGAGCTTGCCGAGGGGTGGGCATTTAGTTTTTTAATTTTGAATTTTGTGCTTTGTGCTTTGATATTGTTTAGGATTTAGAGCTTGGGATTTAGAGCTTGGGATTTAGAGTTTTTTGTTTATTTTTACCTCCTAGCAGACGGAAATGAATATTTCCATGACCCGCGAATTCCCATTCCTCATCGACGGCCAATACTTCTCTTCCGGCGCTCCCGTCGAGATTCGCTCGCCCTTTAGCGGCGAAGTTGTCGGCGTCACTTACCAGGCCACGCCAGCCGACGTCGAGCGCGCCATCGCTGCCGCCAGCCGCGCCTTCGACGCCGCACGCCATCTCCCCACGCATCGCCGCGCCGAAATCCTCGATAAAATCGTTCGCGCCATCCAGGCCAATCACGAGGACATGGCCCGCCTCATCGCGCTCGAATCCGGCAAGCCCATCCGCACCGCCCGCGCCGAGGTCGCCCGCGCTGTGCTCACCTTCACCGACGGCCTGGAAGAATCCAAGCGCATTCGCGGCGAGTGGCTCCCGCTCGATCTCGACCCATCTTCTGCGGGCCGCTCGGCCATCGTTCGCCGCTTTCCGGTTGGCCCTGTCGCCGCCATCACGCCGTTCAATTTCCCCGTCAACCTGGTCGCCCACAAGCTCGCGCCCGCCCTTGCTTGCGGAACCTCCGTCGTCCTCAAGCCCGCTCCCCAGGCTCCGCTCTCTGCGTTGAATCTCGCGCGCATCATCTCCGAAGCCGGATGGCCCGCAGGCGCGCTGAACGCCTTCGCGTGTTCCAACGACGCCGCGCAGCCGCTCATCTCTGATGACCGCCTCAAAGTTCTGTCCTTCACCGGCAGCGCCGCCGTCGGCTGGGCCTTGAAGCAAAAGGCAGGGAAAAAGCGTGTGCTGCTCGAGCTGGGCGGCAACGCCGCCGTCGCCATTCATTCCGACGCCGATCTCGACTTTGCCGCCGAGCGTTGCGTCATGGGCGGCTTCACTTACTCCGGGCAGTCCTGCGTCTCCGTGCAGCGCATCTTCGTCCACCGCCCAGTCTTCGACGCTTTCCTCGACAAGCTCTTGCCTCGCGTCAGCCAGCTTGAGCTTGGCGATCCTCTCGACGAGACCACCGACCTCGGCCCCATGATCTCCCCCGCCGCCGCCGAGCGTGCCGCCCGCTGGATTCAGGACGCCGTGCGCAGCGGCGCGCAACTGCTCGCTGGCGGTGAGCGCGACGGCAGCTTCCTGCAACCCACCGTGCT
>Ga0156170_1116_pt1 | contig 17434 bp, 18 predicted proteins | sample RifCSPlowO2_12_FD_107823 | JGI IMG/M metagenome (GOLD analysis project Ga0156170, IMG submission 107823) | Acidobacteria bacterium RIFCSPLOWO2_12_FULL_54_10
GTCTTCCTGGTGCTGCTGACGGTTGTGTGGAGCAGAGTGAGCAAAGAGCGCAGTGAGACGCAGGAGCTGTCCGAACGAATCAGTCTCATGGAAGCGGAAGCCGAAACATTGCAAGAGGAGCGGCAGGCATTAGAGACATGGCTGTCAACACCGCAAGTACAGCAGATCCAAACACAGTCCGCGTTTCTGAATTCCCTGATCCGCCAAAAGAGTTTGTCTTGGACGCAGATGTTCATGGACCTCGAAGATATTCTGCCCTCGCAGGCGCAAATTATAACGATTCGCCCAAGCCTAACGGAGGACTCGGAGCCGCAACTGGCACTGTCGGTCAACGCGAAAGACATGGCTCCGTTGGTGCAATTCGTGCGCAATCTGGAATCCTCGCCTCACTTCCGTTCTACGGTGGTCCTGTCGCAGCAGAGCGCGACGGGGCGAGGCTCCGACGGCACGATACGGCTGGATGTGAGCACCCAATACCGGCAGCAGGACGAAGCGGAAATAACCGAGAGTCCGGCTCAAGAAACAACGGCAGCGCAAGCGCGCGCCGGCGAACTGGAGGCACAGTAACCCATGAATTTTCTGGGATTGCGAACTCAGAGCGCATGGTCATTTTCCGGCTGGAATGGAGATTCCCGCTTACGGTTGCGCCTCCGCAGCGCATTGCTCATCCTGATCATGCTGAATGCCGTTCTGATCGCATTGCTTCTGCGGCCACCCGGCCAGACCGCCATTTCGCTGCAACGGCGCTTTGAAACTTCGCAGGAAACGCTGACGCAAGCACGCAACGCAGTGACCCAAATGCGCAGTTTGCAGCAAAAGCTGGAAGGAGCGCTCGATAACGGCCAGGGTTTTGTGGATGAGAATTTTTTACCGCGAGGCGCCGCCTTCTCCACCGTTGTGGCAGATCTGTATCAACTGGCGGATGAAAGCGGGCTGGAGTCCGCCGGCATCAAATACACTTTGGCGGATAAAGATACCCAACCCGGCTGGACAAATATGGAAGTGAACATCACGGTTGCGGGTGATTACGCCAGCCTGATCGGGTTTATCAATCAATTGGAGCAATCGCCGGTGCTTTGGCTGATTCAGGGAATTTCCGTGAACGGCGATTCACGCCAGGGATTACAATTGAATCTGGTGATGCAGACTTATTTTATCTCCACTCCAGGCAGGACGGGGTAGGACATGCCGACCGCAACCTCACAGCGAATCAAGCTGATTGCCATACTGGTGCTTGTGCCGCTGAGCATATGGTTCGCCTACCGCAACATCATCGCCCCCGGTGAAAGCACGGTTGCCGCGTCCCAGGCTCCCAGCGAGGGAGCATTGCAATCAACAGCCCCGGCGCGCAACGCCAGAAATCGCCAGGATCGCAGTTTGAATCCTTCGGAGATGGCAGCGATGGATCCGACACTGCAATTGGAACTGCTGCAACAAAGCCGCGAGGTCGAGTATGAAGGCAGCTCAAGAAATATTTTCGAATATGGCGCGGTGCCTGCCGCCCCGCAGACTACACAGCCAGCGCCGAATGCGGCGCAGCAGTCTGCAACCGATGCGGCTGCCGCCGTGCCTTCTGCTCCAAAAGCGAGCATCCCTCTCAAATTTTTCGGCACTTCCACGCGCTCAGGCACTTTGATCAAGAAAGCTTTTCTGCTCAATGGGGACGAAGTCATCATTGCCGAGGAAGGCGAAATCGTGGACAAGCGCTACAAGGTGATCCGCATCGGCATCAATTCCGTGGAGATTGAAGACACTACCAACGGCCTGCGGGAAGAAATCCCGTATCAAGAACAATAAGCCGCAGAAAAGTCGGCGCGTATGGGCAGAAAAAAACGATCCAATGAGCAAGGCTACATACTGCTCACCCTTTTGCTCGCCGCCGCCGTGATCGTCATCGGCTTCTCGCGCATACTGCCCAGCCTGGTTCAGCAAAGCAAACGCCAAAAAGAAATGGAATTGATTTATCGCGGAAAGCAGTATCAGCGGGGCATTCAGCTTTTTGTGCGAAAATTCGGGCGATACCCAAACAATTTGGAAGAACTAGAGAAAACCAATGAAATGCGCTTTATCAGGAAGCGCTACGAAGACCCTTTGACGGAGAGCGGGGAGTGGCGGCTGATCCACATCGCCCCGGACGGCTCGTTTCCTGATTCCATTACCTTGGGTCAAGGTGGCGGCCCGGCAGGCGAAACCGGTTTGAAAGTTTCAGAAGGCATGTTTGGTCAGAGAGAAGAAACTGAGGAAGAGGAAGAAGAATCGCAGGAGCCAGCCACTCGCGCCACATCCGGCACGGGACAAAATCCTCAGCAGCCTCGGGCGACGGGCGCAGAGCAAGAGCAGAAGCAAAACCCGGTGATCGGCGGAGGCGGCATCGCGGGGGTCGCCAGCCTGGATACCGAGGACTCAGTGATCGTGTGGAATAAATTCCGGCAGCACGATCAATGGGAATTCATCTACGACTTCCGCCAGGACCCGTTGGGATTGCAGGCAGTCCAGAACCTGTTCGGAGGCGGCGCGCAGCCGCCCGGTGCCCCGCCGGGCCAGCCCCCACAGGGCGGACGCAATCCGAATCAGCCTCTCGGCACGCAACCGCCGATCCAACCTCCACCGTTTGGATCGACGCCAGGCATTGGCGGCGGCCCGGGAAGAATCGGTGGAGGCCCCGGGAGCATTGGCAGTGGAGGCCAGGGCGGGTTCGCGCCTACGCCCATCCCAGGCACCACGCCTCAACAGCGCCGTCCTTGATCGAATAGAAAATCTTAAAGAACGAATTGACGGATCGCCTGCGCAACTCCGCCGGAGTCGCAGTCTGCGGTGATCTGCCATCCAATTCGCAGAAGCGCATCTTCGGCATTGCCCATGACGACCGGCAACCCGGCGAATTCGAGCATATCGAGATCGTTATAGTTGTCGCCAATCGCCATGATCGCTTCCGGCGGGATTCCTTTCTGGCGGCTCCAATATTCCAACGCATGGCCTTTGGAACAGTCCGCGCGAACGACATCCAGAATAGCGAAGTCGCGCTTTGGATATTCGGTGCGCAGCAAGCGAAATCGGTGGGGCGCAGCTTCCGTATCGGCCAGTTGTAGTTCGATGTATGACGCCGCATCGCGCACAGTCTGCCAAGGTCCGGTAAACAATACTTGCAATGGATCATCAGGAAGCCCATCTTCAAGCGAAGGAACGAAGCGCACCACCGCCGGGTTATGGCGAACCCATGCGGATTCGGCGACCGGCTTGACAGGCGCTACTTTGCCATTCGCCGTTACCATCCAGAACTGACTTTGCTCCGCTTGGTCGAAAACCACCACGCAGTAGGGGCGATACTCGCGCGAGGCTTTCAGAATCCACGACGCCGCATCTCTAGACATCGCGCAGCGGAAATGGGTCTTGCCGTCCAAGGAGCGAATCACCGCGCCGTTGCTGGTGATCATGGAACTGACAAAGGATTCATCCTGCAAATGAGGCAGCGCGAAATGGAAGTTACGGCCCGTGACCGGAACGATTTCCACGCCCAGCGCGGCAGCGGCGCATAAGGCTTCCCGGTCCACCGGAGAAATTTGTTTGCTGGAATTCAACAAAGTGCCATCCAGGTCAATGGCGACCATGCGGATCTTTTGGCTCATCTAGCTGATGGTAACATGCCGTATGGGGCATCGAGAAAGGAGACAGGCGACGAATGGCAGAAGAAAAGAAAGCACCCACCCTGCTGTCTGTGGACACCACGTATTGCTATGTTTGCGGACCCGAGAATCCCGTCGGAATGCAGATAAAGTTTGCCAAGGACGGCGATCAGGGATGCATGGCCCATTACACGGCAAAAGAAGAGCATTGCGGATGGCCGGGTCTGTTGCACGGGGGAGTGGTTTTTTCGCTGATGGATGAAGCGCTAGCCTACGCGCTCTACTTCCAGGGGTTGTACGGCGTAACGGCGCGCATCGAAACGCGCTTCCGCGAGCCTGTAAAGGCAGGAACAAAGTTGCTAGTTCGCGCTTGGACGCTGGAGCGGCGGCGGCAACTAATCAGCGCGCGAGCCGAGATTCGATTGGAGAGCGAGGACCAACGGCTGGTGGCGGAAGCCGACGCCACCATGTACCTCCAAGAGGTCGAGCCAAAGGGAATGTCGCTGGCCGAAGACGGGAAGGAAGAATCGGCTGGCGAAGTAAGGTGAGAAAGCGGAGTCAGCCGCGACTTGCGCTGGCGCTTGCGGCCAGCTTGCGGAGAAAAAGTTGCTGAGCGAGGATGTGGAATGAAAGAAACACAAAATTCTTCGGGTGCTGGATTCACCGGCGGTCAGGGAGAAGCGGCGGTTCTGGCGAGGGTGCGGCGCTTCCTGCTTCTCATCCTGATATTGGAAATGCTCGGTATCAGCGCCGAGTTGCTGCTGGCAGGGCACACCGAAAAACCCTGGCAGTGGGTTCCCATTGTACTGATCTCGGCGACACTGCTCGCGCTCGGATGGGTTATGCTCGATCGCCGAGCCGCTCCGATTCAATTTGTTCAGACGCTCATGGCGCTGTTCATCTTGAGCGGCTTCGTTGGCACGTTGCTGCACTACCGCGCCAAAGCGGAGTTTCAATTGGAGGTTAACCCATCGCTTGCGGGTGCGGCGCTGTTTTGGGAGGCGATGAAGAGTCAGGCTCCCCCATCGCTCGCCCCCGGTGTTATGATCCAGATGGGGCTGCTGGGCTTCGCATTCGCGTACCGCCATCCGGCGCTGCGCAAGGAACGCAAGAAATAAGGAACCGCAAAGAGACTGTTTGCAAAGGAGATGATGACATGACGTGCTGGGCATTGAATGGATGGGCTGCGAAACGCGCCGCGATGATACTGGCTCTGCTCGCTCTCGCGGGAGGATGGCCCGTACACGGGCAAGCCCAGTTGGGGCGGCAGGCCGGATTACTCGATCCGAACGTGGCCACGGAGCCGCAGTTGGCTGCGCTACCGCACCTCAACGCCTCGCTCATCAAGACGCTGATGGAGCGCCGCCCGTTCCTGAGCATGACGGACCTGAACGGGCTGCTGAGCCAGTCGCTCAGCAAACAGCAGCTCGCGGAGCTGTACGCCAAGATGTTTCTGCACATCAATCTCAACACAGCCAGTGAAGCGGAAATTCTGCTGATCCCCGGCATGGGCCCGCGCATGGTGCGCGAGTTTAAGGAATACCGCCCTTACCGAAGCCTGGAGCAGTTTCGCCGCGAGATGGGCAAGTACGTGAATGAGCAAGAGGTGGCGCGCCTGGAGCAGTACGTCTTCATCCCGCTGAAACTGAACACCGCCAGCGACGCCGATATCACGAGCATCCCCGGCCTCGGCAGCCGCATGCTGCGCGAATTCAAAGAGTACCGTCCGTACAGGACCATCGAGCAGTTCCGCCGCGAGATGGGCAAATACGTCAACGAGAAAGAAGTCTCCCGGCTGGAGCGCTACGTCACGGTAAACTAGCCCAGCCGACCCCGAACGCTGGCTGATGAACGCCTTAAATTGACATGTACGGCTAACAGCCGTACACTTTAATAGGAGGTTCCCATGGCACAGCAACCAACACGCAAGGCAAGGAAGAATTCCGCGAAATTAGAACGCCTGGAGGCACGCATCTCACGGGAACAGAAGCGAATCATCGAGCGTGCGGCAGGACTTCGGGGAACCTCGGTGACAGAATTCGTGGTGGCCAGCGCCCAGCAAGCGGCAACGACTACCATCAAGGACTATGAAATGTTGCGCCTGCATGGCGAAGCGCGCGAAGCGTTTGTCAACGCTCTTCTGAATCCACCAGCTCCCAATGCCGCAGCGAAGAGAGCAGTCAACCGATACCAACAGCGCAGCAGCCGATAGGCGCCGGATCCAATGCCGACACCGAAGTTCCTAGTTCAGCCTCTCGGACCACATCACGACCGCGCTGGTTTCTCGTGCGGTGTTGAACCTCTCGACGATTACCTGAAGCGCCAGGCACGGCAGGACGTCAGGAAGCGCGTGTCTGCTGCGTTTGTGCTCACTCCAAACGGCGAGACGATTGCAGGCTATTACACCCTCTCCCAATATTCCATTGACTTGGGCGCGCTTCCCCAGGAACTGGCCAGAAGACTGCCGAAATACCCGATCGTGCCAGCGACGCTGATCGGTCGACTTGCCGTGAGCACCGCATTTCGCGGACAGGGACTCGGCGAATTATTGCTAATGGATGCCCTGCATCGTTCTCTCACGCTGAGCCGCCAGGTTGCATCAGCCGCAGTGATTGTGGATGCAAAGGACAACCAGGCCATCACCTTCTACCGGAAGTATGGGTTTCTGGAACTCCCCAGCATTGCCCGGAGACTTTTTCTTCCGATGATCACCGTTGAGCAGATGTTCCACTGAACTCTTGTGACGTGATCCATCTTTCCTGCGTCCCTATAAATGCCCTATCCGAAAACTAACCCCCTACCGCACAAGGAAAACGTATTGCGGGAAAGGTGCGCGTAAAATATACTGATTACACCATCCAAATGCGGTATGCGCGAGGGCCAAAGGTGATAAAGAAAATTGTTCCCCATAGTTTCCTGACAGCAATTTTGCTGTTTGCTTCCAGCACGCTCCTGCGGGCGGAAGTGGTTGAAGAAGTGATCGTGCGTGTGAATAGCGGCATCGTCGTGCTGTCGGAGTACAACTTGCGCCTGGCAGAACTGCGCCAGCAACTCGGCCAGCAGCTTACCGGCGCGGCGTTAGATGAGGAAATCGCGAAACAAACCAAGGACGCCCTGCGCGACTTGATTGATGAGCAACTGCTGCTCCAAAAAGCATCGGAATTGGGGATCAATCCGGAGACGGATTTGGTGAGAAGGCTGGACTCCATTCGCCAGCAATTGAATCTGCCCAGCATGGAGGCGCTCGAAAAAGCCGTCGCCGAACAAGGGCTGAATTACGAGGATTTCCGGCAGAACCTGCGGGAGAACATCCTGACGCAGCAGGTGATCGGTCGCGAAATGGGCGGGCGGGTGGCCGTGAGTCCGGATGAAATCAAAGTTTATTATGAAGAGCACAAGCAGGAGTTTGAGCGCAAGGACGGCGTGCGCGTGCAGCAGATCGTGATCTCCACGGAAGGCAAAGAAGGAGAGGAAGCAACCAAGCTGCGTGCCAAAGCCGATGACATGCTCGCCCGGGCACGCAATGGGGAAGATTTTGCGGAACTTGCGCGGCAAAACTCCGATGACGAATCAACGGCCAGCGCCGGAGGAGGGGTTGGATTCGTCGAGCGCGGACTAATGGCCCCGGAGATCGAGCAGGTGGTATTCGCGTTGGAGAAAGACAAGATCAGCGACGTCATTCCGATTAAAGCTGGATTCTTGATTGTAAAACTCCTGGAGCGGACTTCAGCAGGCATACCGCCTCTTACGGAAGTCGAAGCTCGCGTCCATGAGCAGATCTATTACAGCAGGCTCCAGCCAGCCCTGCGGCAATACCTGGGCCAGTTGCGGCTGGAAAGCTACATCCTCATCAAACCGGGCTATGAAGATACCGGGGCAATCCCCGAACCAGCCGCCACGCCGAAATCCTAGCCTTCAATGAAAGAAATCTACACCAGCGATCTGCAGCCAAACCAGTTGATCGTCTCGGAGTTCCTGGTTTTGGCCAAAGACCTTCGCCACAAAAAAACCGGCGAGGGTTATCTTTCCCTGACCCTGGGCGACCGAACCGGCGAAATCGAAGCCAAGATGTGGGACAACGTGGACCAGGTCGAGTCGTCGTTTGAGCGGGATCACTTTGTCAAAGTAAAAGGCGCGGTGCAGCTCTATCAGAACCGCATGCAGATCACGATTCACAAATTGAAGCGAATGGAAGACAGCGAAGTGGACCTAAGAGATTTCCTGCCGCGGTCGGCGAGAGACCCGGAAGAGATGTGGCAGGAATTGGAAGCCGTGGTCGCCGGCATTGGGAATACACAGCTTCGCGAACTTCTGCAAACCATACTGGCCATGCCGGAGATTTCCGAAAAGATGAAACTCGCTCCGGCGGCAAAAACGCTGCACCATGCGTTTCTCGGCGGTTTGCTGGAACACGTCTGCTCCTTGTGCCGACTGACAAAACTGGTGGCGCAGAACTATCCGGAGATCGATCAAGACCTGGTGCTGGCGGGCGTGGTGCTGCATGACATGGGGAAAATCAAAGAGCTTTCCTACACGCGGTCATTCCAGTACACGACCGAAGGGCAGCTCCTGGGGCACTTGATCCTGGAGTTGGAGGTACTGCACAAAGCGTTGGCGGGCGTGCCGGATTTTCCGAGGCCCTTGCAGATGCTGCTCGAGCATTTGATCATCAGCCATCATGGGCAGTATGAGTTCGGATCGCCCAAACTCCCCATGTTTCCGGAAGCGATGCTGCTGCATTACCTGGATGATCTGGATTCAAAGCTGCAAAACATGCGCACCGCGCTGGAGCGAATTCCAAGTGAAAAACAGGAGTGGACTGGATACATCCAGTCCTTGAGCCGGCCGTTGCTGGACGTGCGCAAGTTCCTGGCGAATGCTTCGCATGGTGCAGAGGAACCTGCAACGGAACCAGCCACACCATCCGCGGAAGACAACTTAGAAAATTAAGCTCTGGCACGGGTTGCGGCGCGACACTAGAATGTAGCGGGAGGTTTTTACAACCTGTGGAGCAGCGCCGCCAGCACCGCCTTGATGTCGCACTAGAGATTCGTCTCCGGGGAACGGACGCGCTCGGTCTGCCCTTTGAAGAAAAGACGCAATCCAGCGATGTGAGCCGTGGTGGTTGTTCCATTCAGACCTCCCTCGACCTGCCGGTTGGGACAGAGTTGGAGATGGAAATCCTGCGACGCGTCCCAGGGCATGTTGATCTTGTCTCATTCCTGACCCGCGGAATCGTGAAACAAGCTCGCAGTCAGCCTGATGGAAATTACACCGTGGGCATCCTGATTACTGGCCCGCAATTTCCAACCTACACAACCGAAGGAACCGAACCCTGACATTCGCTGGACGACGCTAACATAGAAACATTCAGCATTTGAATGCGCCAGCGATGTCTCTGGCCAGACGGGATATAATCAAGCGAATGCGAGAGTGGCGGAATTGGCAGACGCGCCAGACTTAGGATCTGGTCCCGCAAGGGGTGGGGGTTCGAGTCCCCCCTTTCGCACCATTCATTGCAATTACATGTTGTGATAGTTCGGCCCGCCCCGCCTTCGGGTGGAACCCTGGCATCGCTGCCAGAGTCAGGTTACCGCAGAAGTTTTTCTGTGTTAAAAGATCCCAGAAGTGACCGGCCCATTCAATTTAAGTGTCTGCATTGAATAGGACCCTAGTACTTTATCGCCACAGCAAAATGAGACTTTCGTTCAATTGATACAGGACCTTAGTAGGACGATACTCACTCTCGTACCACAAATTAGGAATGGTACAGCGATGGGCTGATGATCCGTGATAAGCGTGAGAGCAATTGAAAACGGACAGACGGCAAACACAGAGAGGGAGAGAATCAAATGTTGAAATTCAGATTGACAATGGCAGTGATCCTATTGAGCGCAGCGAGCCTTTTGCATGCGCAGGGACAGTCGGAAGAAGCCCGGCTGCGTTTTTTGAATACACAGGTTCTTCAGCTATATGGCCAATTGCAGGCGGCCGATGCGAGCCAGGGGGCATCCTTGCGCAACAATGCACGATCAATCCTAGAAGAGCGATTTGGTGTGCTGCAATCGCTGATTCAGCAAGATCCCAAGCAGGCCCTTGAGCTGGCATTCGATGAAAACCTTCTTCAAGCCCTAGCTAACGCCTTTCCGCAATCCGCCGGCAACCTGGAATCGCGCGGCGTCTGGGAGGCTCCCATTGAATACGTGATTCTGGATGATGCAACGCTTACGCGGCATCGCGTGGACATCAGCATGCAATCTGGGCAAGAGAATTTGATGATCCATTTCCCGGAGCACGAACCCAGCGGAATGCAGTGCGGTGACATTCTCCGCGTGGAAGGTGTGAAAGCCGGCGAACAAGTGGCCGCAGCAGACGGAAGCGTTTCAGGCTCCGTAGCAAGCGCTGGCTGCTCCACACTGGGCGACCAGAAGACCGTCGTCATTCTCATTGAATTTCCAGATGATCCGCTGGTCGATGGCGACCAGAGCGTACACCTTCCCAGCACAGTGACACAACCGATGGTCAACAACATTTTCTTTGCGCCGACGGGCCGGTCGGTGGATGGCTACTGGCGCGAGACTTCCTATGGCGCAGCGAGCGCTTCAGGTATTGTGGTCGGACCTTTTACGTTGGACCGCAAATACACCTGTGACGAATACTATGCAATGCGGCAAGCGGCCATCAATGCCGCCGATGCAGCGGTCAATTTTTCCGGCTACACGCGGTTGATGCTTGTATTCCCGAACCCAGGCAGTTGCGGCTGGGCAGGGCTGGGAACACTCGGCTGCGGCACCTTAAGTTCAGCCGACGGCAGTTTTAGCTATTCCACTTCCTGGTTGCTCGCCAATTATATGGGTGCTATCGACAACGGTGTTAAATTGTCCACGCACGAGGGCGGACATAACCTTTCGCTCCACCACGCCAGCACACGGGCATTTACCAACTCCGTTACTGGGCTCCCTGAAACTATCGGGCCGGTTGGAACGGCTGGGACCCTCAACGAATATGGCGACCTGTTCAACACCATGGGTTCGTGGAACTTTGGGCATTACAATGCTCCTCACAAGGTCCGCCTGGGATGGTTGAACGTTGGAACCGGCTCCACCAACAGCGTCCGGCAGGTAGAAAGCAACGGCACCTTCTCCATTCAACCTTTCGAAAACCTCCCTGGCCTGGCAGCACTAAAAGTGCGCCGCGGAACAGGCAACAATGCATGGCTATGGTTGGAATATCGCCGACCGATCGGCCTGTACGATTCAGCCATCAACTCGCAGGTTCATAACGGCGCGCTGGTGCACTATGAAGACTCAACCACCGGCACTCACTCCCACCTGCTGGACATGACGCCCGGCAGCGCAAGCGGCTTCAATGATCCAGCGAAATTGCTCGGAACCTTTATCGACTCGTATTCCAATGTTTCCTTTAACGTAGACAGCGCAACGTCTACCGCACTGGGCGTAACCGTATCGTATGGGCCTGTGCCTTGCGTCCGCGCTAATCCTACGATTTCAATCTCACCCTCCAGTCAGAGTGGTCAGGCAGGCGCATCGCTCAATTACACAGTCAATGTCACCAATAACGACTCGACGGGATGCGACACTGATTTAGACTTTTCGCTCAGTTCTGCTCTACCAAGCGGATGGCCACTTGCCACATTCGCTCTCGGAACTCTGACCATCTCTCCTGGAACGAGCCTTTCTACCACCATGACGAGGCCTATTCCTAGTGCAGCTTCTCCGGCTTCGTATCAGATCAATTCCATCGCAACGCGATCCAGCAACTCTGCTTCTGCTACGGCAACAGCAAACGTGATTGTGGCGCCCATCACCAGCGTGGTGACCGATAAATCCACGTATGCGAAAAGGAGCACAGTAAAAATGACGGCTACGGTAACGGCTGGCGGCTCCCCCGCTCCGAGTGCGTCCGTGTTGTTCACACTTATCAAGCCAAAAGGCACCACAACCAAAACCATCATTGCTAACACGAGCGGTATCGCCATCTGGAGCTACAAGCTTTCCGGGAAAGACCCCGCAGGCACATACCGAGTAAAGGCGAAATCTACTTACAGTGGCTTGCCTGGAGATGACAGCACTGAAGTTACCTTCGTCGTGCAGTAACCAAATCGCCTGAAATTCAGGCAATGATTTAAGCCGCTCCGGTGGAGGGAAGCTTTCACCGGAGCGTTTTATTATTGAGCAGAAATGAATTTCGAATGGGAACAAGCTGTAAGATCAGGGGATGCGGCTATTGTCCGCCGCATGTCAGTTGACGGTCAGCATCTCAACTCCAAGGACCGCTACGGCCAGACCGGTTTAATGTTAGCGGTGACGAGGGGCCACGCGGAGATTGTTCGGATGCTTGTTGAAAGCGGCACGGAATTAAATGCCACAGCCAAATTCAACCTAACCGCCCTCATGTTGGCCGTGATTAATAATCATGCTGAGATCGTAAAAATTCTGGTTGAGGCAGGCGCGGATACAAACATTCGCGGCACGGGCGCGCCGGGCTTTTATAACAAGACCGCCTTGGAACTTGCAGAGCACGCGGGACGGGATGAAATAGTGAGTATCCTCCGAAAATCATCCTCTCCTAAAGAAAAATCGACTGACTAAAACTCCATCGTCTCGATCAATGAGTTCAAAGCCGATTCCAATGCTGCTTTGCGCTGCTGAAGCAGGGCAAGTTGGTCGCGTAGAGTCGCCAGTTGAGCTTCCTGTGCCGCCAACTGCCGGGCGTAGGTTTGCACTTGTTGTTCCTGACCGCTGACGCGGTTCAAGCTATTGATGTTCTGCCGGATGCGCTCCTGATCCTGAAACATCTGCTGCACCTGCTGGTTAGCGCGGTTGAATTCATTTTCGGTTGAGGCGATCTGCCGCTTCTGGTTCAGTATCTGCTCAAGCTGCGTGCGCGCTGCCTGGCTGAGGTCTTTGTTCTGCACATAAGAATACAGCACATCTGGGGTAAGACTGGCTACGGTCAAAGTCCGCTCGTAGACGCGCTCTTCGACGACAGGAAGCTTCTCGGTCGCTCCGGCAGCTAATTGCACCTCAAAGCGGTATGCATTGGCCGTCTTCTCCATTGGTTTAGGTTCGAGGACTTCAAATTGCTGTCGGGCGGGCTGCTCGATCACCAAGGTCTTGGCTTTCTGGTCCACGTTAAGAATCGTGTAGGTCCTGGTTTCCACTACGGCAGCGCGGGCGGTCATCACCCCTCGCCGGAGATGGACTTCCCGAATGTTCTCTCCCTTGGAGTCAAATGCCGTTGTGATGCGCGTTCCAAGATCGACGCCATAGCTGATGAGCCGTTTGTCGCCGGCTTTGAGCGTTTCCATGAGAGCTTCGCCAGCATAGGCGTTGGCGTCGTAAACGGTGATCGGCCCGCCATCGAGCGTCTTCTCAGTGGAGTTTGATATCTCGGCAGCGTTCATCGGGTTTGGCAGATTTTGGTTCGAGTAGATGAGAAGTTTCCGGGCCGTAACAGTTTGCTGGAGGAATGGCAGCATGGCAGATTCATTACGGTGAACCGTAACAGGTGTTGAGAAGCGATATTCGAATAGCTCTCCTAATTCGCGTGCAGTGGCGGTTGCCGCAACGCTGCTGGGAGATTCCGCTCTGCCCTCCATCATGGCTATGTCCCCTCCTACTCCTAATGCCGATTCCATTAGTGCCCTGGGCGGTGCGTTGGCTCGAGCACTTAACTGATTTTGTGCCAACACCTCAACATTCTTTTCCTCAGGGGTTTCTATAGCTCCCCCGTAGACGATTGGAGCTACAGGCCTATCTTCCGGCAGTTGAGCGATCGGGCGGGAAACATAGCGAGGCTCGTATAATTGACTGATGAAAGAGATCGGGCGCCCCGAGACCAGCGCCAACTGGACATTAGCCCAATCCTCTCCGGTCGTGTTGTCCACAATAGCCCAGCCTTCCAAGGTAGGATCGCCGGAGGCTCCCCAGATCAGCCGGTAACTGGATTTCCAAACGGGCATGGGGATCATATAATCCACCAGAATCTCGCGCAGCGTCGCTCCGGTCGAATCAATATAGAGACTGCGCTTTTCGCGAGATCGTGCCGTCGATAGAACGCCCAAATAAGCTTGTAACTGCGTTTGCAGAGCAGCGTCGGTCAATCGAATGCTGGATGCGGCGGCGAGGTCCAGGCTCTTGATTTCGCCCGATACGAGCAGTGTAATTCTTTCCGACTCTGCGCGCTGTTCGCTGCCGGGCACCACTCGTGCGCTGACAATTACTCCTCTCACTGTTTCCGTGCCAAGCCGCAGTTCCAACTCAGCGCCTTTCAACTGATCCAGGAACACGCTGAGCGGCTGACCGGGTACAATTCGGAAGGGAAATTCGGAGAGTTTGTTCTCCACTGGCTCGCTGGAATCATACCGCAGACCGGCGACCTTGCCACCGCCCCGTTCCACGACCGTCAGCGACTTCAAAACATCATTCATTTCGGAGGCTTTGAATTCCAGCGTAGCCGAGTCTCCAGCCTGCAACTGACCGGCGCGCTGGAAGTATCCCAAACCATGTTTGTAGAGGATGACCTGACGCACTGGAATTTCTGCCGCCTGAAGTGATGCAGATGCCAGGAACATCCCTGCCAAAATCATTCTTCTCATTGTTCACCTCCCGTTGGCGGAAATCCATAGCCCTAGAATAATTAGAAGCATTACAGACTAGCGCGGTTGGATGTTGGAAATATTTCCTATTTGTGGGCGGGCTGAAATAAAAACCTATCGGAACATGACCGCGATGCCGCGCTTAATAATGCCATCTTCTTCGACTGTCTGGTTACGTACCAGTTGGCTTTTTGTGAATTGAAAGGGCTGGCCGAAAAAAGTTCCCGGGTCCGTATTGAAGGTAACATCCAGCTCACCGTCCGGATCTGGATCGTTCTCAAGCAGGAAATATGCACCCTGCACGGAAAGGTTTTCCAGTATGGTTTCTTCTTCAAACGGAGAGCCGTCCGCTCGCTTACCGTTAACTTTTAGCGGAACCCGTGCTGGTTTGCGATTGCCACTACGGCGTTTTTCGCGGTCTTGGGGTTGCGTGTGCTCGTCTTTTGATAAATCGATTTCCATGCCCTCCCAGGCTGCGACGCTGTTGGGAAAGAACTTTCTGGCCTCATATTGGATTGAGTCAACAAAACTATCATTATGATCGGGATCGTGATGGAACAGGATTAATTGCTTCACACCCATTTCCGCTGCAATATTAACCCCCTCGCGCCAGGTGGAATGTCCCCAACCTTTCTTTTGGCTGGAATACTCAAGCGGTGTGTACTGCGCGTCATAAATGAGAACATCCGCTCCTTTTGCCAATCTCCTGACATTCTCGTCATGAATTGGAGAACCTGGTTCGTTGTCCGTTGCATAAACCAGCACCTTGCCTTCACTCTCCAATCGAAACCCCAGGCAACCTTGCGGATGATTCAGCGGCGCCGTCTTCAGTACGGCATCGTTAATCGTGATGGAATCCTGATCTACCTTCGAAAAAGTCCTCTTCGCGCGGAATGTCCCCATATCGACAGGAAAATAGGGATACGACATTTGATCTGCCAGCGCATCTTGCGCGGATAATGCTTGCGATGAAAATGAGCGGAAATGGATCGAGTTCTCCGGATTATATAGTGGCTCGAAAAACGGAATGCCTTGAATATGATCCCAATGATAATGGGTGAGAAAGATAAATGCGTTTATGCTCCCGTGTCCATACTCGACCATCAACTGCTTGCCGAGCATGCGCATGCCGCTGCCGCCATCAAAGATCAGAAGTTCGCCTTCCGGCAGACGAACCTCAAGACAAGGTGTATTGCCACCATAGCGATAATTGTCCAGCGATGGTGTTGGAGTTGACCCGCGAACTCCCCAAAAACGAAGTTTCATGCTTGTAAGTACAGCCTCTTAAAAACGTATTCCCAACCTAAAAAAATTTACGGGCCAAAGCCTAAGACTGAAACGGGATTATATCTCAGGCAATTGCACTATATCTCATAAATTACCAGATTGTTGACGCTGTACCAAGTGACTTGACTGTTACTTCGTTTCCTTACATCTCCCATTTTCAATGCGCAGGCAAAATCGCAGCTTTCAACTGATTTGTGCTAACCTTATCTTTCAGCAAGATGAATTGATAATGCTTAACTTGATGAATCTAAAGTAATATCTCCCTGGTCTGTGTATCACTAAATTCATAGTCAATGTGTTTGCAGACATCCAGATTCTATGTTTTATTCGCACAGCGATTCGAGCACAACTTAATTTCCAGCGAATGAACTTGAGGGGGAGGGCAATATGAATGATTTTACAGCCATCATCCTTTTTGCCCACGGCTCGACCGTCCTGGAGGCGAATCAAGGCGTTTCGCGCCTTGCGGAAGAGCTTTCCCGCAAAGCCGGTTTGCCTGCTACATGTGCATTTCTGGAACTGGCACAACCCGACTTGGCAGCAGCCATTGCAGGATATGCTAGCCAGGGAATGAAGAGGATCATCATTGTGCCTTATTTTCTTTCGATGGGTGTCCACGTCCGGGAAGATATGCCCCGATTGGTCGCAGAACAGCGCGTTCGCTTTCCAAATATTGAAATACTAGTTGCGCAATCTCTGGAAAGTTATCCCGGCATGATTGACCTGCTGCTGTCGCGCATCCAGGAAGTTCTGCCCAGTGGAATTTAATATCCATGCGTAAATCGATCTCCACATATCTATTTCGCCATACGGTCCTGGGCGTACACATTCTTGACCAAATGGCATCCCATGGCTTCGAGGAAATTGAAATCTACTGCGACCGCCAGCATTTCGACTACTCAAATCCAAGCTATGTCCGTGAAATCGCTGAATGGTTCGAAGACTCCACGGTGAAGCTCCACTCTCTGCACGCTCCGGTATCCCGTGATCCCTACGGCACTTCGCATCACTCCGTGGTTTCAATTGCCTACATAGAGAAGCAGCGCCGCCAGGAATCCATGGACGAAATCAAGCGTGCGCTGGAAGTCGCTGAGAATCTTCCTTTCCGATTTCTTGTCCTGCATCTGGGCGTTCCCGGGGAAGAGTTCGATCCGCGCAAGTTTGACGCGGCGATGACCAGCTTGGAGCACCTGCGGCTATTCGCAAAACAACGTGGCGTGGAAATTCTGATTGAAAATATTCCCAATGATCTCTCCAGCCCCAGCCGGCTGCTGGAATTCTTCCGGCACGCACACTTGCGGGATATGAAAGTTTGCTTTGATACTGGGCACGCTCATCTCGATGGAGGGGTTTTGGAAGCCTTTGATCTCTTGAAGGAATCCATCGCCATGATTCACTTGAACGACAATTCCGGCACTCTGGATGATCACCGCTTGCCATTCGATGGAACGCTTCCGTGGAAGGAATGTATCCCCCGGTTTCATTCGGCGGCCCCCCAGGCTGCTATGATTCTGGAAGCGCGCTATCACAATCGCCAGCAACCTGATTTGCATAAAGCAGCTGAGGTCTTCCGGCGATTCGAGCAGATTTTGGAGGAAGCACCAGCATGATCCCTGTTGCAACCATCGAGCACATTGCGCGCTTTGACGGCCAGGAAGTCACCCTCAGCGGCTGGCTCTATAATCTTCGCAAATCCGGAAAACTCTTGTTTCCGATTTTCCGCGACGGAACAGGATTGATCCAGGGTGTCGTGGCTAAGAATGCAGTTAGTGAAGAAGTGTTTGCTGCGGCTCGGGACTTAACGCAGGAATCTTCCGTCATCGTCACCGGTAAGGTTCGCGCCGATGCCCGCGCCCCTGGCGGCTATGAGCTGGACGTATCCCATTTGCAAGTCGTGCAGTTG
>Ga0156170_1036_pt1 | contig 17144 bp, 13 predicted proteins | sample RifCSPlowO2_12_FD_107823 | JGI IMG/M metagenome (GOLD analysis project Ga0156170, IMG submission 107823) | Acidobacteria bacterium RIFCSPLOWO2_12_FULL_54_10
ACCGGAGCCGACGGGTTGACGATAACCACCGGAAGACCATCGCTGGCGTAGCGAAATGCCACTTGCTCGGCGAGGAATTTCGATTGCTTATAGGCGCCCGTCAAAGCGGATGGAACCGGGAAAGCCTCCTCCGTTGCTAATTTGCCATCCTTGCTAAAAGCCATCGTCCCGACAGTGCTGGTATAAACGATGCGCTGCACACCGGATTTTTTTGCGGCGGCCATGACATTTTCCGTGCCCTCGACGTTGTTTCTGAAAAGCTCTCTGGGGTCCGGGGCCCACAGGCGATAATCTGCGGCGACATGAAAGACTGCGGTACAGCCTTGCACGGCGCGGTCGAGCGAAGCGCGGTCGAGCAAATCGCCGATGCAAACTTCCACAGGCAGACCCTGCACAGTTTTCATCGGGCTTGTCTTGCGGGCGAAGACCTTAACCCGGTGATGCGCTTCACAGAGGCGGCGGACGACGTGGTTGCCCACGAATCCAGTTCCGCCGGTGACTAAAATCGTTTCCATGAGCGGAACGCCAGCGGTCAGGAAAGCAGCGCCCAAGACATCATCTTGAAAGTGTCGCCGAGCTTGCTGTTGACGCCCAGAGCAGCCGACGGCTCATAACCGCAATGGACCATGCAATCCTGGCAGCGGGGGTCCTTGCCATGCCCGTATTTCTCCCACGGCGTGTCGTCCATCAATTGGCGGAAGGTGGTGTGATGCGCGTCGGTCATCAAATAACAAGGCCCCTTCCACCCTTTGGTGTTGTAGGTGGGATTGCCCCAGGCGGTGCAAGTGAGGTTGCGCTCTCCTTTCAGGAATTCCAAATAGATCGGCGAACTGTTGAGCTTGTACTTGCGGAACAGTCGGTCGATGTCGCGGAATTTTTCGCGGACCACGGCGCGGTCCATGAAAATTTCCTTCACCTGCACGGCGATGTACGGATAAGCCGGTGAAAGCATGTGGCCGTCGCAATCGAGGGTTTGCAGGTAATCGAGCATGGCTTCGATCTCGCCCATATCGGTTTCCCGATAAATCGTAGTGTTGGTGCAGACCAGGAAGCCCGCTTCCTTGGCGATCTTGATACCTTCAATCGCCGCCTGATACACGCCTTTGCGCTCGACACAGAGGTCGTGCGTTTCCTCCAAGCCATCGAGATGCACGTTGAAAAAGAAACGAGATGAGGGCCGGAACTGATGGAGGCGTTTTTTAATGAACATGCCATTGGTGCAGAGGTAGATGAACTTGCCGCGCTTCAAAAGCTCGGAGACGAGTTCGTCCAAGGGTTCATAGATCATCGGCTCGCCGCCGCAAATGGAGACGATGGGAGAGCCGCATTCCTCCGCAGCTTGAAGACATTGCTCCACGGTGAGGGTTTCACGGATGGATTCCTTGTATTCGCGGATACGTCCGCAGCCGGTGCAGGTGAGGTTGCAAGCATGCAGAGGCTCCAGCATCATCACGAGCGGAAATTTATCGCGGCCGAGCAGCTTGTTCTTGAGGATATAGCTGCCCATGGTTGCGGTCATGCTGAGCGAGAAGGGCATAAAACGCTCCTTTTGCGCGGTGGCTCAATCCAATCAAGACGGCTGCAAAATATCGGCGAAATCGGGGCGCTGCGCGTTGCTGCCCGGCGAGCGCCGGTGCAAATATTCCGATAATGCCAGCATAGGGAAATAAACGCTGTAGTAATGGTATTTCAGATAAAAAACGCCGGGGAAACCGGTGCCAGTGAAAGGACCATCGGTCCAGCCGCCGTTGGAATTTTGAGACTTTAGTAAATATTGAATGCCGAAGCGGACGGATTCGGATTCGAAATCGTCGGTTGCGAACAAACCCAGCAAAGCCCAGGCGGTTTGCGCCGCAGTGCTCGGGCCACGGCCTCGATACTCAGGATTTTCGTAGGAGTCGCAGCTTTCTCCCCAGCCACCGTCGGAGTTCTGGCAGGAACGAATCCATTCCGAACCAAGAACACAGGCTCCTTCACGCATATCGATGCCAATGGCCGCCAGGCCGCGCAATGCGAAGCAAGTGCCATAAATGTAGTTGACTCCCCAGCGGCCATGCCAGCAGCCATCGCTTTCCTGCTGACTGAAGATGAAGTCGATGGCGCGACGGGCCGGGCCGAATTGTTGGTTGAACCCCAAGGCGGCCAGAGTTTCCAAGACACGACCGGTAATATCCGAGGTACTGGGATCGATCATGGCATTGTGGTCGGCAAACGGCACATGGCAGAGAACGCTTTTGTTGATATTGACGTCGAAAGAAGCCCAGCCGCCGTCGTTGCATTGCATACTGAGAACCCATTCCAAGCCACGACGCAGCGAATCCCGCTGCCGGGCTTCGTCCGGCAAACGAACGCTGCTGAGAGCCAGCAGAACCATAGCGGTGTCATCAACATCGGGGAAGGGATCGTTGTTAAATTCAAAAGCCCAGCCGCCGGCAACACCTTTAGGATTTCTTGCGGACCAATCGCCCGATTTCAGGATTTGTTTAGAGATGAGCCATTCAGCGGCGCGACAAAGAGCCGAATTATCAGGAGCCATGCTGCTGACCGCTACGGTATAGAGGGACTGGGCGGTGTCCCAGACCGGCGAATAGCACGGCTGCATCCACATGGACCGGTCGTCTTCGAGAGCCAGGTTCCAGAACAGTTCCAATTCCCGGCGGAAGATGGGATGGTCATGGCGGTAACCGAGGCAATCGAGGGCCAGGATGGAGTTCATCATAGCAGGGTAAATTGCGCCCAGGCCGTCGCTGCCTTCGAGCCGCTCCAAAATCCACTGCTCGGCTTTTTTCAGAGCTTGGCGCCGTAACGGCATCCACTGGCGGCGCTCGAGATCAGCCAAAACGCGGTCGGCGGTGTGGAAGAAGGATCGCCAGTTCAATTCCAATTCTGAAAGCGGGGCAGGCGGCTTGCCATCGGGACGGGTATACAATCCTTTTAAGTTAACCCCGTGGGGCGGGGTTTTGTTGGGGTGAAAAGAGTAAATGACCGAAAGAGGAACCACAATCGATCGAGTCCAGGCAGAAAGCTCGTAGAGGTTAAAATAAGCCAAATTGGGGATAAGGATAATCTCCGGCACAACGGCGGGAACGTGCCTCCAGTCATAAAGTCCGTACAGGCAAAGATAAATCCGCGTGTAACTGTTGGCGGCTTCCACGCCGCCCAATTCCAAGGCAAGTTTCTGCGCTTTTTTGAGAGCCGGATCGGATTCCGGGAATCCAGCCAGTCGCAATGCCAGATAGGCTTTGACGATCAAGCTGATATTGGGCGGTCCGCCGGGATGAAGCGCCCAGCCGCCGTCCGGCATTTGCTGATCGCGAATGCTGACCGCGAGCTTGCGAACGCGATCCGGCTGCGGATCGCCGAGGTAATGATCCAGCATGATGGCATCGGATTCCAGCGAGCTATCGGCTTCCAACTCACCCGCCCAATAGCCCTGTTGGTGTTGCAGACTGCACAAGTATTGGACAGCATTGCGAAGGCTCTGCGTTGTGGAGGAGGAAGAAACAGCAGAGAACCCGGCGTCTGCGCGATGGCTGGCAGCAGCAGGCAGAGGGTCCGGTTGATTCTGTAAAGTCATAGAATGGCGGTTGCCCGCACACCCGGAATTTCTACATTCACAAGCTCGGGAGGCAGGCCAAAACGGACATCTTCTGAAATTATTTCCAGTTCTTCCAGGTCCTGAAAGCCCTGGGTCTTAAGATGAGAAATCACGTTTTGCACCAAATATTCAGGAGCGGAGGCGCCAGCAGTGACAGCAACGGTATTGCTTGCGGAGAGCCAAGCGGGATCAATAGCAGATTGATCCTCGATGAGGAAGGAAGCCAAACCCGTGTTCTGCGCCACCTCGACCAGGCGATTTGAATTGGAACTGTTCGCGGAACCGACAACCAGCAACAGATCACACTCCGGGGCGACTGCTTTAACAGCGACTTGACGGTTTTCCGTGGCATAACAAATATCCTGCGCGGGAGGAGCGACGATTTGCGGAAACTTCTTCTTCAAGGCTTCGATGATGCCTTTGGCTTCGTCCAAACTAAGCGTAGTTTGCGTGAGATAGGCCACACGCGAGGGATCGGGAACAGATAGGTTTTGAACCTCTTCCTCTGAACTGACTAGCTGGGTCTGCGATGGCGCTTCTCCGAGAGTGCCGACCACTTCATCGTGCTCTTTATGTCCAATCAAGATGATGGAATGCCCCGTTTGAGCGAAGCGAATAGCTTCCAGGTGAACCTTGGTGACCAGAGGGCAGGTTGCGTCAATGACGCGAAGCCGCCGCAAGTAAGCCTGCTGGCGAACTTCGGGAGCAACGCCGTGGGCGCTGAAGATGACGCGAGCGTTTTCGGGGACTTCGTCCAGCGATTCTACAAAGATGGCGCCGCGCTTGGTTAGATCGGCGACGACGCGGGAATTGTGGACGATCTCCTTGCGAACAAAGATGGGAGGGCCGAAGGAGTCCAGGGCGATGTTGACGATGTCGACGGCGCGCACGACACCAGCGCAGAAGCCGCGCGGCTTGAGCAGGAGGATTTTCTTTCGCCCGCCCACAACATGCGCGGGGACGCCAACGTTTGCAAACGTGGAATTAGCGAACTTCATGAATTATCCGCCGAAGATATCTATTATATGCGGAATTAGCCTAACGGGAAAGCAGTATGGATGACTATTGCCTTTCTCCGGTAGGTGTAGAGCGGGGTTCATCGCCAGTGAAACCGATTCCGAGCCACGAGCGTAAGCGAGTGGGCCCGCTCCCTGACGGTCGCGGCTCTGAACGGCATATACAGTAACTGAAGAAATGGCGCTACTTGCTGAAGCGAGTGGCCGCTCCATTACTGTCGCGGCTCGGATTGGCTCTACACAACTGTGAAAATGCTCCGGGGTGATTAGGGCAGTTTTTGCTCCGCCATCATTTGCTTGGCGTTTTCCAGCAAAGCAGCGGCCTGGGGAAGCAGCTCGACCGCCTTCTGGATCTGCGGATCGGCGGTGGCTTGCAGTTTGAAAGCTTCGTTCATGCCGAATATGGACAAGGTCAGCTCGGTTTTAATGTTGTGCTTGATATAGTCCAGATTGGCCTCGAAATCCTTTTGATCAATTTCGACCTTCTCTTCCTGGAGGAAGCGCTGGAAGCGATCCAGGACATCTTTGGTAGCCTCGAAATCTCGGTCGATGGTTTTATTTTCCGCCAAGTAACGCTTCGCGAAATTGAAGAATGCGTATTGACGAGCAAGGATTTCCTGGAACGGATTGAGCTTCGCATCGCCCACTTCGACGTCCGGGGAAATGCCGCCACCTCCGTAAACCGGGCGACCGGCATCGGTTTTGCGCACATCGCTGGAATTGCTGCCGACGTTTTCCTTGTGGTAGTAATAGTCATACAAGGAAACGCTGGAGTAATCGCGCTGAATGAGGCGACCGCTGGGGGTGTAATATTTCGCAGTGGTCAGAGCCAAGCCGGAATCCTGGCTCAAAGGATAAACGGTTTGCACAAGCCCTTTGCCGAAGCTGGCTTCCCCGATAATCAGGCCACGATCATGGTCCTGGATGGCCCCGGCGAGGATTTCCGCCGCGCTGGCGGAATAGCGGTTCATGATGACCACCAAAGGATAGGGTTCGCCGCCGCCGCGCCGCGCAGTGTACTTGCGTTCCGGGGAAGAGCGCCCGCGATGAGAAACAATCAATTGACCCTTTTCTAAAAATAAATCGGTGACGTTCACGCCTTCCGCAAGAAGGCCGCCAGGGTTGTTGCGGAGATCTAAAACCATGCCTTTGAGAGCAGGCACATTGAGATTCTGCATCTCCTCGCGAAGCTCCCGGCTGGTATTTTCATTGAAGCTGGCGATGCGGATGTAGCCGACGTCCGGGGACAGAAGAAAAGCATGATCGATGCTGCGACGGGGGATCTCATCGCGGACGATGGAGAATTCGAGCGGATCAGGGGACCCCTCGCGAATGACCATGATGCGCACTTTGGTGCCTTTGGGGCCTTTTAGCAGATCCGCCACCTCGGTGGTGTTTTTGCCCTCGGTCTTGGTGCCATCGACCTCATAGATGACGTCGCCAGGGCGCAGGCCGGCTTTGTAAGCAGGGGAACCAACGAACGGGGCCAGGACTATGGTTTTTCCATTCCTGGGCGTAACGGTCATCCCGACGCCATAGTAGCGGCCTTGCTGATCTTCCCGCAGCAGCGCGAAGCTTTTGGGGTCAAAGAAATTGGAGTGAGGGTCCAGGGTGCGCAACATGCCGGGAATGGCGCCGTTGAAGATGACTTTCTCCACTTCAACGGGATCGGCGTATTGCTGCTCCACGGTATTTAGAACCTGGGAAATTGCGCTCAAACTTTTTTGAATCTTCTGGTCGTCGGAGCCATTTTGAGCGATGACCTGGGGGCCATAAACGCCGCCAAGATAAGCGCACAACAGAATGACTAGAGGAATAAAGAAGAATCCGCGCATCGATAATTTCATTTTAAGCTCCCTGCCTGCTTCGTTGAAGTATACCACATCAAGGAAGGCAGATCAGAAGATGAATATGGGAGGGATTGCCCAAGAATTAACGAAAATAAAAAAAATCATGATGCTGCGAGGCGAGTGCAACTTCGGGTCGCATGAAAAAACCTTCCAAGGTGCAAGCTTATTGCACCCTGGAAGGAGTGAAGTTGCTTCAATCATATTAACGCGCAGTGGCCAAGGTCCGGCGGGCCAATGAAGCAGCGTGGACATCGGGATTGGGGAGCGCTGCGGCGCGGGTTTCCGTTCCGTTAACCGGAGCCAGCGGATAGGGTTTCGCTGCCGCGACGCCAGCACCGCGCGGGATCAAATGGATTTCCACGCGACGGGATTCGGCGCCGGTTCCGGCGCTGCCCGTGCCGATCTGGATGCGAGCTTCCGGCAGCCCTTTATCCCGGACGAGATAAGTTCGGACATTTTCCGCACGAGTCTGTGACAGTCTCTGGGAGTTTTGCTCGTTGGATTCGGCAAATCCGATCAAGCTGAGCGTAGCATCGGACTCGCTCTGGAGACGCAGAGCAGCGTTGTCCAGGATCGCCTTGCAGACGTTATCGACTCGCGAAGAGTTTCTTCGGAAAGAACACTGATCGAGTTTAACGGGCTGCGGCGGAGGAGGTGGCGGAGGCACTTCAACGGTTATCTGAGACGAACAGTCCGCGCTCTGGCCGATGTCGTCCACCACCGTAGCTTTTACGGTGAAGGTGCCAGCGTACAGATTGGTGGTATCCAGCCGCGCCGTTGACCCCGTGCCTTCCAAACGTCCGCCGTTGGTAGCCCAGGTATACGTCAGAGGCCTGTTGGCCGAGCTTTGCCCGCGAGCAGTGATGGTAACGATTTCACCAGGCCGCACGGTTGAGCGGTCTACCGAGCAGGCAACGGTAGGCGGCGGAGGCGGCGGAGGCGTTGCAACCCGCACTTGAACGGAGCATTCAGCGGATTGATTGGCCGTATCAACAACGCGGACCGTGGCCGTATAAGTACCTGGTCCCAGGCCGATGGTTCGCAATTGAACATCGGCGCCGCTGCCTTCGATGGTGCCGCCATTGGAGGACCATTGATAAGTGAGGGCCGCTCCAGATGGCGAATTTCCTTGAGCCGACAAACGAATCGATTCGCCAGTTTGAACTTCCGTGGGGTTGGCCGAGCAGGTCAGCGTCGGAGGAGCAGGAATTGGCTCCGCATAGGGAGGCCCGTAGTTATAACTCAGCGTTATAACGAAGCCGTTCTTGTCACCGCCGAACTGAGATAAGGGAGCGCGGTAACCGGCGCTCAACGCCAGGTAGCGATTCAGAAATGCGCGAAAACCAACGGTGACGTCCATGGGGTCTTCCGCGCCAAAGGAGGTATTCTGAGTCCCGCCGCCGACAAAAAGATCCGCGGTTATTTCGTGCATAAACTGCACGCGAGCGTCACGAGGAATGGTCATGCCGAAACTTAAAGGAACGACGTTCGAAAGATTCAAGGTTTTGTCTTCATCGGGGTCTCCGACGGCATGATAACCGCCGTTCAGATAGACCCGCATGACATCGCCAATGCCTTTGGCCAACATCAAATCAAAGCCCTGCTGGAAGGTGCCGGTCTGGGTCGGCTCGGCTTGCAGATTGGTCATGCCATCCTTAGTGGGGATGGTGCCGAACCAGCGAACGCCAAAGCTCAAGGGCGCGTCATTGGCTTCAGAAAGAATGTTTGCTTTGAGACCGAGAGTCAAGGTGCCGATGCCGTTGCCTTGAATGTTGGTGGCGAACGGGAGCATGTTGTAATAACCAGCAGCGCCAGATAATCTTCCAAAGCTGTTTGCTGGATTGCGCAGTTGCGGGAATTGCGTGCCGGGCATCAATTCATTGGCAAGCGGGGCAGCGCCCTTAGTTCTATTGCCAAACAGGCCTGCTTGCTGCTGGCCGAGGCTCAGTTGGTCGGAGCGGCGAACCAGCACGCGCCGGTTGATTTCGAAGTTTGCGCCGAATTCGAGCCAGTTGGTCAGGCCAGTGGCGCCGCTCACACCGATAGTGCTGATGGTCAATTGACCTGGGTTGCGGCCAATGCGGTCATACCACACGGCAAAGGACGCCTGCTTGGGAGGCAGGGTGTCCGGGCTGAGGACCTTCCACAAACCGGTGTTGCCTGCGAGGCTGGCCGTGGGTTGCAGGAATCTTGATTCCTGTGCCTGGGCAGAAATTATGAAAAGCGTTAGGCTGAAAGAAATTGATAAGACAAACGCAATTTTACGCAACATGATCCCTCCGCAACTATGCAGGTCTTGCTCTGCGACTATAATCTGCTATAAGTTCCACGTGCCAGTCTATCAAATAGATGGATTGCAACCAAGTCCCTTCCGTGATTCTTACAGGTCAATATTTGGGCCATCTTGATTTACGCGAGAAGATTAAAAATTCATATTCTTATGGAATCGCATGGGTCTGTTATTTCTTTGCCAGCGCCGGAAGACTTTGTGTATAAGGATGCCTAGCAACACCGCGTTCCGTGATGATGGCGGCAATGTAGCGATTCGGCGTGACGTCGAAGGCAGGATTGCGGACAGCGACACCCTCTGGGGCAATTTTAACGCCTTGAATTTCAGTTACTTCGGAGGAGGGACGCTGTTCGATGGGGATGCGCTCTCCGGAGGGGATGGCAAGATCAATGGTGGACAGGGGCGCAGCCACATAAAAGGGAATGTTATTTTCTTTAGCGAGAACAGCGACGCCATAAGTGCCGATTTTGTTGGCTACATCACCATTGGCGGCAATGCGGTCGGCGCCAACAATGACACAGCCGATCGAGGAGGTGTGGAGGAAATGCCCGGCCATATTGTCTGTAATGAGAGTCGTATGGATACCATCTTTCAGCAGTTCCCAGGCAGTCAAACGAGCGCCTTGGAGAAAGGGCCTGGTTTCGAGAGCGAAGACATCAATCTGCTTGCCTTGCTCCACAGCCGCCCGGATCACGCCCAGCGCGGTTCCATAACCACCGGTGGCGAGCGCGCCAGCGTTGCAAACCGTCATGACGGTCTTGCCGTCGGGAATGAGCGAAGCGCCATGATGGCCCATTGCTTTGCAGGCGGCGATGTCCTCATTCAGGATGGCTATGGCTTCCTGCTCCAAACGCAGTTTGATTTCCGGAACGGTGACACCGCGCGCAAGAAGGGAGCTAAAGAGAGATTTCATGCGGTTGATGGCCCAGAAAAGGTTGACCGCCGTAGGCCGCGTTGCCGCCAAAGTTTCGCAGATTTGCGCGACCTCATCTTGCAGAAGCGAAGGCTGCGATGCCTGGGATTGCTTGATGCCGAGGGCAATGCCCATCGCAGCGGCGACGCCGATAGCCGGAGCGCCGCGAACCACCATGGCGCGGATGGCATCGGCGACTTCCTGGTAACTGCGGCAGACGAGGTATTCTTCGCGGTGCGGCAAAACGCGTTGATCGATCAGTGAAACGCCCTGCGGGGTCCACTCCACGGTTTTGAAAGTTTCCACGTATTGGCTCACAACTTCTCCGGTTTCTAAAAGTTAGTTTTTCAAAGCCTGGAAACGGTCGGTAGACAGATACAGGCCGACGAACAAGGAAGCATTATAAGCAACATGCATCAGATAAGGAGGCAGCAGTGACCGCGTCTTACCCCGGCAATAGGAGAATGCGGCGCCCACAAAGAAGATTGCTGCAATCTCCTGCCAGCCACCGCGCAATTGGGGCACATGAATGGCGGCAAACACGAGCGCCGTCAGCCATACTGCGGGAACCAGACCCCATTTTTGCTCAAAAACCGGATAGAAGAAACCCCGGAACACCAACTCTTCCACAAACGGCGCTACGCAAATTCCGAAACCGGCCAGCAAGTAAGCAGAAAAAGGGCTGGAAAATAAGCGTTCGATGGGAAGCTCCTTGTCGGATGGGAACAATAAGAAGATGGCTTGCGCTGAAAAAGCCAAAAGCACGCCCGCCATTAAAAATAGCGCTGGAGACTGCGGCGTAGGGTTCCACTGGATGGCGCTCCAAAAGGCTTGCTTGAACTTGATCGTAATCAAAAAGTAGAGAAAGACCAGCCACAGTGTTTCCCATCCACCTTGCATGAGAACCACGAAGGAAGTCTGCGTCAGCGCTTCGTCAATGGAAACGCTCCAGCCGAAATATTGCTTGAGCGCGAGAAACCCGGTGATCGCCGCCATATTAACAACGATAAACGAGACGACGACAAACATAATGAACGACACAATGTCAGACAGCGTCCAGGGAGGGTAGAGAGCAGCGGGAGCAGTGGTGACAGACTCTTCCTGGGTGACAGAGTCGCTGGACCAGAGGGAAAGCTGAGGGTCTGGCTCTTGAGAGGCATCGCTCTCAGGAGTGATGGGCTTGGGCTGGTCTGTATTATCCATGCTCAATCAATACCGCAGCCAGCAATGGCAAAAGAATTTCATGGTGGCCCGTGAGGGAATAGCCTTTACCGGAACCGAGCGTCGGACGGCGGACGACATTTTCGAGAGGCCGGTAGTGTTGCAGGAAGTCTAAATTCGCCGTGGTGAAATTAGATAATGGATGGCCCAAATTGCGAACCGCAGTAACCGCCTTGAGGAAAACCTCCGGCAGGATCACCGCAGAGCCGACGTTCAGATAAACACCGCCGCCTTCCAGAGAACGCAAGAGGCTGGCAAACAGCAGGAAATCGCGGTGACTGGCGCCGCCGATGGCGCGACCGTCGGCTAGAGGATGGTTGTGCGGGGTATCAGTGCCGATGGCGACGTGAACGGTTACTGGAATCCTGCGCCGGTAGGCTTGCAGGAGCAAACTGTGCTCCGGGTAGCGGACATGCACGTCACTGGTATTCGAGCCGGATGTTTGCATATTGTGCAAGAATGCACCGAGACCCTCGCCGATGCCGATTTGCTGCTGGTCGGCAGCGGAGATGGCTTGGTTCATCCACGCTCCGGTTTCTTCCGCCATGCCGAATTGGCCATCGGGCAGAACGGCGTCGACATCCTCCGAGGTGGAACCGACCAGAGCAATCTCGAAGTCATGAATCGCCGTCGAGCCGTTCATGGCGATGCCAGAGACAAAGCCACGTTCCATCAGGTCCACCAGCAGGGGCCCCAGGCCTACCTTGACGACATGTCCGCCCAGTCCCCAAAGGATGGGCGCGCTATTCTCCCAGGCATCGCAGATCGCTTTGGTTAAGCCTCGGAAACTGTTGCCGGCCAGGATTTCCGGGAAGGATTCGATCAATCCCTTGATGCCATCGCCCTTTTGGTAAGGAGAGCCGAAATGCGCCACGGAAACCTTCGCTGGCCGCTTGGCGAGCGGGATGGTTTTGAGGCCGGAACGATCGAGAGGTTCCTGCTTGTAGATGCTCATGAGGAAGTAAGTTCCGTGCCGGCTGAAAGGCTGGATGATGGAAGAATTGCGCGCAGAGCTTGACCTGTATAGGAATGCTCGCTTTGAGCAATAAACTCCGGCGTCCCGCAGGCTACCAACTCGCCGCCGCGCCCGCCGCCTTCCGGGCCTAGATCGATCACCCAGTCCGCAGTCTTGATCACATCCAGGTTATGCTCGATGATGATGACGGTGTTGCCCAGGTCTGTCAAGCGAATGAGGACCTCCAGAAGATTGCCGACATCATAAAAGTGCAGGCCCGTGGTCGGCTCATCCAAAATATACATCGTGCGGCCTGTTTGGCGGCGGCTGAGTTCGCGAGCCAGCTTGATGCGCTGAGCTTCTCCGCCAGAAAGAGTAGTGGAGGATTGGCCGAGGTGCAGGTAGCCCAATCCTACGTCAGCCAGCGTTTGCAGCTTCTGTTTGACGGCAGGAATATTTTCCAGAATGGGGAGAGCTTCTTCCACCGTGCTTTCCAAAATATCGGCAATCGAGCGCCCTTTGAACTGTACCGCCAGAGTTTCTTCGTTGTAACGGCGGCCCCGGCAGATGTCGCAAGTAACGAAGACGTCGGGAAGGAAGTTCATCTCAATGCGGCGCTGTCCGTCGCCTTGGCAACTTTCGCAACGGCCGCCGCGGACATTGAAGCTGAAACGTCCAGGCTGATAGCCGCGCTCGCGGGACTCCGGTAGCCTGGCGAAAAGGTCCCGGATGGGAGAAAAAACGCCGGTATAAGTGGCCGGATTGGAGCGCGGAGTACGTCCGATGGGCGACTGGTCAATGCAAATAATTTTATCAATCTGATCCGTGCCTTCAATGCGACCGTGCGAGCCAGGATCTTCCTTGGCTCTGTAAAGCTTCTGAGCCAGAGCACGGTAAAGAATGTCGTTCACCAAAGTAGATTTGCCTGACCCGGAAACGCCGGTGATGACGGTGAGCAGGCCGAGCGGAAAAGATGCGTCAATGTTTTTCAAATTATTCGCGCGAGCTTGGTGAATGGTGAGCCATTTTCCGTTGGCGCTTCTGCGATGGGCGGGAATGGGATTGGCCTTGCGACCGCTCAGATATTGCCCCGTCAAAGAAGATTCGGTTTCGGCAATCTGCCGAGGGGAGCCGGCGGCGACCAAGTAACCTCCATGACGGCCCGCGCCGGGACCGAGGTCGACAACGTAATCGGCCTGCCGAATGGTTTCTGCATCGTGCTCGACGACTAAAACGGTATTGCCGAGATCGCGCAGTTCGCGCAGCGTGTGCAGAAGACGCTCATTATCACGATGGTGAAGGCCAATAGAAGGTTCGTCGAGAATGTACAGCACGCCTCGGAGTTTGGAGCCGATTTGAGCCGCCAGGCGGATGCGCTGGCTCTCGCCGCCGGAAAGCGTCGGCGCCGGGCGGTCGAGAGTTAAATAGCCCAGGCCGACAGCCAGCAGAAAATTCAAGCGGACGCGGATTTCCTCGACCACACGGTCTGCGACTTTTGCTTCGCGCTCCCGGAGCACGATTTTTCCGATAATCTCCGCCAGATGTTCCACGGGCAGGTCCGTCAAGTCGGCTATCGAATAATTCTGGATGCGCACGGCGAGGGATTCCGCGCGCAGGCGTTTCCCTTTGCAGGTTTCACAAGGGGCCGCTGACATGAATTGCATCAGCCACTCGCGGTAGCTTTCCGAAGTGGCTTCCTGGTAATTCAGGCGCAGCAACGGGACGATGCCCGCAAAAGCAGTGCGCGACGGGCGGCCATCCACGGGCTTGCCATAAAGAATCTGGTTTTGCGCTTTTTTGGGCAGATCACCGAAGGGCAGTTGCAGGTCGAAGGTGAAAGTCGAGGCGGAATCCTGCAGGAGCTTTTGCCAATGCGCAGAACTAAAAGCAGGTGCCAGCCCACCCGCCAAGAGCGGCTTGCTCCAGTCCGCGATTAGTTTTGCGGGATCAAAATCCCATTTATTTCCCAAGCCCTGGCAGGAAGCGCAGGCACCATATTTGCTGTTGAAAGAGAAGGAACGCGGCTCCAGCACGGCAAGGCTGGTTTAGCAGTCCGGGCAAGCCAGCTTTTCCGAGAAGAGGAATTCCTCGCCATCAATTACAGCAACCTGCACTAAACCATTCGAGAGCTTCAGCGCAGTCTGCACAGAATTTTGCACGCGGCTCTCCACGCCAGGCCGGATGAGGAGGCGGTCTACGACAACTTCCAGCGTGTGATTCTTGCGCTTGTCCAGGCGAATCGGTTCGTCGAGCGGAAGCAGCACACCGTCGATCCGGACTTTTGTAAATCCCTGGCGCGACAGGCTCTCCAATTCCTTTTTGAACTCGCCTTTGCGACCGCGCACCAGGGGCGAAAGAATCAAGATACGCTCGCTGCCGGATAAGGAAAGAATGCGCTCAACGATCTGCTCCGGCGTTTGCCGGGAAATCGGCTTGCCGCAGGATGGACAATGCGGCGTCCCGATGGTCGAGAAAAGAAGGCGGAGATAATCGTAGATTTCCGTGATGGTGCCGACAGTGGAGCGAGGGCTGCGGGAAGCGGTTTGCTGCTCGATGGATATCGCCGGGCTAAGGCCCTCGATGGTATCCACGTCAGGGCGTTCCATCTGATCCAGGAATTGCCGGGCGTAGGCGGACAGAGTTTCCACATAGCGGCGCTGGCCCTCGGCATAAATGGTATCGAAAGCGAGACTAGATTTTCCCGATCCGCTCAGCCCGGTGATCACTGTTAATGTGTTGCGCGGAATATCCACGGAGATGTTCTTTAAGTTGTGCTGCCGCGCCCCGCGCACGCTGATTAATTTTATCGACATGCAATAGATCCGAAATTGAAGGGAAGCAAAAAATCCCCAATTTAGAATAGCGTGTCCGTTCGAGCGGGGTCAAACGGGAGGTAGGCCAAAGTGTTTTAGATTAACAAAATATTTAGGAATAGCAAGCTGGGCCTGGGTGGGACAAGTGGGAGCAACGGCTGGGGGAAATGACACGATTAGAGCTTCTTTCGCAGGAAATCACCCCGCAATCGGTTGTGTCAATCAGAAACTTTAACAATTATAAGGAGTTAGTAGTACCCATCTTTTAATACGAATTGTATGAAAATTGCAGTAGGAGAATTTAAAGAAGGAGGATACGGAAATGTCGGTACCGAGAGTGATACCCAAAACCTTTCACTACACCAATGATCTCGCCTGGCAATTTAACCGTGTTGGGACGATGACCTCCGAAGGCAAGCCGGAAATGAAGGTCTCCAGTCCGCAGGAATTCAAAGGCGATGCCGGCTACTGGACGCCGGAGGACCTGTTTGTTGCCGCTGCAAACTCTTGTTTGATGTTGACGCTCTTGGCTTACCTGGAAAGAGAGAACATAGCTGTATTGTTTTATGAGAGCAAGGCGACCGGTACCCTAGAATGGGTGGAAGGAATTTATCAATTCACTGAAATCACCATCATCCCCAGGCTGGAGTTGGTAGATACATCCTATGCGCAGCGTGCGGAGGAATTGCTGCTAAAAGCGGAGAGCACGTGTTTGATCGCCAATTCCATTCGCGCCCGCGTCAATGTGGAGCCACACATTCTGGCTGTGGACGACTAAACTGTGCGTGAAAGGCTTTGCGATGCTGCGAGGGAGATTGAAGAATGAGGTAAAGGCGTTCAGCCTATTAACTGAATAATTCTTTGACCTTCTCGGTGAATTTTTTGTCGGGTTTGGCATCCAGTTCAGTAATCATGCCAAGTTCTTCGATCAGGCGGCGCTGTTCCTTGGTCAGGTGCGTAGGAGTTTTGATCGCTACGATAACAATGAGGTCTCCTCTGCCGTGACCGTTCAAGTGCGGAACGCCTTTTCCGCGGATGGTGAAGCGAGTTCCGGATTGAGTTCCTTCGGGGACAGTCAGCATTTCTTTGCCATCGAGCGTAGGGACCTCGATCTTGGTACCAAGAGCCGCTTGCGGGAAGCTGATCGGCATCTGGCAAATTAAATTGTCCTCATCGCGTTCGATAAAAGGATGGGGTTCGACGTGGAGGACCACATAAAGGTCGCCGGTTGGACCGCCTTGAAGTCCTGCCTCTCCTGAACCAACTATACGCAAGCGGCTGCCGGTTTCAACGCCGGCAGGGATGTTGAGGTCCATGGTTTTTTCCGTGCGGACGCGGCCTTCCCCATTGCAGTGCTTGCAGGGATGAGTCAAGACCTGCCCCGCACCGCTGCACGTGGGGCAAGACCTGCTGATGGTGAGGAATCCCTGCTGAAAGCGGACGGAACCGCGGCCCGCGCAAGCTTTGCAGGCCGTTGGATGGCTGCCCGGTTTCGCGCCGTTGCCGCCGCACGTGGTGCAGATGTCGGTGCGAGGAACTTTGATGCGGGACTTTGTGCCGAAGATAGCTTCATCAAAAGCGATGGTCAGATCATAGCGCAGGTCCGACCCGCGGTGAGCGCGGGCTTTGCGGCCTCGCGGGCTCGCTCCGAACAGGTCGCCAAAACCGAAAACGTCGCCTAGAATATCCCCGAATTCGGAAAAAGAGCCAGGATCGAATCCGCTAAAGCCGCCGCCCCCGACGCCGGCGTGACCGAAACGGTCGTATTGAGCGCGCTTCTGGGAATCGCTGAGCACGCTATAGGCTTCAGCGGCTTCTTTGAATTTATCCGATGCATCGTCCTTATTGTCGGGATTCTTATCCGGGTGCCACTGAATGGCCAGGCGGCGGTAAGCTTTTTTGATTTCCTGCTCGGAGGCGTCGCGCGCGACGCCTAAAACTTCATAGTAGTCGTGTTTCGCGCTCAATGGATTACTCCGGCCCGTTTCCACCAGCAGAACCGCCAGCGGCGCTTTCATTCTTCGCTACTTTAACCATAGCAGGACGGAGCAGACGCTGCTTGAAGAAATAACCTCGCTGAATTTCATCGACGACGTGATTGTCGGCATATTGGCTTGTTTCCACGGTTGCGATGGCTTCGTGGAGATTCGGATCGAAAGGCTGTCCCACGGATGAAATCGGTTCCACACCCATTTTCTGCAAAGCAGTGCGAAATTGCTGGCAGATGAGTTCCACCCCTTTGCGATAATCTTCTCCGCTGCCCGTGCTGCTGAGCGCCAGCTCAAAGCCATCCAGGATGGTGAGAAATGATTTTGCGGTCTCGAACAAACTGAATTGCAGGAAATCTTCCTTTTCGCGCTGGAGTCTTTTTTTTAGATTGTCGAATTCGGCCTGCTTGCGCAATAGCTGATCTTTCAACAGCCGTTTATCGTCCTCCAATTTCAGAAAGGCGTCTTCCAAATCCGCTGCCGTTGGGTGCGGCAAAGCA